>Ga0351930_1077_pt1 | contig 17990 bp, 9 predicted proteins | sample BONcelT113001E10_FD_205823 | JGI IMG/M metagenome (GOLD analysis project Ga0351930, IMG submission 205823) | Enriched cells from coal bed in the Powder River Basin, Montana, United States - BONCAT cells T11 rep2 HSBNCT.T11.300.1.E10 ...
GCGGGAAGAGTCGGAAGCGCCGGCCGGCGGCATGGCTGAAGCCAGGCTCAAATGGGACCGACTGAGAAATCCTCCTCTACGCGCGCCGCAAGCTGGACGGCTCGCCAACATATCGGACAAGCGGGTTGATCCCCTGGTAAAGAGCAAGTGGGACCAGGGCGGCTACGGGCCACCCTACATCTATGACTACTACACCACCCCAAACCATTATCCCAGCGGTTGCACTGCCACGGCGGCGGCCCAGTTGATGCGATACCACAAACATCCGGATACGCCGGTGGGGACGGTTGCATGCACTTATTCGGTTTACGGATCGGTACAAACCGGAACTCTGCTCGGCGGCGATGGATACGGAGGCGCCTATAGGTGGGACGACATGCCCCTGGACCCCTACTATTCCGTACTTTCCCTGGCACAACGCCAGGCAATAGGGGCAATCAACTGGGACGTAGGGCGGGCTTCGAAGATGGATTACGGGGATTACTACGATGGGGGGTCCGCGGCGTGGCTATCCGACCTTTCCCGCGCACTCAAGAAAACCTTCCTCTATGGCAACGCTGTTTTCGGCGGGCAGGAAAACGATACGATGGCAAACATCCCGCCCGCTGCTTTGAAAAAAATGATAAATCCCAACCTGGACGCATCCTTGCCCGTTTTGCTCGGGATTTATGCGACCCCCTTGACAGGTCACAGCATGGTGGCCGACGGTTATGGATACAACGACTCGACCCTTTATCATCACCTCAACATGGGATGGTCCGGACTCGACGACGCCTGGTATAATCTTCCGGATATCCTTATCCCCGACTTCCTTGACTTTACAGTAGTCTCGGCTTGCGTCTACAATATATTCCCCCAGGGCAAAGGCGAAATCATCAGCGGCCGGGTGACGGATAAAAACGGCAATCCATTGAGCGACGTCTCCATTACAGCCGCTAGAAGCGGAGGAGACACTTTCACCGCCGTCACCAACAGCAGGGGGATTTACGCGCTGGCCAAGATACCCTCGGCCTCCTCATACACGATCAGCGCATCCAAAGCCGGGTACAACTTCAGATCGAGAACCGTATCCACACTGACATCCAGCAAGGTGACCGGTACCGTTGGCAATGTGTGGGGGGTGAATTTTAGCGATGCCGATCCCCCCGTTCCTGTCAAAAACATATCGGAGATCCTGCTTTTGCTTCTGCTAAATTAAATAAACGCAGGTTGAGACGACCACGCACTGGCTTTCGGGATAAAGATTAAAAATGAAATTTAGAATATCTGCCTTCTTACTGGCGATTCTTCTGTTTCTGCCAACGGCGGTCGTGGCGGCGCCTACAAGCGCCGATGAAGCCCTGGTGGCGGTGACTAATTGGCTGGCGCGGGACATGAAGCCACTTGGAGCCGAACTGGGAGAGAAAACCAATACGGTCCAAACCTTCAGTGACGATTTCGGCAGTCCCCTCTACCACATTGTATATCTCATTCCGAGCGGATTTGTCATTGTTGCCGGCGACGACCTGGTGGAGCCGATTATCGGGTTCTTGCCCGAAGGGACTTACGACCGGTCCCGGCACAACCCTCTTGGCGCCCTGGTGGACCAGGACGTGCCCGGGCGGGTGTCCGCGGCGCGGCGGGCGGAGCAGACTGCTTTGAAGGGGCGGTTGTTCGAGACCGCCGGGGGAATGGCTGAAGCCCGGCTCAAGTGGGACCGGCTGCGAAATCCTCCGCTACGCGCGCCGCGGGCGGGATTGCCCACCCTGTCCGACCCGCGCGTGGACGCCCTGGTGCAAAGCAAGTGGGACCAGGGCAGCGTGGGGGGTGGCTACTGCTACAATTACTACACCCCAAATCATTACCTCAGCGGCTGCACTGCCACCGCTGCTGCTCAGTTGATGCGATTTCATCGGCACCCCGACACCGGAGTGGGCACTGGCGCGCACTCTTACTTTGTTAATGGATCAGACCGAACAGGGAGTCTTCTCGGCGGCGACGAGGCCGGCGGCCCCTATGACTGGGACGCCATGCCCCTGATCCCCAACAGCTCTATCACGGATGCGCAACGCCGGGCCATAGGGGCAATCAGCCGGGACGCGGGACTGACGTCGCATATGAATTACAGCAGCGGCGGGTCGGGCGCGTGGCTGTCCGACATGGCCCTTGCCCTCAAGAACACCTTCCATTACGGCAATGCGGTTTTCGGTGGAGGGGAAGATGAAGTGATAAATATCCCCGGCACCGCTCTGAAAAACATGATAAATCCCAACCTGGACGCCTCCCATCCCGTGCTGCTCGGCATCTATAACGACAGCTCCGGGAGCTCTGGCCATGCCATTCTGGCCGATGGCTACGGGTACGACAGCTCCACCCTTTATCACCACCTCAACATGGGATGGTCCGGAACCAGCGACGCCTGGTACAACCTGCCCGATATCCCCGCCTATTATCACTATACGGTACTCACAGTGTGCGTCTACAATGTATTCCCAAGCGGCGGCGGCGAAATCATCAGCGGCCGCGTGACTGATATGGGCGGCAACCCCTTGAACGGTGTTTCAATCACCGCCACTGCCAACGGAGGAGAGACTTACACCGCCACGACCAACAGCAGGGGGATTTACGCGCTGGCCAAGATTCCCTCGGCCTCCTCCTATACTATCGAAGCGGTCAAAACGGGCTGCAATTTTCCGCCGCAAACCGTATCCACCCTGATCTCCACAGATAATTCCGACACCGTTGGCAATGTATGGGGAGTGAATTTTAGCGACGTCGGCAGACCGCCCGATGTGGATAATCCCACTTCCTCCAATGTTACCACTACCGGGGCCAAACTGGGCGCGAGGATAGAATCCACCGGTGGATTGCCGGTCATCGCCTCCGGTGTGGCATACGGCACGAGCGCTGATCCGGATATTTCGGGTGATATCGTTGCCACAACCCCCACAGCCGGAATTGGAGTTTTCACAGTCAATGTGTCCGGGCTTGCTCCGAATACTCTCTACCACTTCCGGGGGTACGCGACCAACTCACAGGGAACCTGCTACACGGCCGATTCCGTCTTCACCACGGTGGCACATCCGCCAACTGAAATCGAGGCGAGCAGCGCGGGTTATACGGGGTTCACGGTAAATTGGCACTCGCCGCAGGGGACGGCGCCACTCGACGGGTACCGCCTGGATGTAGCGACAGACCCCAATTTTACCTCCATGGTACCCGGATACGACGGATTGCCGGTCGCGGGGACAAGCATTTCCGTCACCGGACTGGTGGGAGGGACGACATATTACTTCAGGATACTGTCGATCAATTCCGGCGGCCCAAGCACCTACTCCGACACGATTACCGTTTCGGTTCCCCGCGCGCCGGTTGCCGACATATCGGGGCTCTTGCTTTTGCTTCTGTCGAATTAGAACACGAAGCAGCCGCCTTATTTTTGAATTTCAGTCAACGTCTTATTGGCTTCCGCGGCGCCCTTGAACCTGGAATCTATTTCCAGGGCGCGCTTCAGCGCCTTTTGCGCCTCCTCTTTATTTCCGACCTGGTAATGAGCCATCCCAAGGTGAAATTGAACCTCGGCGTTGTCCGGCATCTTGGCGGCGCTTTCCAGTATGTAGGTCAAGGCCCACTCGTAGCTGCCCAATTTGTAGAGGGTCCATCCCAGAGTATCGGCCACGTTTGGGTCTTGGGGGGCGTTTTCCCTGGCAACTTTCGCGAGCCTCAAGGCCTTTTCCGAATCGTTGCGGTACTCGGAATAAATGTATGCGAGATTATTTGCAGCCGGGACAAAAACGGGATTCACTTCAAGAACCGTTTCATAGGCTTTTTGCGCGTTCGCGATATCTCCATTCTGTTCGTGGAGAATTCCGGTGAGCATGAGCGCGCCCACATTCCCGGGGTCCAGCTTTACCGCTTCATCCAGCCTGGTGAGCGCGGTATCGTACTTTTTGGAAACGGCGTAAAGTTTTGCCAGGTCCAGGTAGGTATCAAACATCTTGGGATCGAGCTGGATCGATTTCAAAAAAGCAGCTTCCGCCTGATCGAATTCCTTTCGCACCAGGTAAACCCTGCCGAGCAACAGGTGGAGATCAGCCCGGGAAGGAGTCTGTTCTATCTGCTTTCTGACTCGTTTCAAGGCCAAATCATTGTTTTTCTGGGCAAGATCGATAGAGATGAGCTGTGCCAGCGGATCGATGAAATCCGGAGAAGAAGCTGCTTCCTCGAAATACCTGACGGCTTCACGCTGCTTTCCCTGCCCGAGCAAAGCCAGCCCCAACAGGTGTTTGCCGCGCGCATCGCCGGAATTCGCATCGAGATATTTTTTGACAACCCCGGCGGCTTTGCCGGGTTCCTTGTTTCCCAGGTACGCAGATCCCAGGAGGAGATAAAAATTCGGCCACTTCCGAGCCTGCGGGAGCAGAGCCTCGAGATTGGTTATTGCGGACGCATGCCCTCCCGAGCGCAGGTCCAGTTCCGCAAGCCTGACCCTGGCGTCCGAAAAGTCGGGATCGAGACCGAGGGCATCCTTGAACGAAGATTTTGCATTGGCGATGTCCCCAAGCTGAAAGTAGGCGACTCCCAGGTAATAGAGCGCTTCCAGGGAAGCATGGTTGATTGCCAGCACCTCGCGGAGGTGCTTTATGGCCTCGGCCGGCTTGTTTTCCAGCAGGTCCAGGCGGCCCCTCAGGACCTTTGCATCGAGAAACTGGGGGTTCTTCATGATGACCGAGTCCACCAGCCGGGCGGCTTCCACGTAATTAGCTTCCTCAAAAGCCACTTTGCCTAAAAGAAAGATAGCTGGAAGATAGTCGGGCGATTTCTCCGCTACGTCCGCAAGTATCTGTTTTGCCTTTTCCGCATTCTTGTTCGCGTAGTAGAAATCCGCGAGCTTCATTTGCGCCGACAAAGGATCGGGCGATATTTCGACGGCCCGTTGAAACTCCTTTTCCGCAAGCTCGGGAGCCTGCTTTTGCAGATACACATTTCCAAGAAGTATGTGGGCCTGATCGGAATCGGGCTGATGGGCAAGAGCAGCTCGGGTGAGGTCCTCGGCCTTTTTCAGTTCGCCCTTCCTGAGATAGAGAGATGCGAGTGCCAGGTTGAATCTCGGGTTTTCCCTGAAATGGATCGTTGCCCGTTCCAGCATGCCAATCGCCCGGTCGATATCCGCGGGGTACCTGGCAGCCTCCGAAAAAAGGACGAGCGCCTGGAGGTTGCCGCCATCCCTTTCCAGCACTTTTTGCGCGGCATCGGCTGCCGCTTTGTAGGAGCCGGTACGCACACAAGCTTCCGCATAGAAGAGGGCGGCATCCATCGAATTGGGGTCGAGGTCCAGTGCCTGTTTCAGTGACAACCGCGCATTGAACATGTCGCCGCTTCTCATTTGGACAAGGCCCAGCAGAAATCTTGGGAACGCCAGCTCGGGACGGTCCTTGATTATGTCCCGCAACTGCCCGGCGGCCAGGTTAAGTTCGTTTCGGGAAAGTTGGAGCCGGGCCTGCGTTACACGGCCGTCCAGGTCCGAGGCGTCTTTCTGAAAGATTGTCTCCAGGATTTTTGCGCATTCATCGAACTGCTGCTCTTCAAGAGCAATTCTGGCCAAACGGTTGAGGGCCGGTAAGTAAGAAGCGTTCTTTTCCAGGGCGCCTTTCAAAACCAGCTTTGCCTGGTCGGGACGTTTTGTCGCCAGGTAGAGGTCGGCAAGGTTCATGTGCACGGGCGAAGGCGGTGGACTCAGCGCGGCGGCGGCCTTGTATTCCTGTTCCGCCGCTGCGAAGTCTTTCCTCATCACCGCAAGATCGGCAAGACCCCAGTGCGCTTCAGCCAGGTCGGATTCACCTGAAAGAGCATCGAGAAAAGAGTTTTCCGCCTTAAGGTTCTCACCGTTTCTTGCATAGAGTCTTCCAAGGGCCAGGTGAAATTTGGGAAGGTCTTTAGGCGCGATTTGCGCGGCCTTTAACCGGGAAATCGCCTCCGCTATCTCTTCACGCGTCCTTGCAAGCTGGGCGACCAGAACAAATGCCTCAACATTTTGAGGGTCCTTCTCGAAAACGAAGTCCAGTTCCTGGCGGCTGTCGTTCATTTTCCCGGTTATGGCATAGACTTGGGCAAGGTTGAGTCTCGTTTCCAGGTCCTGGGGGTCGATTTCCCTTGCCCTATTGAGGTAGGTCAAGGATTGGCTCATATTTCCCGACATTTTTAAAACAAGGGCGAGCTTTTTATTCGCTTCCTTGTTGTTGGTATCAAGGCGTAAGACAGTACTGTACTCAATGGAAGCTTCCTTGAATTGCCCCTGATCGAAATATTTCTGGGCATTCTCCAGGTGGCGCGCTTTTTCAACCTCGGGAGAAGCGCCGCACCCGACCAGGAGCAGCAGAAAAAAACAGATCGCTAATTTATTAACAAATGGGTTTCTCATGTATGCGCTCCAGTTTTTATTGTATTACGGCCACCCGGTAATCGGCGTCTGTAAGGTTCCCCGTCGCGGAACCGATTTCATGCCTTTCCATTGTAACGGAATCGTGGAAGATTTATGAAAAAATCAACGGGAGTTTTTCGTTTTTGCATCCACTATCGGTCGAGGAAGGGTACCGGGCAGTGGGATAACAAGGATTGACCTCGCCAAGACATCCCGGCCGGGACGCATGCAGTCGATTTCGCTGCACATCGAGCAATGCCATCATTATTATTCAGGAGTTTTTCGCGAAGTTTTCCAAACTATCGAGACTAACTGATCTATAGAGAGTACTTGGATATACTTTTTACCCAATATGTCCCCCCGTAAATACCCCTTGTATTCGATTGAACACAGTACTACTGATAGTTCGACCCAAATTATCCTGAAGAAGCCAAACCCATTGTGAGATGGGGACGGAAAGCCGCGGATCTTCCTTGAAGACAGCCGGGTTGCCTGGATACAGACAACCCGGTTTTTTATTTGTGCACGCTTGCGCTTTTCACTCGATTTATGCCCATGAATTAGGAGGAGTTCATGAAATTGCCGCGTCTCAGGAAAATACACTTGGCCGTCCTAGTGGTGGCGTTGCTTGCGCTCATGCCCCTGGCACAGGCATCGGCCGCCTCCATTACTTACAATCTAAATGCCGGAGCGGGTGGGGCCACGTCGTTTGACGCCTTTGGAAATCTCCTGGGCGTGAATATCCCCATACTGGGAATTCAAGCCGAAGGCGGCGTATTCCATCCGATTATAGATGGGAAGTTGAATTTCAACACAACGGGCACCTTCGTCGGCAGTACATGGACTTTCAATCCGGGAAATTTCTCCATTACCGGCGCGGTACCGGACTTTGGGATTGGAGCGGGAAGCACCATACTCAGCGGTACTTTTCAGGGTGGGGCATCCATCATACCGCCTGGACCTCTCCTTTTTGAAAACCTTGCCTTCGAGGGTAATTTTCACAACCATATCCAAACCTGGGATTTCACAGGAAGCTTGACATTTACCTTCACCGCGGACATTAACCTTGGGACCGGTGTTTTTACCAGTACAAGCTCACCGATGGGCGGCGCGCTTGCTCACGGCGTCCCCCTGCCCCCTTCGGCTATCCTGCTGGGGTTCGGCCTGTTTGGATTGGTTGGCCTGAGATTGCGCGAACCGTCAAGGGATTAGAAACTCTTCAGTGTTGTGTGGTCGGATGGTAAGCCCGTGGAGGCACTGCGGGTTTAAGGTCCCCTGAGGCGGCAACTCTGAGAATGCAGCAGTTACGGATTCGATTCCCCCTCCCCAGCCTACTGGGGCAGGGGGATTTTTTTGTCTCTTAGGGACGATCAGGAACTCAATCTTTCCTCCTCCGATGAGATCGGGGCCGGCTTGATTTTCTTTAGCGCTATGCGCTCCATTCCGGCCAGAAAGAAAAGGACGGCCATCACCCAGACCAGGGCAACTCCAAAGAAGAGCATGCCGCCGCTTGTATGCATGGGACCGCTCAGGACCTTTTTATCCCAGTGAATGCTAAGAATTGTCAGGGCGGAAATTCGGAGCCCGTTTTTGAGCGGAAGGGCCACGAGCGCCATACCAACCAGAAGAACTCTGCCAGTTAGGGTCTTGAGATAATACCTGCCGTACAAAACGCTGATTATCAGGAGCGCAATGCTCGATCTTATTCCACTGCACTGTTCGGCTACCTCTAGAGTGACCTCCGGAAGCGTGAGGAAAAAACCATCTCTAATGGGGTAAATACCGAACATCTCCAGTATCCAGACGGTAGATGAAGTTGAATATATACGCAGTATATATGTAAACCGGGTCAGCATGAAATCGGGTAGTGGGATTGCAAGGACCAGCAGAAAAATCGGAAAGGCGGCTTTCTTGAACGCGGCAGGCCCAAAACAGAGAAAAAAAATGCCCGCCGTGAAAATCAGCATGGATAAAGACAGCGCGGAAAAATAATTATTCGGACTGAACGCGGCCTGGTTCATCCTTGAAAATACGAAAACCGCGATACCCGCGATGACCGCCAGACTACCGAAAACCGGAGAATAGCATGTGTTGATAAAGATCTTCTTCCGCTCCCAGAACAAGATAACTCCAAACACAAGGTACAGCACGGGAATATGCGAGTAATAGTCGGTATCATGTTTAACCAGGTCGATAACCGATATGCCGAACAGCGCCAGGCCCAGCGTCAGCAATGCTAGAAATAAGGTTGTTCGTGCTGCGTAATTCCGCATATTAACCGGTCCATTCCTGCCATGAGAACTGCTGTTCAGGTCTATTGAAAGCATCGACGCCACATCCTTATACGAAGGCCCTTGTCTGATCCCACCGGCATCCAGGAGCCGTTTCTTCCGCTTTACGCATCATTATGTTGGATATTGGAAACTCGATGGTGGAGCGTTTCTTCCGCTTCAGGCACCATTATTACATATTCCGATGGAAAACGGTCACTGATTCCAAAAAATCCGAAGCGTCACGCCGAAGTTGTTGTTCAAGAGTTCAGGAAAATGAAAAGATTCTGTGCATTTGCGGTACCGGTTTGCCGAGAAGTTGCCTGGACTCGATATAAACCTGAAGGCTTACCAGAAAGGTCCTCCGTCCTCGAACACATGTTTTGCGGCAGATCGGGCAAACAGGATTTGTGAAAAGTCCGCGGCAATCTCAGGCAAGACGGACTGCTCAATTATGCGGGCAGCCAGATCGATCCATGTGGAACCGGCGTCAAGCACCGCATGATCACTGCTTGCCACAACACAGTCCGCATAGGGAAATTCGCGCTCCGGAACGGGCACCGCCCTTGCGTCCCCATGGAACCCGGCACCCTTTAGCCTCTCACGGTACATGGCGGCCAGCTCACCGCTATGGCTCATCGGGGCGTCAAAAAGGAAGAGCACCTCCCTGGGCCGAAATTCGCGCAGAAATCGGAAGATCATGTCCAGGGCGAAGACGCTTGCTTCCGTTACCCTAAACCGGGAGGACAGCCCCGCCAGGTCCCGCATCGCGCCGTCATTTGCCTTGAGCAGCACCCTGCCCTGGATATGGCTCTCGATGGTTATCTGAACATTGTGCCCATCCACCACAAGAAGGGATTCCCGCCAGGCACTCCCTTTTGCCTTTTTGACCAACCTGGCAAGGGCTTTTTGCCGGCTGAAAACTCCCCGAAGAAGCAGTTGGCGCTCAAACAAAGGCATGGCATACCGGTTCCCGACCAGTTCTAGGGCTGCGGATCGCGGATAGGATCTGTTCTGGAGAAATAAGAAATCGGCTGCCGCATGGAACAAAATCCATTTCCGCAGAGGCGGCAGTGTCGTGGATTGGTTCATAGTCTTTGCTCGAAACGGTCACGACCTCGCTATTCGCGGAAATCAACCCCCCTCTCCTTGCGGGAGGGGCTGGGGGAAGGGGTATTTGTAGCAGCAATCATCGGTTGCGCACTGCACGCTCTTTGATCCCGCGCTGTAAGGCTCATTGGTCCCACACTGTAATGCTCATTGGTCCCGCAGTTCGCGCCGCAGCACTTTCCCCACCGTTGATTTCGGAAGTGAATTTCTAAATTCGATAGATTTGGGAACCTTGTAGGCGGCAAGCTTTTCCCGGCACCATGCCGTTATCTCATCAGAGCCAAGCTGCTCGCCGGGCCTTGGTACTACAAATGCCTTGAGGACCTCACCCCGAATCGGATGAGGTACGCCGATCGCCGCGGCTTCAACGATTTTTGGATGTTCACACAGAACATCTTCCACCTCGCGCGGGTACACATTGTACCCACCCGAGATCACGAGGTCCTTCTTCCGTTCCACGATGTATACGTATCCGGCCTCGTCCATTCTTGCCAGGTCGCCCGTAAATAGCCAGCCGTCACGGATCGCGTTTTGGGTTTCCGGTTCATTGTTCCAGTACCCGAGCATCCTCTGGGGACCCCTGACCGCGAGTTCTCCCACCTCGCCGGTTGTCGTGATGTCTTTTCCCGTTTGCAGGTCGATAATCCTGCAATCGGTATCGGGCAGCGCAAGGCCGATCGACCCGGGTTTGCGGGTCCCCCTTATCGGATTGACGTGCGTAACCGGGCTGCATTCAGACAGACCGTACCCTTCAATGATTATGCTCCCAGTCCTTTTTTCGAAATCTCCGAGTGTTTCAACCGGCATCGGCGCGGCGCCCGTTACGCAGAACCTGATAGAGGAGAGGTCGAAGGAATCGATTCGCGGGTGGTCCATGAGGGCGGAATAGATTGCGGGAACGCCCGGAAAAATGGTCGGTTTTTTCTTTTCGATCACCTTGACGACATCGCCCGCGTCGAAGCGGGGCATGATAATGATAGCGCACCCGGTATATACCGCGAGGTTCAGGGCCGCCGTAAGCCCAAATACGTGAAAGAATGGCAGGACCGCCAGGAAACGCTCACGGCCGCAATCGAGGTCCGGAATCCAGGAAACGATCTGAACCACGTTTGCCAGGATGTTGCGGTGAGACAGCATGGCGCCCTTGGCCAGACCGGTCGTTCCTCCCGTATACTGAAGCAGCGCGAGGCCGTCAGGCGTGGCGGCCATCGGGATTGGATCGGGGCGGGCCGAGGCGAGAAGCCGGCTGAAATTTACAACGGAGGCACCGTAGGGAACGGCGGTGAAGAGCTTCTTGCGCCACGCCCTGATCGGGTAGAGATACTTGAGGTGGAGTGGAAGATATTCCCTGAGGCTGGTTACGATGATCTTGCGTATCCCGGTGTTTCCGATCACCTTTTCCGCCTTGGGATAAAGGTGGTCGAGAGTGAACAGAAACTCCGATTCCGAGTCCTTCCACTGGTGCTCCAGTTCGCGCTGGACATACATGGGATTGGTCATTACCACAACGGCCCCGAGCCAAAGTGTCGCGTAGTAGGCGATCACCGCCTGGGGGCAGTTGGGAAGCATTATGGCCACCTTGGAGCCTGGTCCCACACCCATGCCTTTGAGCGCGTTGGCCAGCCGCAATACCCTTTCCCATAGCTGCGCATAGGAGAGCGTGGCGCCGAAAAAATCGGTAACGATGTTTGAGGCCACGAGCCGGGAGTTTGCCTCCAGAATTGCCGGCAGGCAGGTTTCCGGATAATTGGCGGAAACGGGGACCCCGGGATCGTAGCTCTTATGCCAGATTCGCTCCATTCACTTTCCCGATCGGTTAGCAATGCCCGGAAACGTCCCGGCCCCCTCTTATATTATAATTGCGGACAATAAAAAAGGGGGACCGAAGCCCCCCTTCCAAACTAACTGTCCTTGGAACCGGGTAATTCACGTTTATTGCGTTTCCCTCTTGCTCTGCCTGAATACTTCGGCCATTGCCGCCATGGCCGAAGAGCATTCCACGAGAACGCGCATCATGAACACGATGGCGATTCCGTTGAGAATTCCGCAGGCGAACCAGGCCTGGGCGGCGGCCGCGCCGGCCCCGAGGGCCGCGAAAAGCAGCGTCATGAAAATTCCTGCCGGAGTGCAGCGGGGCCAGGTTTTGATCCGGATGTACTGTTTGCCGCCCCCGTGCTCCTCGACGGCCATCAGCAGGCGAACCGACCCGAGCAGACCGCCTCGCAGTTCCAGGTCCCAGCGGTCCCAGTCCCCACCGCGAAGAACTACCGTGCGCAGGCCCTTGATACCGTCTTCGAGTGCTTCGAGCCAGGTGATCGGAGAGCGCCACTGCTCGCTCCAGATGGTGAAAGTCTTTGGCACCGGCAGTGGGTGCGAGATTCCAGAAGCCACGCCGCACTTGCGCCAGGGGGTGAGTCCCTGCTTGATGCGTCCGAGAAGCCTTGCCAGGGGCTGCATAAGGTGGAGCATTGCGGTGAGGCCGCGAAGCTTGAGCCGCTCTTTTCGAGACGATCCCTGGAAAGCCAGCCTTGAAGCGCATGAGACCGCGTGCACTACCGGCAGTGCGACCGCGAAAAGAAAAAGCGGAAGCGCGAAAAGAAGCGGAGACCACTCAGCCCCCAGCGCGGAAAAAATACCGAGCGCGCAAATGATCACGTACCATTCGGGCATGAGAGGCAGCGACCACAGCAGGCTGGGCGCGGGCTGGTAGATGGACTGAAACAGGGCGCTGCCCCACGTTCCCTGGTAGATCCTTCCGCGAAAACTGCCCAGAAGCTGCTCGAAACCCTTGAAGTACAGCCGTCCGGCCCAGGGAATGTGGCCCGCTGCATTGTATTTTTCAGGCCATTTGCGTTCCAGGTATCCTTCGGCTTTGCCGTAGTTCAACTGCTGCTTCCAGTATGCCTTCACCGAATTACGGCGGTGATGCCAAACCATTGCCGCCGGGTTGAATCCCAGGGTCCAGCCGCGCTGCTGAAGGCGCCAGCAAAGGTCCACATCGTCCCCGGCGATTCTGAAGGTGGGGTCGAACCCGGTGATCGCTTCCAGTGCCGCCTTGCGGAAAGCCATGTTGCAGCCGGGAATGTGTTCGGCTTCCTGGTCCGTCAGGAGTACATGAACGGGACCGCCGGGTGAATTTGCAACACACTCGGCTGTCGGACCGTCGTCGGGCGGAGGAATGTTCGGACCGCCGACTCCAACGTGGTCGGACGTCAGGAAAGTGGCCGCAAGGTAGGTCAACCAATGCGGATCGGGAATGGCGTCATCGTCGATGTAAGCGACGATTTCTCCTTTCGACGCGCGCATCCCGACGTTTCGCGCATTGCTCAACCCCCCGTTGGGAATGGAAATCACCCTGAACGGGTATTCCCTGGCAATGGCTTCCGTCCCATCTTTTGAACCGTCGTTTACGACAATGACTTCGAAATTGGGATACTCGATCCGCTTGAGTCCCTCGAGGCAATCGCGAATCGTGCGGCTGCCGTTATAGGAACAGACAACGACCGAAATGCCCGGCCAGTTGAGGTCGGGAGGAAAAGGGATCTCGGAAAATGCCTTGGTGATGGCCGCCATTGAAGGCTTCACATTCCGGTCCCTGTCGGTTACCCCGAAACCCCAGTCATCGATATCGAAACCGCCGCGGTGCCACTCGTCGGTCCACGAAAAAATGAACACGCCGGCGCATCCAGATCCGAAAGCGGACCTGATCTGCCACTCAAGTGTGGCCGCCTGTTTTTCTTCCCCGTTTCGCATGCTGTCGTAGCCGATTTCAGCCATTACCAGCGGTTTTTCACCGGCCAGGTTCTGCAGGCGCGCCAGGTAGCCCTCGAGTTTTTCCCGTGTTTCGAGGTAAACGTTGAACGACAGGAAATCGACAAACGGCAGATCGAGGTACTCAGTGGTCGGAAAGTTCACGTACGTGACCAGTGCTCCGGGATCGATGTCTTTTACCGCTTTGTAGAGCCGCTCGAGGAAAGCCTCGATGCGCCGCCGCCCGTGCCAGCGCACAATGGAGGCCGGGATCTCATTGCCTATGGTAAATGAAAGGAGCGCCGAATGGCCCGCGCAGGAACGAACTCCGGCCCGCACGCGCTCTTCGATATCCTTCATGAGCTTCGCATCTTCCATGAAGGCGATGTGCTCTTCCCAGGGCAGGCCGACCATGACGCGCAGGTTGTGTTTCTGCGCGATATCGAGCAGCCATCTGGGAGGCACCGTGTAGGTCCGTACCGCATTGATCCCGTTTTGCGCCATCTGGGCGAAGTCGCTTTCCACGGTCTCGGGATCGTGATATTCGCAGCCCTCTTCGTCCGGACGGAATGGACCGTAGGTTACGCCGCGGATATAGAATTTTTCCGCTCCAACGAAGATGAATTTGCCTCTTACAGCCGGCCTTACCCCTTCTTCAATGGCGACCTGCTTTGGAGGGCTCAGAAAAAATTCGGCAACTCCAGTAACCTTCGGCTCCTCGAAAAGGGGCAGCAAGACGGGTTTTTCCGCCGGAAGCCTGAAAAGGCTCCGAACGGGGGCCTTTTTCTTGGCGTTTACGGAATCACGGCTAAATTCGGGTCGCAGGATGCCATCCGTCATGTCGTGAACAAGACGCTCAGACGCCGAATTTTGCACTGACTGCGCGGCGTCTGTTTGGATCAGCGGTTCATCAACCGCACTCTCGGGTATTGTATCTATTAGCGCTCTAGCCATTTTTTTCCCTCATCGCTCTGAATTGTTCAAGTGCCGGCGCACTGATTATCAAATGAATCCATACTCTCAATGGCAATAAGCGTACCATCATCTAACATATTGTAAGAACTAGAGAAAATGGGTCGAGCGCAAGGTGGGGGAATTGGCGGTTACGATTTTTGCACACGCTGGTTACGATTTGTGCACGGCAGGGAAAAGGCTGAAAAGCACCAAGCCGCACCGCGGCCCTCCCGCGCCGCCGCGTGGTTGAGCGCCACCCCTTCCCTTGGGGTCACCCTCGCCGTGCGCAACTGAAAAAAGTTCATTCCGGTGTTCGTGAGCGAGAATTTGGTTGGATATAAGCTCGGTGAGTTCGCGCCCAACAGGCTTTTTGCGGCCATGCCGGAGACAGAAGTCCAAAGTCAAAGCCGGCGCCCCCCGAAGGACTTTGCCCGGTTGAACGACACCTCAGCGCAACATCGGCACCTGTCTTTTTGCATTTGATCCGAATACTTGTCAAACCCACCCATGACACATATACTGTGTACTCGCGCGAATGCCGCTGCCCAGATTTATATACACTCGGCCGATGCCCGGCACAGATCCCCTGCCCGTCTCATTGACAAGGAGGGTGAGATTAGGAAAACAGATGAGTTCTCCACTGCTGGAAGTCAAAGACCTTAAGACCTACTTTCTGACCGAAGCTGGAACCGTGCCCGCGGTGGATTCAGTGAGTTTTTCCGTTTCCGAGCGCCAGGTGATCGGAATAGTCGGAGAATCGGGATGCGGCAAGAGCGTTACCGCCCATTCCATAATGCGGCTTATTCCTCCGCCCGGAATCATCGCGGGCGGTCAGATCCGATTTGGGGGAAAGGACCTTTTGGCACTGTCGAACAAGGAGATGGAGTCTATTCGGGGAAATGAAATATCGATGATTTTTCAGGAACCCATGACCTCTCTTAATCCTGTTTTCAGAATCGGAGACCAGATAGCCGAAGTCCTGCTTCGGCACAAGCAGATTTCAAAAAGGGAAGCAGGGGAACAGACATTGCATCTCCTGCGCCAGGTCGGCATTCCCTCCCCCGAGGTCAGAGCGCGGGACTATCCTCATAAGATGAGCGGCGGGATGCGCCAGCGCGTGATGATCGCAATGGCGATAGCATGCAATCCGCGCCTGATCATTGCGGATGAACCAACCACGGCGCTCGATGTGACAATCCAGGCACAGATCCTTGCCCTGCTTGACGGCCTGCGCGAGTCGCACGACATGGCCATCCTGCTTATCACGCATGACTTGGCCGTTATCGCGGAAATGGCCGAACAGGTCCTGGTCATGTACACCGGACGGGTCGTGGAACACGCCGATGTGAAGGAACTTTTCAAAAATCCGCTGCACCCCTATACCCAGTGTCTCATGCGCTCCATTCCCGGCAGACTCGCCGGAAACGTCAAGGGCCGGCTTCTGGCTATCCCGGGTGTCGTCCCCAGCCTTCTTGCCATGCCGAAAGGATGCAAGTTCAACACGCGGTGCCCCTACTCCTTTGACCACTGTTTTCGAGAGGAGCCTCCCCTCGCCGCCCCCGCCGGCGGACACCCCGTGCGCTGCTGGCTATACTGATACGAGGCTCGTCTCGCTGTGGCGTTGCTGTGGGAAAGGTGCTGGCGGACTGTTGGATGCAGGGTGGGCAAAAGTGCCCACCAATCAAGCAGATGTGCGGAAGGCGGGTGCGGCAGGGTGATGAAAAAGGGTTAGATTACCCATAATCGGGCTGGAAACTCAGACTAACGTCACCCCGGCGAAAGCCTGGGTCCAGTGTCTGTTCATTCTAAGTAACTTCAAAGACGCTGGATTCCGGCTTTCGCCGGAATGACGGAATGGGCGTCAGTTCCAAGTTCTCCCTCCTACACAGCCTTTTCAACATCCTGGTAGGGTGGGCAAAGCGAAGCGTGGCCCACCTACCAAAGGTGTACGGTAGTCGGATGAGTGTGCACAAAACGAATCGTTGCCACCAACTCACGTAAAAGTGTTAAACCGTGTTAAAAGATCGAAACGAATCATAAAGCTGTCCGGGAGGTCTCTGCTTGCTTGAGAAATCGGGTGTGGAATTACTAAAAGTACTAAATGTTAAGAAGTACTACCCCATTACCAGGGGATTATTCGGCAGGGAGGTCGGCGTGGTCAAGGCGGTTGACGGCGTGGACCTCGAGATCGCAAGGGGTGAGACGCTCGGTCTGGTCGGAGAATCCGGGTGCGGGAAGTCAACGCTTGGAAGAGTGATCCTCGGGCTGGAGCCGCCGACCGAGGGCAGTATCCTCTTCGACGGGCAGGACGTATCCTCGCTCAGGCGCGATGAACTTCATGCTTTGCGCAGACGGATGCAGATCATCTTTCAGGACCCCTACTCCTCTCTCAATCCGCGCCAGACGGTTGGACGCATTATCGCCGAAGGGCTTGTCATTCACGGTATCGGTACCGCGGCCGAACGAAAGGAGCGCGTGCGCCGGATCATGGAAGTGGTCGGACTCCGGCCCGAACAGATCAACCGTTATCCGCACGAGTTCAGCGGAGGCCAGCGCCAGCGGATCGGGATCGCCCGAGCCCTTGCGCTCCACCCGGAACTGGTAATCTGCGACGAACCGCTCTCCGCGCTCGACGTATCCATCCAGGCCCAGGTCATAAATCTGCTCCAGGACCTCCAGGGGGAATTCTCCCTGACATACCTGTTCATATCGCACGACCTGTCGGTGGTGCGCCACATAAGCAACCGGGTCGCCGTCATGTACCTGGGACAGCTCGTGGAATTGGCCGAGACCGAGGAACTGTTTAAAAATCCCGGCCATCCGTACACTAGATCGCTGCTGAACGCCATCCCGGTGATGGACCCCGACCGAGCCAGGGAATCTCGAAAGCGCAAAAAAACCGGTATCGAGGCTGAACCGGGGACACTTCCCCATACCTGTCTTTTCCAGCCGCGATGCCCCGAATCGATGCCGAAGTGTGAAGAAGGCCCCCCTAAAATGGTGGAAATCTCCCCCGGCCACTGGGTCAAGTGCCTTTCCTATGGTCGGGCGGAACCGTGGGCGCCGACCCATTAAAGACGAGGTCTCCAATGAACCCGACAATTATTGACTCGCATGCGCATTGCGGGCGGATTGACCGGTTTCCGCCGCAGGACCTGCGCGATTATGTTCTATGCCTGGGGAACAGCGGGATTACTGGGGCGATCATGTTTTCGCCCGTCATGGAAATCTATGACCGCTATGACCCGGACTTCCGGGACACCCCCGAATGGCGCGGGCGCCGTCGCGAATCCAACGAGTATCTACTGGAGGTCGTAGCGCCCGGATTTACTGTTTACCCGTACTTTTTCATCTGGAACGACTTCGCGGTTGAACAGATCGCGTCCGGGCATAAGGGAATCAAGTGGCACCGCCACGCGGACGAGCCGGTCTATCGGTATGATAATCCAAGGTGCGCGGCGGCAATAGAAGAAATCCGCGGGCGCAATATGCCCGTACTTCTGGAG
>Ga0351930_1079_pt1 | contig 17909 bp, 18 predicted proteins | sample BONcelT113001E10_FD_205823 | JGI IMG/M metagenome (GOLD analysis project Ga0351930, IMG submission 205823) | Enriched cells from coal bed in the Powder River Basin, Montana, United States - BONCAT cells T11 rep2 HSBNCT.T11.300.1.E10 ...
TCTGATGGTGCTTCTTCGGTTTGAATCCTTTAAATTTTATCAAGGAGACGCATTCATGAATGAAAAACAAGTAAAAATTTACACGCTGAGTACCTGCAGCCATTGCAAAACCACTAAAAAATTTCTCAGCGAATGCAATGTTGAGTATGATTCCGTTGACGTTGATCTTCTTGAGCGCGAAGAAAGAAGTGCCATTCTCGAAGATGTCAAGAAGCTCAACCCGAAATGTTCCTTTCCGACCATTGTCATCGGCGGCAAGGTCATCGTGGGTTTTAAAGAAAAGGAAATAAAGGAGGCGCTTGGTCTGTGATGAATCCGGAAACTTTATATGAAAAACTCAGAAAAATCCAGGAACCCAGGGGGTACTTCTTCAACAATGATAAAACACTCGTGATGGAGTTGCTGGAAGGCCTGCTGGCAAATAAGGAACGTTATGGATACATGTGCTGTCCCTGCCGTCTGGCATCGGGAGACCGGGAAAAGGACAAAGACATTATCTGCCCCTGCGCATATCGGGAGGAAGATGTCCGACAATATGGAAGCTGTTATTGCGCACTTTATGTTTCCACTGAATGGAACAACGGCAAAATCCCGCACACCTATGTGCCGGAACGGCGTCCGGCCGATAAATTCTGAATGGGGATCCCATGCAAAGGCCTTTACCCCAATATAAAACCGTCAGTATCGGGGATGTCGATCTTCAATATCTGCTCTATGAAGGGGATGGGCCGACCTTAATCATGATGCATGCTACGGGTTTATTGCCGTGGCTCTGGCATCCCATCGCCCGTGATTTGCACACGCAATACCGGATTATCTGCCCTTATTTCTGCGACCACCGGGAAGCGGATCCCGAACAGGGGGGCTTCGAGTGGGTGCGGCTTGCAGAAGATCTTATCATGCTCTGCGCGTCATTGGATATCACTTCGCCATTTATGGTGGGGCATTCCATGGGCGGGGCAGTCATGTGCATCGCCGCCGGCCGGTTCGGACTGGACGTGGCCAAAATGATCCTCATCGAGCCTATTCTGCTCCCCCGTGAATTCTATGCGATTCAGTTGCGCGTGGAAGAGCATCCCCTGGCAGGAAAATCCATCAAACGCCGTAATTACTGGGAAAATATATCGGAAGCACGACAATATCTTAAGACCAAAGCGTTTTTCCGGACATGGGATGCAGAAATGCTCGATCTTTATCTGGAGCACGGCATGATCCCGTCCAAGAACGGCGGTCTGGAACTGGCCTGTCATCCCCGCAAAGAAGCGGCCCTGTTTATGGGGAGCATGTTATATGATCCGTGGCCGATCCTGCCTGCCGTGAACTGTCCGGCACTGGTCCTCGAAGGGGAATTCACGGAGAACAAAGGCGTAATCGATTTTAAGAAGATCGCGGATACCATGCCCCGGGGACAATATCGGCTGGTTTCGGGAGCCGGACACCTGATTCCCATGGAAAAACCAAAAGAGACGGTTGACATTATCCGGTCGTTTTTCGATCCGGAAGGGCCATAGGACGGGGCGCTTGCGGTCCGTCCTGTCAGGGGGACATAAGGAGCATCCATGGAGAATATCCAATCACAGTTATGGCTGCCTCTGTATCGTCAGCCTGCCGGTTTCAGGGCGAAACCCCGCATTTCTGGAATGGGTCGCCGGGGAAGTCGCATAGGGTTTTTAACCGGCGAGCGGCCGGCATTCCCTCCGGCGTGGTGACCTGGTGATGCGGTCCTTCAGAGAAGAACTGGTTTTTTTGCCAGCAGACAGGCCCATCCGTGCCGGTGGGGTCGTCCGTGTGAGGCATCCGGCTCGATGCCCTCGTAATAGTAAAGCACGTGAAGGCCCGAAAACAGGTTGACCAGTTCACCCCGATCAAAATAGTGTGCCATGCATTCCGCTGTTTCGCTGACCGTCTCCGGCGGAATCTCCATCTCCCCCCGCTGAAGAAGCAATCCCGGATCATCGACGGTAAAAACATTGGCATACAGGATGCCGCCGTGCGACAAAGCAGAAGCGATACCTTCGGCGATTCGGGCGCGCAGTGCGTCATCAAGATGATCAAGGATGGTGGCCGCAACAATAATATCATAGCGGTCGTCCCCAAAATCAAATGCTTCGATATCCATGATCCGTGGGCTGATATCGAGATGCTGTATTTCTGCGGTTGTCTGAAGTTTTTGAACTCCGGCCTCGGAGCGGTCGACCGCCGTGACCCGACACCCGTTTTTTGCCAGGAAAAGGCTGTATCGCCCTTCTCCGCATCCCAGATCCAAGGCGTGTTTCCCGGACAGGTCCCTGCCGTTGAAAAAATCCGTGAATTCGATACGAAGAACGGAGCCATAGTAACAAGCGGGATCACTGTAGACATGGTTGAATTTTTCGATATGAGATGGCTTCATGGGCATATCCTATTGCTTCCATCATTGCCCGTCAACTCATATCTATTATACAATCAATAATATATTGACTTGAAAGGGCCCTTCCGCTATTTTGCCGGCATTAAACTCTTTGCAACGTCAACTATCAATCAATGAAATATCATGAAAACATATGATGATCTCACGCCGTTTGTCTTTGCCGCGGTTGCTGCCGCTGTTAAGGCAGGCGTCCGCACCCTTGAAATATATAACCAGGATTTTTCCGTTGAAACCAAAAGCGATAATTCTCCCCTGACACAGGCTGACAGGGACGCTCATGCGATTATTGTTTCCCGGCTGAAGGCATTTGAATTGCCGATCCTGAGTGAAGAGGGACGCGCCATCCCCTATGACGAACGGCGCGGATGGGAACAGTTCTGGATGGTGGACCCCCTGGACGGGACAAAGGAATTTGTTAAAAAAAACGGGGAATTTACCATCAATATTGCTCTGATCCATCATCAATCCCCGATACTTGGCGTCGTTTACGTTCCGGTTTCCCGGCGCCTTTATTACGCGGCCGAAGGCATGGGGACATTCCGATTTGATATTTCCGATGAGGCTTCCATTGAACTGGTTTCAATAGGTGATCTTGTGGGGTCTTCACGGCGGTTGACTGCTGATGTTGCCGGAGACAGTCCCTATACCATCGTAGGCAGCCGATCCCATGTCACCCCCGAACTTGAGGCCTATGTTGCGGAAAAAAGACGTCGGCATGATGTTGTTGAATTTATTTCCGCGGGTAGTTCTTTGAAATTTTGCCTGGTGGCCGAAGGAATGGCCGACGTGTATCCGCGAATGGGGCCGACCATGGAATGGGATACGGCCGCCGGCCAGGTGGTTGCCGAAATGGCGGGTGCGACCGTTGTCAGAGCTGATAACGGCCTGCCCATGGTCTACAACAAGCCTGATCTTTTAAATCCGTGGTTTATCGTGACGGCAAAAAAGCGATAAAATACTTCAACCGCTCAAGGGATTATTTCATGCAGCGACCCGTGACAGCAGCGGACCGGCTGGTAAGAAAAAATACAGCATAGAGGATGATTACATGACCGATGCCACATTCGACGCTCACGGCGGTGCGTTGATCAACCTTCAGGTGGACGACGCCCGCGCGGCGCTGCTTAAGGATATCTCGCTCAACCTGCCGGAAATTTCGCTCAATGACCGCCAGCTGTGTGATCTGGAACTGCTTGCAACCGGCGGGTTTTCACCCCTTAAGGGATTTATGATCCGCTCGGATTATGAATCCGTGCTCGACCGGATGCGCCTTCAAAACAACATCCTCTGGCCTCTGCCGGTATGCCTCGATATTTCCGAGCGCAAGGCCGGATCTCTGGAGGTGGGGCAATCCGTGGCGCTGCGTGATCCGGAAGGGTTTTTGCTGGCAATCATGCATATCGAGGACATATGGCTCGCCGATCATGAAAAGGAAGCCCGGTTGGTCTACCAGACTACGGATAAAAGTCATCCGGGTGTGGCGTATCTGTTCGATAAAGCCTGTGATTACTATATCGGCGGCGGTCTCGAGGTCATATCATGCCCCCTGCATTTCGATTTTAAACAGCTCCGCATGACCCCCGAGGAAATACGGGGGATTTATACCAAGCTGGGCTGGTCTCGGGTGGTGGGGTTTCAGACCCCCAATCCCCTGCATCGCTTTCAGTTCGAGATGACCACCCGTGCCATGCACCAGGCCAGAGCCAACCTGCTGCTGATGCCTGTTGCCGGCATGAGCAGGCCGGGTGATTTTGATCACTATACCCGGGTCAGATGCTACCAGGCCGTGGCCGGTCATTATCCGCCCGATTCCAATGTCATGGCCTTGCTGCCGGTGGCCATGCGTCTTTCCGGTCCAAGGGACGCCGTTCTGGATGCCATTATCGCCCGCAATTACGGGTGCAGTCATTTTATCGTGGGCCATGATCATGCCAGTCCGGGTCCGGATAAAAACGGAAAGCCCTTTTACGAATGCGATCGGGCAAGAAGTCTTGCAACCGAGTTCAGCGCGGAGATCGGGGTGGAAATCGTTCCCTTTGAAGAGATCGTTTATCTGCCCTTTGAAGACGAATACCGTTCCGTCAGCGAGGTTCCCAGTGGGACCCAAACCATTTCCATGACCGGCTCCGATATCCGGCGACGCATACGCGAGGGGCGCCGCATTCCCGAGTGGGCAACGTTTTCGGAGGTGATCGCGGAACTTCAAAAAGCCTTTCCTCCACCCCGGCGTCAAGGATTCACGGTTTTTCTCACAGGCCTGTCCGGCGCCGGTAAATCCACCATCGCACAGGTGCTTTTATCACGCTTTCTCGAAATCGGCGATCGTCCGGTGACGTTGTTGGACGGCGACATTGTCCGACGGAATCTCTCCAGCGAGCTGACCTTTTCCAAGGAGCACCGGGATATCAATGTCCGGCGCATCGGTTTTGTGGCCAGTGAAATCACCAAAAACAGAGGCATCGCCATTTGTGCGCCCATCGCGCCTTATGAATACACTCGCCGGGAAATCCGCAAAGTCATTGAGGCATACGGAGGGTTTTTCGAAGTGCATGTGTCCACGCCCATTGACGAGTGCGAACGCAGAGACCGCAAGGGGATGTATGCCAAGGCCCGTGCAGGACTGATTAAGGGGTTCACCGGCGTTGATGATCCTTATGAAGCGCCGGTCAACCCGGAACTCAGAATCGACACCAGCGACATGACGCCCGTTGAAGCAGCCCAGGAGATCCTTTTGTGCCTGGGAAAGAAAGGATACATATAGGATGCCGGAAATGAAACCAATCATTGCGGTTATCGGTCTTGGGTATGTGGGCTTGCCCGTTGCCGTGACTTTCGGCAGACAATATGCCACCATTGGATACGATATCAAAAAAGACATCATCGCGCAATATCAGACCCACCACGATCCCACCGGCGAACTGACATCTGAAGAACTTAGTGCCGCACGTTTTCTGGAATACACTACCGATCCCGCCAGACTTAACGCCGCGGATGTGATCATCGTGGCTGTTCCCACTCCCATTGATGATGCCCGCCAGCCGGATCTGCGCCCATTAAAGAGCGCCACCGAAACCGCCGGTCGCCAAATGCGTAAAGGTACGGTGATTGTTTTCGAGTCTACGGTCTATCCGGGAACCACCGAAGAGGTCTGTGTCCCTATTCTTGAAAAGGTTTCAGGATTAACCTGGAAAAAAGATTTTAATGTCGGATACTCGCCGGAGCGCATCAATCCGGGAGACAAAGAACATACCCTGATGACCGTAATCAAGGTCGTTTCCGGCGATACAGACGAAACACTGGAATGCCTGGCCGAACTTTACGGGTCCATTATTCCTGCCGGTATCTATCGTGCGTCGAGCATCAAATGCGCCGAGGCTGCCAAGGTGATTGAAAACACCCAGCGGGATCTCAATATCGCTCTGATGAATGAGTTGTCCGTTATTTTCGATAAACTCGGCATCGACACCCTTGACGTACTCAATGCCGCAGAGACTAAATGGAATTTCCTGCCGTTTCGGCCCGGGCTGGTAGGAGGACATTGTATTGGCGTGGATCCGTATTACCTGACCTACAAGGCCGAAACCGTCGGTTATCATCCCCAGGTGATCCTTGCAGGCCGACGCATTAATGACAATATGGGCAAATTCATTGCGGATAAAACCGTCAAACTCATGAGCGGATCATGCCGGAAACTCAAGGACGCAAGGGTGGCGATCTTCGGGCTTACTTTCAAGGAGGATTGCGCTGATCTTCGCAATTCAAGGGTTATCGATATCATAGAGGAACTCCGGTCATTTTGTATCCGGCCCCTGGTTCATGATCCTCTTGTAGATCCGGAAGCGGCAGAACAGATTCTCGGCGTGGCATTGAGCCCGCTGACCGACATGACCGGGCTTGACGCCATGGTCATCGCCGTAGGCCACCAGGCTTATAGATCCATGCCTCTTGACGACCTCATCGGCCGCTTGAGTCCGGACGGCTGTATCGTGGATGTCAAGTCCATCCTGGATCCCGAAGCCGTGAGGCAAAGAGGCGTTCGTTTCTGGCGGCTTTAATATAGTAAATCATAGAAAAAGAGGCAGCGCGCCTTCCAAAATTCTTACAAACCTTATCGTGTAGCGACAAGAGCGGAATTGATGCGCGGTAAATGAAATTATCCGGGAAAAGAGAAACCGACCCATGACCACGGAAGCAAAGATAGGCCTTGCTCTGGGCGGCGGCGCCATTCTCGGCGCGGCCCATATCGGCGTGTTAAAAGCATTAGACGAGGAAAAAATTCCCATCAGCGCCATCTCCGGAACCAGCATCGGCGCATTGGTGGCTGCCTTGTACGCATTTGGCGTTTCGCCCGATCAAATTGAAAAGATTGCCCTGGAGCTGGATTGGCTCGATATTTCCGGTTTTGCTTTTTCCAGGCTGGGTTTGCTTTCCAACGAGAAGATGGGCAAAAAAATCGATGATGTTTTAGGGGAGGTTCAATTCAAGGACGCGCGGATCCACCTGTCCATCATTGCAACGGATATCGGCCGTTTTGAAAAGGTGGTTCTGGAAACGGGCGATGTTGCCCGGGCCGTGATGGCCAGCGCCTGCGTACCGGGAATTTTCATACCCGTTGAAATCGACAATCATTTACTGGTCGACGGCGGTCTTATGGAAAATGTCCCCATATCGCCGTTGATGCGACGGGGTATGGATAAAATCGTCGGTGTGGACTTAAATGCCGGCCGGAAATATAAAAAACCGGATGATCTGATCGACGTGGTAATCAATGCCATGGACATCGCCATTGACAACGCCACCAGCATGCAGGTTCAGAAAGCCGACCTATTGATTGCTCCCCATCTTTCCGCTTATAACCGTGCCGATAGTGGACGCGTCCGTGACCTGATCCGGGAAGGATACACGGCGGCCAGGCGGATGAGCTCAAAAGAATTGCGCGCAAAAGCAAATTGACATGCGATTGATTCGCCTCCTGAAATACGATCTGGCCAGAGAGGCCGCGACATGGGCGTCAGAAGGGGTGATATCGACATCCCAGGCCGAAGCCATCTGTTTACGCTATGGCGTCGACTATCATCATCTGTCCCGGCGCTCCCTCGGTTATAACGTGCTGGTGGGCCTGGGCTGCCTGTTTATCGGCCTTGCGGTCATCACCCTGCTGAGTGCCAACTGGGATCAGATTCCCCGTGCCATCCGCATGGGAGGGCTTCTGCTGGCGACCTTCGGCGTTAATCTCTTCGGTCTGTATAAATTTAAGCGGGAACAGACCGCCGCTACGATCGGCTGGTTTTTTCTGGGCGGTCTGTTTTACGGCGCATCCATTATGCTCATTGCCCAAATTTATCATATTGACGAGCACTATCCCAACGGTATTTTCTGGTGGGCCATGGGCGTGCTGCCGCTGGGCATCCTGCTCAACAGCGCTCTGCTCATGACCCTGGCCCTGTGCCTGGCCTTTATCTGGTTTTTTGTGGAATCCGGTTTGGGGTTTTATCCAGCGTTGTTCCCGTTGTTTCTGGCGGCAACCGCATGGTTTCTCGGTCGGGGCGGGCAGAGCAAGATCTTTTTTATCGCCCTGGTCGCCGGCCTGGTCATCTGGGCCGAATATACCTTTTCCTGGTTCATGGGCGATGGCGCGGGTTTTCAGCCGGGGCCTGAAAACGTGGCCCTGGGCATCGGGCTTTTTCTTGCGCTTCACGGCCTGGCCGCGTGGCTGTCTTCACGGAAGAATCATGTGGCAGTCGATTACGGCGCGCTGCTCGGATTGTGGGTCCTGCGTTTCGGCTTGATCACGCTCTTTGTTTTCAGCTTCAGGTTTCCCTGGCGGGCCATGATCGAGGCGAATTGGCTGCTGCCCGGCGCCACCCTCGTTATGTCGTTTTTTTTGTGCGCGCTTGCGTTGTGGGCCGCCTACCGGGCGCGCGCGTCCTTGTTGTCCACCGCGGTGTTCAGCCTGCTCTTTGTGGTCGGCATTGCGGCGGTAATGACGGTTGAGAATCGCTTATTTGACGTGGTCTTTCAGATTATCGGCAATATCGTTCTGGTGGGCGCCGGCATCTGGCTGATTGTTTTCGGCATCCGGGACAATATCTCCCATTATTTTTATGTCGGCGTTATGGCCATCCTTGGGACCGGATTGCTGCGCTATATCGATCTGGTGGGCGATTACGTGGGCGCCGCCATTTTGTTCGCCGTCCTGGCCGCAGTGCTTTTGTTTGCCGCGAAATTCTGGAAATCCCACAATGCCGGGGCAGGGGGCATGTCATGAGTGCGCCAAGAAAAGAGACCGTCATCGCCGGCATCGGGGTGGTGATCCTGTTTCAGATTCTTGTCCTGGCAGGTGTCTATCTGGGGGCCATGTATCCCCTCTGGACGGGAAAAGAAATCCGCCTGAAAACCGTTCCCGTGGATCCCCGGAGCCTGTTTCGCGGAAATTACGCCCAATTGCGCTACGATATTTCGACTATTGACGGCAGCATTCTCGGCGTTGAAACAAGACCCCGAAACGGCGAGACCGTTTACATCAGGCTAAGATCTTCCCCGGACGGCATTTATGTCATGGACGGCGCCGGTCTGGAAAAACCCGCCGGCCCCGCGCCTTTTATCCGTGGACGACTTCTTGCCCTATCCCGCCGAGATCAGCAGGAAAAATACGAAGTCCGCTACGGCATCGAGGCATGGTTTGCCCCCAAAGAAAAGGCTCTGGCTCTGGAAAAAGATCTTCGCGGCGGCGGCATTGCCCGGGTCATGGTCGCCGGAAACGGCAAGGCGGCCTTAAAGGATGTCACGGGAAAGCCTTAGCAGCCGGCATTACGGCTGCTTATCACTCATCTTCTGGTTCATAAAATACGCGGATGCCGCCAAGGGTTTTTTCATAGAAGATGATTTCGACTTCGATGTTTTCCGGGAGGAACGGCTTTGCCTTGTAGGATGCGGGTTTGATGGAAACGGGCCGGGTCCCGATATATCCGTCGATGCCTTTTGACTCTTCTTCCGGCAGAGCCAGGCGATGCGTGCTTTTTTTACTGTCGGCGATCTTTCGGAGGATGGTTTCATGGTATTTCAGGCCGGCAAAGGTTTTGGCGAGCACGAGTTCCTCAACCCATTGCCGGACCATGTCCCGGTCGATCTCCTGCATGGCGGTGCGCATGTTTTCGATCATGGCATAGGTACGGTCCGCGGCCTGGTCAATGGCGTCGGGATAACGTTCCAGGTAAAATTCGACCCATCCCTTATAAGAATGTCCCTGATATTGCTGGATCAGTTCCGAAAGCTGGCCCACATTGCGGGGCCGGGTGGACTGGGCGTTCTGGTTGGCCAGATTCATGAGCTGGGTGGTGTATTTGGAATAGGAGACCGGTTTACCGGCGATATCTTCGATCAGATCCCGGTTTGAAATGATAAAAGGCCGGGCAGAGGGCAGATCCGGTTCGGGATTCCCGGTTTCGGCATAAGCGCTGGTAAAGATTAAAGTGACGATGACGATCAGGGCCAGATGTCGGCGTAACAAAACGGGCTTGGGGTTCATTCTCATCTCCTTCTTTACTTCGTCGCGGCTTTGTATGCGGCGGTTTGCAGGCCGATCAGGTCGGCAAGGTCCGGGTGTTTGATGTTTTCCTCGATCATCCGTTCAAAGGCGGAGCCGATGACGATTCCATCGGCCATGGGCGCCACCGCAGCCACATCGTCGGCCGTGGAAATGCCGAATCCCACGCAGACGGGAAGGTCGGTGACGGCCCGGAGCCGGGCCATCTGTCCCTTGATTTCCGATGTGTCCAGGCCGTCGCTGCCGGTAACGCCGGTTTTGGACACCAGATAGAGAAATCCGGATGCGGCCGCCGCAATGGCGGTCATGCGTTCAGACGGCGTGGTGGGGGCCACCAGTTGAATCATGGAAAAATCATCGTTGGTGAAAACGCCGGTGAGTTCCGCGGATTCTTCCAGGGGCAGGTCCACCACCAGTACCCCGTCGGCTCCCGCGGCCCGGGCATCTGTGTAAAACTGTTCGCAGCCGTAGGCAAAAATCGGGTTGTAATAGCTGAATATGATGATTGGGATTTCCGAAAAGCTGCGCACGGCCTTTGCCATTTCCAGCACATCGGCCAAAGACGTTCCGTTTTTCAACGCCCGGGCCGATGACCGCTGAATCACCGGTCCATCGGCGGTGGGGTCGGAAAAGGGGACCCCGAGTTCTAAAATATCCATGCCGTTTTCGCACATGGCCGCAATGATCCGGCCCGAGGTTTCAGGGTTCGGATCTCCGGCCGTGACAAATCCCACAAGCGCTTTTTCGCCGTTTTGACGCAATCGATCAAAGGTCTTTTGTATACGGGTGCTCATGACTGATGCTCCTTGTAATATTGGGTAACAATGCCAAGATCCTTGTCTCCCCTTCCGGACAGGTTCACCAGGATGATCTCCCCGGGTTTTCGGGTTTTGGCTTCCCTCATGGCCGCGGCCACGGCATGGGAACTTTCCAGGGCCGGGATGATCCCTTCCATGCGGCACAGGGCCGCAAACGCTTCCATGGCCTGATCGTCGTCAATGGGTGTGTAGCGGGCGCGCCGGAGCTCCTTGAGCAGGGCGTGTTCCGGACCCACACCCGGATAATCAAGACCCGCGGATATGGAATGGGCTTCGGTGATCTGGCCGGTTTTATCCTGAAGCAGATAGGATTTGGACCCGTGCAACACGCCAATGGACCCTGAGCAAAGAGTGGCGGCGTGTTTGCCGGTGTTGATGCCGAATCCGGCGGCTTCCACCCCCAGCATTTCAACGGCATCATCGATAAAGGGATAAAACAGGCCCATGGCGTTGCTGCCGCCGCCCACGCAGGCCACCAGAAGGTCCGGAAGCCGATTGGTGATATCGCGGATCTGCTGTTTGGCCTCATCCCCGATGATTCGCTGAAAATCGCGCACCATGGCCGGGTAGGGATGCGGTCCGGCCACGGACCCGATGACGTAAAAGGTATCCCGGACCGCCGACACCCAGTACCGCATGGCCTCGTTCATGGCGTCCTTGAGGGTGCCGGTGCCCGAGGAAACCGGCACCACTTCCGCGCCCAGCAGTTCCATGCGCTTGACGTTGGGAGCCTGGCGCCGGATGTCTTCCACGCCCATGAAGATTTTGCAGGTCATGCCGAAAAGGGCCGCGGTGGTGGCCGTGGCCACGCCATGCTGACCCGCGCCGGTTTCGGCGATGACCTTGGTTTTGCCCATCCACCGGGCCAGCAGGGTCTGGCCGATGGTGTTGTTGATCTTGTGGGCGCCGGTATGGACCAGGTCTTCCCGCTTGAGATAAATATCGGCCCCGCCGCAAAAACGGCTCAAGCGTGCGGCATAAAATATCGGCGTGGGACGTCCCGCGTAATCCGCCAGCAGGTTTTTAAATTCCTTTTGAAAAGCGGGATACGGCACATGCCGGTGATAGGCGTCCGCCAACTCCAGAAGTGCCGGCATCAGGGTTTCGGCCACGTATCGGCCACCGAATAGCCCGAAATGGCCGTTTGCATCCGGATAAGGTCCGTATGGGCCTTTTTTTATGTTTTCCATGACGCTCATGAAAATATCCTCCGTAAGGGTTTATCGATGTTACAGGCGCGGACCGCCCGAATAAATGCGTCTACTTTGTTCATGTCCTTGATTCCCGGCGATGCTTCAACGCCGGAGCTCACATCCACGGCATCGGGCACGGCGTCACGGATGGCTTTTCCCACGTTATCGGGATCGAGTCCTCCGGCAAGGATCAAGGGCCGGCGGGCGCCGAAATCCCGGGCCGCCTTCCAGTTCCATGTCATGGCGTTTCCGCCGGGCAGAATTCCTTTTTTGCATTCGATCAAAAATGCCGCGGCCGGGTAGTCATCGGCCGTATCCATTGCGGGCAGTCCCTCCACATACAGGGCTTTGACCACGGTGATGGATTGACTGGCAAGCTGTTTAACCAGTTGTGGCGATTCCCTGCCGTGAAGCTGCACCGCCGTGAGACCACAGACCCGGACGGCTTCAATGATAATATCCATCGGTTCATCCACAAACACCCCGACCTTTGCAACAGATGCGGGCAGGGCCGCGCACACGTCCAGGGCCGTATCCATGGTGACAAACCGCGGGCTTTTCGGATAGAAAATCAGCCCTATGGCATGTACCCCCAACTCGGCGCATGCAATGGCCTGATCCGGCAGCGTGAGCCCGCAAATTTTGATTTGTGGCGTGTATGGCCCATTTTTCTTCATATTATCATAAATGACGGTCTCGCTGAAAGTCGACTTGTGAGCGCCTTTGAGGTTTTCGGGGAAAGAAGCGATTTTCATGGATGCGTTAAAAATGGCAAGCTGTTTGAGGAGCCTGCGACGAGTTCTTGCCATTTAGCATCCATTAAAATCGCGCCCCGAAAGACTCAGGAAGCGAACAATTCGACTTTTAGCGGGACCATCCATTCCTCCACCGTTATAGGCTTCAAATTTCTTCCATACGACAATATCAGGATAAAAGTTCCTTAATAAATTGTTCCGGATCATCGGCCCGGACAATGCTTTCGCCGATTAAAAAGCAAAAGATCCCGGCATTGCGGTAGGCCATGATATCTTTCCGTGATGAAATTCCGGAAGCGGCCACCGGAATCTGATCCAGGGCCAACCGGCTCGCCAGCCGGGAGGAGACCTCCATGTCCACGTCAAAGGATTTCAGGTTCCGGTTGTTGATGCCGATCAGGCGGGCGCCCGTTCCGGCGGTTTTGGCCAGATCCTCTTCGGAGTGGATTTCCACCAGCACGTCCAGGCCGAGCATCGCGCAAAGATCAAGATAATCCTTTAACTGGTTTTTACCCAGAATACGGGCGATAAGCAGGATCGCGTCCGCGTTGATGACCGCCGATTCGTAGATCTGATAGGCGGAGACCATAAAATCCTTGCGCAGCACCGGCAGATCGCACGCATTGCGGGCCGCTGCCAGGTCGTCAACACTTCCCTTGAACCATTTTTCCTCGGTAAGCACGGAAATGGCTGCTGCGCCTCCCTGCTCATACATGGACGCAAACGCCGCAACATCGAGATCCGGACGGATGACGCCCTTTGAGGGAGATGCCCGCTTGATCTCCGCGATGATCCGTGTCCGGTCGGCTTCACCGGAAGTCATGGCTGAGGCAAACCCCCGTCGGGTGATTGTTGTCAGGGCTTCGGCATCGGCCCGCAAACTGGCCTCGGTCCGGTACTGTTTTTTCCGGCCGGTTTCATATTGCTTGTACGCCACGATTTCGGTCAATATGTCTGGAGCCATCAGCCGTTCTCCCGGGTGAAAGTGATCAGGGATTCCAGCTTGTCTCTGGCGGCCCCGGAATCAATGGATGCTTCGGCAAGACGGATGCCTTCGGCGATATCGCCGGCTTTTCCCGCGGCCATCAGGGCCACGGCGGCATTGATGAGCACCACGTTTCGTTTAGGACCTTTTTCGCCTGCAAGGATTTTTTGGGTGATCTCCGCGTTTTCATCCGGCAGACCGCCCAGCATGGTCCCGGGTTCGGCGGCCTGACCGAAATAGGCCTCGGGTGAGATATCATAGGTGCGGATCTGGCCGTCTTTTAACTCCGAGACCCGTGTGGGCGTGCATACGGAGATCTCATCCAGCCCGTCATGGCCGCAGACCACAAAGGCTCGCTTGGCGCCCAGCATGTGCAGGGAACGTGCGAACATCTCGGTCAGTTCCGGCGCGAAAACGCCCAGCAACTGGCAATTGGCCCCCGCCGGGTTGGTAAGCGGCCCCAGCATGTTGAAAATGGAGCGCAGGCCGATCTGTTTGCGGGCCGGGGCCGCATATCGCATGGCGCCGTGATAAAGGGGCGCAAACAGAAACCCGATGCCGATTTCGGCAATGGCCTCTTCCACGACTTCCGGATGGGTGTCGATTTTAACGCCAAGGACTTCGAGCAGGTCAGCGCTGCCGCACTGGCTGGAAACGGAGCGGTTCCCGTGCTTGGCCACAACGGCGCCGGCCCCGGCCACCACAAAGGCGGTGGTGGTGGAGATGTTGAAGGTTTTAGCCCCGTCGCCGCCCGTGCCGCAGGTATCCACGATATCTGATGCGGAAACGGTGATCCGGGTGGCTTTCCGGCGCATGGCCACGGCCGCGCCCGCGAGTTCCTCAACGGTTTCGCCTTTTGTGGCCAGGGCCCCCATGAAGGCCCCGATCTGGGCGTCGGTGATGGTACCGGAAAAAATCTCGGTCATCATCTCAGCCATTTCCATGTCCGTCAAATCAATTTTTTTAATAATTTTAGATAAATAATTCTTAAACATGAAAGCTCTCCGTTAAGGTTATGAAATTGCGCAGCAGCCGCTTGCCGTTGGGAGTCATGATGGATTCCGGATGAAACTGGATTCCTTCAGTCAGATGTTGTCGGTGCCGGATGCCCATGATCTCGCCGTCTTCGGTTTCCGCTGATATTTCCAGCACGGCGGGCAGGTCCTGCCGGGAAACCGCCAGTGAATGGTAGCGCATGGCGGGAAATGGCTTGTGAATTCCAGCAAAAACGCCTTTGCCGTCGGCCGTGATCATTGAGGTCTTGCCGTGCATGATGGCTTTGGCTCCTACAATGCGGCCGCCAAAAGCCTCGGCAATGGCCTGGTGCCCCAAACAGACACCCAGGATGGGTAGTTTGCCTGAAAAATGCCGGATGACCGGTATGGAAAGGCCGGCGCTTTCCGGCGCTCCCGGCCCCGGTGAGATCACGATGCCGGAAAGATCGCTGTTTTGCTCAAGATCTTTTAGGGTAAAGGCGTCGTTGCGCAGCACGTCGACATCCTTTCCGATTTGCCGCAGATACTGGACCAGGTTGTAGGTGAAGGAATCATAATTGTCGATCATGATGATCATGCGGGTTTCTCCTCTTTATGCTTCCTGGGCCTGGCAGAGCATGCCCAGGGCCTTTTGGATGGCCATGGCCTTGTTTACGGTTTCGATTCGCTCCCGTTCCGGATCGGAATCATAGACGATCCCGGCGCCCGCGTTGACCGTCAACCGGTTGTTTTCGATCATGGCGGTGCGGATGGTGATGGCCAGGTCCATGTTGCCGTTAAAGGAAATATACCCCACGGCGCCGCCGTATGGACCCCGGGGATGATCCTCGAGTGCGGCGATGAGCTCCATGGCCCGGACCTTGGGCGCGCCTGAAAGGGTGCCGGCGGGAAAACCGGCCCGCATCAGGTCCCATGCATCATAGCCGGATTTCAGGTCGCAGTTGATGTTGGACACCAGGTGCATGACATGGGAATAGCGCTCAACCACCATGAGATCGGTCACCTGCACGGTCCCGGTTTCCGCCACCCGTCCCAGGTCGTTGCGGCCCAGATCCACCAGCATGAGGTGCTCGGCCCGCTCTTTTTCGTCTTTTAAGAGTTCATCGGCCAGGCCGCGATCCTCCTGTTCGTTTTTGCCCCGGGGCCGGGTCCCGGCAATGGGACGCAGGGTGGCCACCCGGTTTTCCAGCCGCACCATGGTTTCCGGAGATGATCCCACCAGGGCGGCATGGTCAAGATGCAGGAAAAACAGGTAAGGTGAAGGGTTGACATACCGCTGGGCCCGGTAGAGGGAAAGGATGTCTTCGGGCGCGTCGCAGACAAACGGCTGGCTCAAAACCGTCTGGATGACGTCGCCGGCGATGATATGGGAAATGATTTTTTTGACCTGGCCGCGAAATGTCTCTTCATCGATTAAGGGGTTTAATTCCAGGTTTTTCGGACAGACATCACCCGGAACCGGATGCTTGGCCGGGGCATTTGATATTGTAGCTTCCAGCGCGTCGATTTTTCCGGATGCGAGGCCATAGGCGCGCTCCGCGCCGCCGGTGTCTAAATCCTGTCGGTATGCAATGGCCACCATCATCAGGGTGTTGCGGATATTGTCGAAAATCAGCATTTCATCGGGCATGATGAAATGGGCCAGGGGTTTATCCTGGGGCCACCGGCTGGGGATGGCTTCAAAAAACGAAACGGTTTCATAGGTCAGATACCCCACAAGGCCGCCCCAGAAGCGCGGCAGGTCCGGCATGACCGCCGGCTGATAGGCTTTCATCATTTCGCGTAAGACCGGAAAGGGGTCATTGCCGTGGGCCATGGATTTTGTCTTTCCGTCCTGATGAATATCAATCCGGTCATGATAAATTCGGATGTGCATACGCGCTGATGTGCTCAGGAAACTGTAACGTCCCCATCGTTCCCCGCCTTCCACGCTTTCAAGCAGAAAGGCCGGACCTTTGCGGTTATAAATCTTTTGAAGCACCGATACCGGCGTCTCGGTATCGGCCAGGATCTCCCGGCAGAGCGGCACCACGTCGTATTGCTCAAACAGTTGGGCAAAGGTCTTTGGATCCGGAAACTGGCGCAGGCGCATAAGATACTCCTTTTCGCATGATTGCAAAAAAAAAACCGCAGGTGCCCGCCCGCGGTTTAAAACAAAAAAACCGCGGGCCCAAGGGGTGCCCGCGGTTTATGGTTGATGACTTAATGGCTCAGATCATGCCTATCCGTTGGCGGCCCCCGAAAAACAGCGCCACCACCACCAGTAACATCGATTTTTATTTTGATGCGTCATGACACTGTCTGTTGTTTTATCGGTTATTGCTGCTAAATCCCATCATTAAGATTGGGACTCATCGGGGCCGTCCGGCCGATACTGTAAAAAATAATGTATCTTTGACATTTAATGATATGATGACGGCTTGTCAAGGGAATTTTTCCATGAATTTTTTCGATGTCAATCTCCCTTGACATTCATATGCGTATTAGCATAAGATAACAATTATATTCATAAATCCTTACCGTCATGGATTGACCTGATGCCATATCCGCCAGTTGTCGTCTCTATCCTGTTTCATTCGCCACCGTCATATTCCAGGATCCGGCCATGCAGATAATCACCACCCATCGAAACACGGATTTTGATGCCTTTGCCTCCGTGATCGCCGGCACCGTTCTGTATCCGGACGCGGTTCCGATTCTGCCCAAAAGCTTGAATCCAAATGTCCGGGCGTTTCTGTCGATTCATAAGGATCTGTTTGAGACCCGGTCGACCGACGAGATAGATTTTAACGCCGTATCCCGCATGATCGTTGTGGATACCGGCAACTGGTCCCGGCTGGAGCGCATGGACGGTTTGCGCCGGAAAAAGACTGATTTTGAGATTTTTCTCTGGGATCACCACCCCAATCAGTGTGATCTCAACCCGGTATGGTCCTGCCATGAAAAAATCGGCGCCACCATCACCCTGATGGTTAGAGAAATCAAAAATCGCAATATTGTTCTGACACCAATGCAGGCCACGCTTTTTCTGATCGGACTATATGAGGACACGGGCAATCTCACTTTTTCATCGACAACGGCCGAGGATGCCTATGCGGCCGCCTACTTGCTGGAAAGCAGGGCGGATCTGAATATTTTGTCGACATTTCTTACACCCGCATACGGTGAAAAGCAGAAAAACATCCTGTTTGAAATGCTCCAATCCGC
>Ga0351930_1080_pt1 | contig 17908 bp, 14 predicted proteins | sample BONcelT113001E10_FD_205823 | JGI IMG/M metagenome (GOLD analysis project Ga0351930, IMG submission 205823) | Enriched cells from coal bed in the Powder River Basin, Montana, United States - BONCAT cells T11 rep2 HSBNCT.T11.300.1.E10 ...
TCTTCTCATTGACGAGCGTCCGGAAGAGGTAACTGATATGGCCCGAAGCGTAAAGGGTGAGGTTATTGCCTCTACTTTTGATGAGCCTGCCGAAAGACACGTGAAGGTTGCAAATATTGTGCTGGAAAAGGCAAAAAGGCTTGTTGAGTGTGGTCATGACGTAGTAATACTTTTAGACTCAATAACAAGACTTGCAAGGGCATTCAATACTGTGCAACCTGCTTCAGGCAAGGTGCTCAGTGGTGGAGTTGATGCAAATGCACTTCACAAACCAAAGAGGTTTTTTGGAGCTGCAAGAAACATTGAAAATGGTGGTTCCCTCACAATTCTTGCTACGGCACTTACTGAGACCGGTTCAAAAATGGACGATGTAATTTTTGAAGAGTTCAAAGGAACAGGTAACATGGAGCTTCAACTTGACAGAAAATTATCTAACAAGAGGGTATTCCCTGCGGTTGATGTTACCCTCAGTAGCACAAGAAGAGAGGATCTCCTTTTTGATAAAGAGACTCTTAACAGAATCTGGATCTTACGTAACTATCTGGCCGATATGAACTCCGTTGAGGCTATGGAATTTATGAAGAGCAGACTTCTAAGAACCGAGAATAACCTCGAGTTCCTGTTCTCAATGAACGGAGAGTAATCCCAAAAAAAATACTTGGACTATAGACCCGCAAGGTGTAGTAATACACCTGCGGCAAGTCCTATTGCCATATTGATAAGTTTGGCCTTAAAGAAACTCCTTTTACTTTCAGCAAGAAGGGGCAATGCAGTATGCCCATCCTGAACAATTGAACTTGCTAACAATACGCTGAATGGGATAAAGCCACCGGCAAACAGGGTTATAAACACCATATGAGGTCCCGATTCCGGAATAAGACCTATTGCAACAGCTAAAAGAATCATTATATAAACATTTTGTGCGAGCCACTCTTCAATATGGAGAAACCTCATACCGAAATGAATCACCAGAAGTGCACCGAATGTCCAAAGAAAAATAGATTTTAAATGTTTTTTAACTACGTGGTTCCATAAGTGTTCCTTAATGAAGTGTTCACTTGCCCGTGCAGTAAGGAGCAATGTAAGCAGACTGATTCCTGTAAAGATCAGATTAATCCACCTTTCGCTGAAAATATTAAAATGAGCACCATGATCATGTTCTGTAGAGGAAGAAATTACGGATTCGTTATGATCGTCAAGTATGCAGCTCTTATCATGTACATGAGCGTCAGGTAATTGAATTGAAGTAGTGACAGCTGCATGTTCATGTCCGTGATCTGCTGCATGATCATGTTCGAGTAATCCTGCAACTACTGCTATAATAAATACAAATATTCCTGCCATTATGAAAAATCTCTGCCGTGAGATATTTTTCATATTCCCAATTATGCTGCCGGAGAAAATTCCAGGTTTTTTGGCACTATTACCGCAGCAATCATCATGGGTTTCATAGTGATCCGGGTTAAAAGGGGCATCCTCTCTCTTTACAAATCTATCGGTAATAATCCCGGCAGCTATTCCCAATAAAAAGAGAACAACAAACAGGATTATTGCGGTTTTTGGAATCATTGCCAGCATGATAAATGCTTCGTCACCTGATGAGGCAATCATCATTGCTACCAGAGCTCCAAAGCTAAGTAACTTATGTGTATAGAGTGACACTACTGCAAACCCCCCGATACACCCGGGAATAAGCCCTAATGAGGCTGCTACGATTACCTGTTTTATTGGTGATTTTTTGAGTTTTCTGAAACTGTTCCCGTGGGAATGAATATTGATGTATTCTATAAGCAGCATCATTATCATTACAAGTCCCGTAATGAGTATGCTGTTTTTTAATGCTTCAATTACGATATTCATTTTGTATTATAAAATTTTAATAATTCAGCTCCTGCAGCAAATGAGCTCATTTCACCGTTTAGCACCTTTTGTTCGTACTCCTGAATCCTTTGGGCAATGGCCGGATCATCAAAAAATCTGTTTTTAAGCTCCTCCTGTATTGATTCATACATCCAGAACCGTGATTGTTCTCTCCTTTTGTGAAGATAATAACCATTGCTCTCTGTCAATTTGAAGTATTCAAGAATTGTATCAAGAACCTCTTTAAGACCCTCTTTTGTTACAGATGATGTTGTAAGCGCTCTTGGTACCCACCCTGATTCAGGAGGGGGAAACAGATGGAGAGCATTGCTGTACAACGCCTTTGCAAGAGAAGCCTTCTCTCTGTTTGAGCCGTCGGCTTTTGTAATTGCAATAATGTCTGACATCTCCATAATGCCTCTTTTTATACCCTGGAGTTCGTCTCCGGCACCTGCCAGCATAAGTAGCAAAAAGAGGTCACTCATTGAGTGAACCGCTGTCTCTGATTGACCAACACCTACTGTTTCAATAAAAATTACATCGTAACCTGCTGCCTCGCACAATATTATACTCTCTCTGGTTTTTCGTGCAACACCTCCAAGAGAGCCCCCACTGGGAGTAGGTCTGATAAAAACCATAGGATCAATCGAAAGACTTTCCATTCTGGTTTTATCACCTAAAATACTCCCTTTGCTCCTTTCACTGCTGGGGTCGATTGCCAGAACTGCAAGTTTGTGTCCCATCGCAGTAATTAACCCTCCAAAGGCTTCAATAAATGTGCTTTTTCCCGCACCTGGTACTCCGGTGATGCCTATTCTCATTGATTTGACAACATGGGGAAGGCATTCGGAAATAAGGCTTTGGGCAAGTGTTCTGTGGTCGGTTCTGGAGCTTTCAATTAAAGTTATTGCCTGACTTAATACTGTTGTATTTCCGGCGAGGATACCTTTAAGGTATTCATCTTTAGTTAAAAGACCCGTTCTCTTCTTTGAATAAAAATTATCAATATAGGGGTTTACCACAGGTGGTTGTTCAATTCCCCGGTTAACTTTTAACGCGCTGTCAATACTCTTTTTTTGCATAACAGCTATTTAGATATATTTCCTGTGATTATAAGGTTGAATACGGGCCTTGTCGGAGAGTTGGTTATTATCGATAAAATCAAACCTTTGTCTCCGGAATCTCCTGTAGTATTAATTGTAACCTCAATGATACCTGTTTTGCCGGGTTCAATCTTTGAGGGATGCCTGGCAGTAACTCTTTTGTCACCTGTATCAACCTTATGTATTAAAAGATCACTTCTGCCAAGATTTCTTATTGTAAAGCTGTTCTTAACTTCGCTGCCGGCTTTTATCCTGCCAAAGTCATACGAACTGGATACTGCCATGGGCAGAGCAGCGTTATCCATCTGCTCTTTTGTAAGTGAAGAGAAGTTATCGCGAATATTCGCTGAAATTTTTAAGGATTTGCCTTGCACAATAGTTCCATTAACTGTGATTTCTGCTCTGTACTCGGTGTTTCCCCAATTTTTGGCCTCTTTGGTATTAATCTCAATCTTAACTTCTGCTTTGCTCCCTGCACCTATTTTTGAAGGTAGAGAGGTTATGGAAAGGCCTTTAGAAAGATTAGCAAATGAAATGTCCACAGTGCGGTTTGAAGTGTTTGCAACCTCAATTATTTCACTTTTGCTATCTCCCTGGGCAATGTTTCCCAGGTCTATCGATGATCTTCTGAATGAAACATCTCCAAATTGTTCGGGAAACAGCTCCTTTAAAGTTTTTGGTTTATCGTGAACAACACCTTTAATTCTCAGAACTACCGGTCTTTGTTCTCCACTTATATATATAGTGATGGATTTATCAAAAGGGTAGGGACCCTGATCATTTAAAAAAGTTACATCAATTTTTCCGGTTTTTCCGGGAAGTACGGGACTTTTGGTCCAAACCGGATTTGTACAACCACACGAAGAAATGACTGATTGTATGATAACAGGCTGTTCTCCAATGTTTTTAAATGTAAAGGTACAGCTGTGATGGCCAGAGGTAAGCATAATGTCTCCGAAATCATGGACAGCTTTATCGAATTCCACTTTCGGCGTTTGGGCAACCATATTAATTGTACCCAAAGTTATAAAAGCGGCAAGTGAAATGTAAAAAAACAAATATCTTCTCATTTTCAATGCTATGATTTTTAAAGTGGTTCTACAAAGATACAATTTGTATTTGTTCTATTCCAACCTATTTTTTATCTTTGCAACAATCAAACCAATTTAAAATATAGTTATAATGGCTTACAAAATTTCTGAAGACTGCACCGCTTGTGGAACTTGCGTTGACGAGTGTCCGGTAGAGGCAATCTCTCCCGGTGATATCTATCTAATTGATCCAAATATTTGCACAGACTGCGGTACTTGTGCAGATGTATGTCCGGTGAGTGCAATCAGCCCGATGTAATTTATTATCACAAAAGGATAGAGGCTGCCATTTACTGGCAGCCTCTTTTTATTTAATTACAACACTCTCAACTTATTTTCTGTGTTGTGTAAAATGTGAGTTTTAAGAGCGCGCTCATTTTCGGAGCCTTCACTGATAGAGGCCCCAAAGGTGTAATCTCCTTCAGGCAATGATACCGAGAGCGAAAATGTCCTTATTCCCGGAATCTCTGCATTATCTGGTCCCCCTGATAATTCAGGAGTAAGAATGAAACGTTTAAACTCAGTGCCCTCTTTGTAAATTTTAAGAACAATATTTTTGTTCCCCCAGTTGTGCCCTGTTATAGAATAGTATCTCCCGTCAAGAATAAGTATTCCCTTTTCAAATGTAATATCTCTTTTGGGCATTATTCCCGGAAAGGTGAGATTGATATGAGGTTGGTTCATATATGAGAGGTATTCAGAATTATCCGATTCTGTAAATGAGAGTGCGTTCCATGCGGCATAAGATACCAGATTCTCTTTTGCACAGCTGCTGAGTAAGATTATAAGATTTATAACCAACCCAATAAAACATTTTGGAAATTTAAGCATAATTTTTAAAATTTAAATAGTTAATAATCAGTATTATGTTTGTAATTGCTTTTAATTCCAGAATATGTAATAGCTGCCTGAATAAACCTCCCCGGGATTTATTACGATTTCAACGGAGTTCAGATTTTGCAGAATATCCCCGCCGTTGTTGGAGTTGAAGTATATTACCTGAGACTCTCCCTCTGTAAATAGCCAAGGAGTATCATTGTTGTTGGTAAAGCTTAATGAAAGAGTGATTTGTTCTTCGTGATTGAACCCATTATTATTGTATTTGCATTTGCCACTGACAGTAACAAATGGTAAAATAGCCCTAACAATTGCCATATCGGATGGAACTGGCAGTAATACTCTCAGATAAACCACCATTGATGCACTTGTTATTTCGCCACTTATCTGATCATAGATGTAGTTTATATGTTTATCTGCATAAACTTCAACTTTCCTGAAAACTCGTACCGTACATTCATCACTCAGCAATCCATCTGAAGTCGTTACCCTTATTTGTGCTTCACCACAGCTATTGGCTGTTACCAACCCGTTTTGGTTTACTGTTGCAATTAAATTGTTACTGCTGTGCCATATAACATCTTTTTCTGTGGCGTTATCAGGTTCAATGTGCATGTTTACTTTGAATTGATTGCCGATGCAGATGTTAATATTGTCAAACTCTAGTGATATTTTTGAAGGAGGAATTGATTGAGTGAATTTTTCAAATTTTGCAATGTAATGTTTGTTATGAGTTACCGGACTAATGGGTGGTTGCCACTCCATGAATTTGAACCCCGGGTTGGCAACAGCCGTAAGCTGTGGATTTGAGCCATATTCATATACTCCCTCACTGCCTGTAATCCCGCCATCCAAAGGTTCTGACGATGCAGTGATTGTATAATTCCTGGTATTAAGCATGGTTTTATCAACTCTTTGGGAGTTTTCTGATATTGAACTGCCTTCAAAGAAAATAGTCTCCCTCAGATAAGCACCTCTGGGAATATTGAAGTTATCAATTGTGTTTTCTCCCGGATAGTAGATGAATTTTACCTCGCCCTGTTTTGACGGACTTGAATAATCGGTTGTTATAACTGCATAAGTATAAAGGTTATCATGAGATTGGGGCTTTTTATCACTCTGTTCATTTGAACCGGAAATTGTGCCATTCATATTTTCAAACATAAACAGAGGTGTGGCGCTATCGTGAGATAGAGGCTCTGTATTGGAGAAAATTGATTCTCCTTGTCCCGAAGGATTTCCTGCGTTGGCTCTGTTTGCAGAGAGATAGCTACACCAGAGAGGAACATTCATAAGCTCGATAGACCTGATATTTATCGAGACCTCAGGATCAAGTCTGCTTTTATCAAATACAAATGAAATTTTAGCTGTAAGTGTGTTTAGCTCCACCACAACCTCTCCACCACCTCCATTATTGAAAAAGGTAACCTCTCCTGTGTAAATAGGGGAGTTACCGGAGCCAGTCCGGCTTGATGTTCCGGACTCTCTTGCCATGCTTAAAGTAGAAAACTGAGATGAGTTTATACCTTGCATATTTGCAATTACAACCATTGTAACAAGGCCCTTAGAGGGCTTAAGCTCAATGTTTGACATTGATGTAAAAGATTTATGAATCTCAAGATTACCTTCACTGTTGTAAATAAAAACTTCAAGGTTGTTAATATGGTCCGATATCCCATTAGACTTGCTTGCGGGTTGATCGGCCTCTCTAAGCACAATTTTAACTGAATTATTCTCCGGCATTTTATCTGGTGAACAGGAACTAAGCCAACAGGCTATCAAAACAACCCCGGTATAGTATATTAAACTCAGAGTTCGCATCTCTATTCTTCTGTTAGAATAATATCGCCAATTGTTTGTGTTGTCCAATCCTGAATTACAGAACCTGTGAAACTCATTGTGTTTGCACTCACACTCAGATTAAGAGAATATAATATTCCACCGCTGAATGTCTGCTGAGGTACAGTTGCCCTATAAACCTTGTTGGTAACGTTTACTCCGCCGATTCTAGCATTTACGGTTACCTCTACATCCATGGCAAACATGTCGGCTGGCAGAACTATCCAAAAATACTTGCCGTTGTTTAATGGAATTGTGGTTAAAGGGTTTTTTAAAGAAGAGGATCCAATAATACCTGTTTGCAAATTCATAATTGAAGTTGCAGCAGGTTTAGGAGGAGTTATTCTTACAGATGTTATGTTCAAATCTTCTACCCCTTCACCGGAGTTTACCTTTATCTCTATACCGGTTGCCCTGTGGCTGAAAGAAAAACTGACTGCAGCACCTTCATTTATAATTGCCTGTTTTGCCCAAATGTAGTCTTTGCCGTTTTCAAGAGTTTGTGAATAACCCGAATCAAAATCAATCTCAGGGCTTAGATTATTGTTAAGTGAGATTGCGTAGAAGTCGTACAACCCTTTTGGTAAAATAATTGATTCTGTAGGCGTAAGATTACCGGAAGAACCGGCTGTTGCCAATTTGGGAGTTCCCGCCAATGGAAACGACAGGGATAGTTCAGAACCTGAGTTGTAACAGTAAATTTTAACTCTGTTTCCTGAAGGGAACTCGCTCTCTCCCTTTGTGTAATAGTTTGTGTTGTATGAGGCATAAAACTTTGTCTCCCTCACATGTAAATCATTCCCCTCTTTTTTGCAGGATAATAGCAAAAACACAATAAGTGTTAGTGTCAACTGCACAGTTCTCTTTCTCATAATTTTGTTTTTTTAGTTGTTTATTGATTTGAAGATTATATGGTTATCTACTGTGTTAGTAGGATAAAACCTTATTTCTGTTTTCATTGCCAAATCACTTTTAATCTTTATATTCAGTTCATACGAGTTGCCGGCAATCAATTGTCTGTCTATCTCCCCTATAAAGGTTCTGTTAACAGGTGCTCTCCCCTCACATAAAAGTGTCGCATCAAATTCAAAAGAAAGTTTGACAAGGCAGGGTAAAATCAGGATCTCTCTTGTGTTTCCATACCCGTTTACCAGGGAGATGTGTTCGACACTGAGAGATGGTGAAATTGTACCATCTGCAAGAGTCATAAAATTGGAATGAGTTCCAGGCATTGTCATTCGAAAAGAGTTAACCATTACTGAGGTTCTGATATCTTCACCCGACACATTTACCAAAAGCCTGCATGCTATATGGTTAAAAGAGAGAATAACTTGTTCGTTTTTAAGCAAAAGAACCTCCGCTCTTTTAGCCCACAGGTAATCTTTTCCGTTTGCCAAACCTGTTGCTATACCCTGAGATATATTTAAAAGTGATGGGAAAGGGGTATTTTCTGATACAGAGTATATATCATAAATGCCTTTTGGAAGCAAAACCTCCTTTTCGGGGACGAGTTCACTGCCACCATATGATGTTGCTATTATGGGACTTCCACCGATATAAGGCCAAAATGTTTGACTGTTAAAAATATAAATCATGGTTTTAAACCCATAAGGAAAGCAGGATGCCTTACTGTCAATCCCTTCGACTGTTTTATTTTTGACTTTTAAGCTCTTGAATTCAAGAGTCAGATAAGAGGACTTATTGTTCTCTTCAATATTTATGTTCTTGCAGCTGCACAGTAAATGCAAGAGCAGAACAATCCAAGCTGCACAAGTTTTCATAGTTGCTTAGAATTTTTAATTTCAAACAAATCTATTCTTAGTTTTAATGAAATAAAAGCCTGTAAATTCGAAATTTATGATTCTATAAAATGTTTTTACATTTTAAGATATTTTAACCTTTTCTGTTTTGAGTAGATTAATTTTTTTAACTTTGGCAACTTAAAATTCACATTTATTTTACGATGTTAAATATTAAACTCCTCAGGGATAATCCCGCTTTTGTGGCTGAACGCCTTGCCGTAAAAAATTTCGATGCTAAAGAGATTATTGAAAAAATTCTCGATCTGGATGTAAAGAGAAGAAACTCCCAGACAGACGCAGATTCTATACTGGCAGAGCAGAATTCCATATCGCGTGAAGTTGGAAAACTGATGAAGGAGGGGAGTAAAGCTGAAGCAGAGATTGCAAAGGAGCGTGTTGCTCAACTGAAAGAGTTGTCTAAAGACTTAGAGGTCAAAACAGAGGCGTATTCAAATGAGCTAAATGAGCTTATTCTTCTTTTGCCAAACCTTCCACATATTTCTGTACCCTCAGGAAAAACTCCCGAAGATAATTTAATCGTCAGGGGGGATGGTGAAATCCCTAAGCTTGAAAATGGAATACCTCACTGGGATCTTGCAAAAAAATATGACATTATTGACTTTGATCTTGGAGTAAAGCTGACAGGTGCCGGTTTCCCTGTGTACAAAGGAAAAGGTGCCAAAATACAGAGAGCTCTTATTTCATATTTTCTTGACAGAAACACAGAGGCAGGATATACAGAGGTACAGCCTCCTTTAATGGTAAATGAGGCATCGGGTTACGGAACGGGTCAGTTACCTGATAAGGGTGAACAGATGTACCATGTAGGTCTTGATAATTTCTACCTGATTCCAACTGCCGAAGTGCCTGTAACCAATATTTACAGAGATGTTATTCTATCAATGAATGAGATGCCTGTGAAAGTTACTGCATATACACCATGCTTCAGAAGAGAGGCCGGATCATACGGTAAAGATGTGAGAGGGCTAAACCGACTTCACCAGTTTGACAAAGTAGAAATTGTACAGGTGTGCCATCCTGAAAAGTCATACGATGCACTTGAGCAGATGGTTTCTCATGTAGAATCAATTGTTGGCTCTTTAGGGCTTCCATATAGGATTCTTAAACTCTGCGGAGGCGACATGAGCTTTACATCTGCACTTACATATGATTTTGAAGTTTATTCTGCCGCTCAGGGCAGGTGGCTGGAGGTCAGTTCTGTTTCAAACTTTGAGACATTCCAGTCCAATAGACTTAAACTTAGATATAAAGATGAAAATGGCAAGCCGCAACTTGCTCATACTCTTAACGGAAGCTCACTGGCTTTGCCAAGAATTCTTGCCGCTATTCTGGAAAATTATCAAACAGCAGATGGCATAGAGGTGCCTGAAGTTCTGAAACCTTACACCGGATTCTCAAAGATTGACTAATCAAAATATGAAACCTGATAAGGTTATACTAGGCATCGACCCCGGTACTCAAATGTTGGGGTGGGGAGTGATTGGTATTTACGGAAATAAGACCCATTATATTTCAATGGGTGTTTTTAATCTAAAAAAAGAGATTGACCATTTTTCAAAAATTGCCTCTGTTTACAGGGAGGTTGACGCACTAATAGTCAAATATAAACCGGACGAACTTGCCATTGAGGCTCCTTTCTACGGAAAAAACATTCAATCGATGCTTAAACTGGGGAGAGCCCAGGGTGCAGCGATATCAGCAGCTCTTAACCACAATATGCCTATTACTGAGTATGCCCCCAAAAAGGTGAAGATGTCTATAACCGGCAAAGGTGCTGCATCAAAAGAGCAGGTTGCGACAGTTCTTTTGAGTATACTGTCTGTTAAAGATAACCCGGGTTCATATGATGCTACCGACGGCCTTGCTGTTGCTTTCTGTCACTGTTTAAACAGGTCATCACTCATAAATGAATCGACAGTAAAATCAAGCTTATCCGGAACTTCAAAGGGAAACGCAGGGGGTAGCTGGGATGCCTTTGTAAAAAACAATCCTTCCAGAATAAAATAATTTCAAATTTTCTGCAACCATATTTAACTTTTGGCTGTTTTAACAGTCAAATAAATGTTTATTGGCAAAACATAATAATTGTAACTAAATAATAGATATGAAATATACTAAACAGATTTTTCTTTCACTTTTTCTGATTTTTCTAATTAATGGTATAACTGCCGCACAGACAAGAGATTATAGAGTAAGGGGTACACTGATAGATAGTGTAAGAAATGAAGCAGTAGAATTTGCAACAGCCTCCGTCACACCAAAAGGTACAACTACACCTACAAAATATGCACTCTCCGACAGCAAGGGAAAATTTGAAATTATCGGTGTAACAGCCGGAGATTATACTCTGAAAATTGAGTACATGGGATATAATACCGTAGAAAAGGAGATTTCCGTTTCTGCACAGAGGGTTATTGAGTTAGGAAACATTGGGATGATTGAGCGATTAAATATGCTTGAATCGGTAACTGTCTCTGCTCTTGGAAATCCTATTATAGTCAAAAAGGATACGATCGAATACAACGCATCCTCATTTAAAACTACAGATAATGATATGCTTGAGGAGCTTCTCAAGAAACTTCCCGGAATCGAAATTTCGGCAGATGGTAAAATAACAGCTAATGGTAAAGAGATCAATAAGATAATGGTTGACGGTAAGCCATTCTTCTTAAATGATCCCCAGTTAGCTACAAAAAATTTGCCCGCCAACATAATAGAAAAGGTAAGAGTTGTAGAAAGACAATCAGATCAGGCCAGATTTACAGGGATAGATGACGGGAACGAAGAGACGGTGATAGATCTCTCTATAAGACCGGGTATGATGAATGGATGGTTTGGTAATACAACTGCCGGATATGGTACTGAAGACAGATTTCAGGCTGCCGGTATGGTTGGAAATTTTACTCAAAAGAGCCAGATAAGCATAATCGGTAATGGAAATAACACAAATAACAGAGCATTTTCTGATCTGGCCGGTGATATGATGAGAACAATGAGAGGTTCTATGGGTGGAGGCAGAACTACCGGAGGAGGTGGAGGAGGAGTAAGGATAGGTGGTACCACTCTAAGCTTTGGTGGCAGTGGAATTTCAACATCATGGATGGGGGGAGTCAATGCGAACACCGAACTTAAAGGCGGCAAATTAAAGATAGGGGGTAACTACTTTTACGGAAGCAATGATAATATTGCAGAGGGCACCAGGGTAAGGCAGAATTTTCTTCCTGACAGCAGTTTCTTTAACAGAGATACAAGTAGAACTCAGAATGTTTCAGAAAATCACAGAGTTGCACTCGAATTGGAGTGGACAATTTCAGATAAGACATCAATCATATTTCGCCCAAATGTTAGTATAGGTACAGGAAGATTTGAGGAGAGAAGAGACTTTTCAACAGATGGACTTAACAGAACGAAAATCAACGATGGATTCAGTCTTTCTAGTGGTGACAACACATCTCAAAGTACAGGCGGAGAATTCTTGTTCAGACAAAGACTTGGTAAACCGGGAAGGACATTCTCAGTAAACATGAATTACAACTATTCCAATAATGATCTTGATGGAAGAAACATATCAGAAACCAATATCTACGGAAACAGACCATCTGTAACACAGATTAATCAGAGGTTTGATCTCAACAACAACTCCTACTCCTTAAGTGCAAGGGCTTCATATACTGAGCCACTTGGGAAAAATTATTTTATGGAATTGGCATACAGGTATCGTTACAGCAGTAGCAGTTCTGAAAAAGAGGCATTTAACTATAATGAAATAACTAACAGATGGGATATTTACGACAGTACATATTCAAATTCTTTTAACAATATATTTATATCCCAACAGGCTGAGATCAATATTAGAAAAAATGAAGATAAATACAGCTATGTAATTGGATTTAATGTTCAGCCATCTTCAACTGAAAGTACAGGAGGTGTTAATAATATCTCAAGAGATGTTGTTAACTATTCACCTTCAGCTCAATTTGACTACAGATTTTCTGATGCAAGCAACATGAGAGTGCGTTACAGAGGTAATACAAGACAGCCTTCGATTAACCAATTGCAGCCTGTTCCCGATAACTCAAATCCTCTCTATATTCCCCTGGGAAATCCCGACCTGATGCCTGAATTTGAACATAGTATGTGGGTTGAGTTCCGGGATACAAAAAGGGAGACATTCAGATCGTTAAATGTCAGTCTTGGTGGAAATTATACAATGGACAAAATTGTAAACAAAACCTGGTATGATGATGGTGGAGTACAGTATAGTGAACCTGTAAATGAGAGTGGAGTATATTCAATGTATGCAAACATGATGTATAGTACGCCAATCAAAAAATCCAAGTTCTATGCCTCATCAAATACAAGAACCTCATTTAATAACGGTATAAACTACTCGAACGGATTGAGAAACCGCACTCAGAGCCTCTCGTTGACAGAGTTTGTCAGACTTTCGTACAGAGGTGACAAAATTGAAACCGGTATTGGCGGAAGAGCCTCATACTCATATGCCTGGTATACAATTGAGCAGACCACCAAACCGGGTACCTGGACCAACTCTGTTAATATGTATGCAAACTGGACATTGCCAAAAGGTTTTAACCTTGTTACTGACTTTGATTACAAATATTACATTGGATTTGGAGAAGGTTACAACGAACCCTCTGCAGTATGGAATGCTGAAATTTCAAAGCTGATGATTAAGAATGCAGCCACTTTAAGACTAAAGGTCTATGATATTCTTAATCAGTCAAAAAATATGTGGAGAACCACAACTGATAACTATATTGAGGATGTTCAGAACAATACACTTCAGCAGTACTTTATGCTAAGTTTCACCTTCAGATTCGGTAAATTCGGATCGGGCAGGGGAGACTCCGGCAGACCGCAGCAATTCAGAGGTAGCGGATTTGGCAGATCTCACATGGGAGCGTTTTAATCGTTTTTTGACGCAGAGAAATTTTTCCACTTCTCAATAACATTTTTTAAATCTAATGGGATTTCATTTTCGAAAAACATCCGGTGCCCTGTCGCCGGATGTATAAATCCCAGGGTTTTTGCATGAAGTGCATGACGGGGCATTATCTCAAAACAGTTTTCAACAAATTTTTTGTATTTGGCGTAGAGGGGACCTTTTAAAATCTTATCCCCGCCGTATCTGTCGTCATTAAAAAGCGGATGTCCCAGATAGTCCAGATGAACCCTTATCTGATGTGTCCTTCCTGTTTCAAGTATGCATTCAGTGAGAGTAGTATAACCAAATCTCTCAATGACTCTGTAATGAGTGATTGCGTGTTTGCCAGATGACCCATCAGGGAATACTTTAAAACGCATCCTGTCGTTTGGGTCCCTCCCAATATGTCCTGTAATTGTTCCACTATCCTCCCTAATATTGCCCCACACCAGAGCGACATATTTTCTTTCGATTGAGTGGTCAAAGAATTGCTTTGCAAGTGCAAGTTGTGACTTATCGTTTTTTGCAACCAACAATAGTCCTGATGTATTTTTGTCAATTCGGTGAACCAGGATACCCATTCTCTCATCATCGGCGTCAGCCGGTTGGCTGATTCCCAGGTGAAAGGCGAGTGCATTTACAAGTGTTCCGGAAAAGTGACCGTGGCCGGGGTGTACCACCAGACCCGCAGGTTTGTTAACCAAGAGCAGATCTTCATCTTCATATGGAATTTCAAGCGGTATATTTTCTGGTTTTACCTCAAAACCTCTTCTTTCATAGGGCATTACAATAGTAACAACATCGTGTGGCTTAACTACGTAATTTGCCTTTACTGTTTTACCGTTTACAAGCACATAGCCTGCGCTGATTGCAAGTTGTATCCTGTGCCTGGAGGTTTTCTCCATACGGGAGGTAATAAATTTGTCAACTCTTAGCTGACTCTGCCCTTTATCAGAAACATATCTGAAGTGTTCAAAAGAGCCTACTGAATCCTCTTCTTCACCTGCATCATAATCATCTTCAATGCCATCTGCATCGGTATAAATCTCTTCTAGCTCTTCCTTCATAATGGATCAATTCTTTTTAATCTCCACAATTTTTGTTTTGTCTGTACTAAGTATCAGATCCACTCTGCTTCCCAAAATATAGGAGAGACGATCAGTTGGCTCGGGGTACTGTTTTATTACAAAGCTCGAAATAGTATCAGAGTAACTTTTAACAGACTCGTCAAATGTTAATCTGCCTATATTTAAGGAGTTGTCGATTATTATATCTTTTGCTGTTACAAAAGAAAATCCTGTAACTGAAGGTATTGATGTCATGTTATTGTATGAACTAAGGCCGAGTTCAAGGTCAATATCGCTCTCTGTCTCGATGGCAGTACCGGGTGAAATGATCTGCCCTTTATACCTTTGCGACAAAACATTATTTGTTGCCATATCATTAACATAAATTAGCCTTCCCACATTGAGTTGTCTGGCTGTAAGTTCTGCCTTTGCCTGGCGGAGAGAATATCCTGTAACCGAAGGCATGTAAACTTTTTTAGGTTGCAATGAATTTATGGTCAGCAATATTCGTCTGTTTCTCTTCACATAGCTCCCTGCTTGCGGATTCTGTCTGAAAATTATTCCTCTTCCCATTCTTGGCAGAAAGACAGAATCTGTCACCTCTAATCTTAGGTTTGCTGTGGATGCTGCTTTAATGGCATCTTCCATGGTCAGTCCTGCAAAATCAGGTACCTCAAGCTCCTGGTTATGACGGGTAATGAGTTTCAGGAACAAAATGAGGAGTATCAGTATTAAAATAACCACACCCGCGGCTTTTAACAGATTTTTAATAATCCAGTTATCTTTTTTCATAAATGAAAAGTTTGAACAAAATTACAATTTTTTTGTGACCTTATTGTAGAAACTGTCTCTCTCAACAGCTATGTATCCGCAGCCGGCAGCAATTCTCTCAAGATCACCGGCTGTCATATTGGGATTCTTCTCTCCTGATCCGGCCATGCTGTAAATTTTTGTACTGTCGTTTATAGTTCCGTCTATGTCATCGGCCCCGTAAAGAAGCGATAACTGGCAAAGTTCTTTACCTAGCATGGGCCAGTATGATTTTATGTGAGGTATGTTGTCCAATACAACTCTTGAAATGGCAAATGTCTTTAGAATTTCAATAAAACTTGCCTCTCCCATGTGTGACATTGGGTTATTTGCTGCCTTATAGAGCAGGGGAATAAATGCGTCAAAGCCCCCGGTTTTATCCTGTAGATCTCTTAGGGCAATCATATGGTCTATTCTGTGAGCTCGACTCTCTATGTGCCCGAAAAGCATTGTTGCATTACTCCTCATCCCTATGTTATGTGCTGTTTTGTGTATCTCAAGCCATCTATCCCCATCAGCTTTATCGGGACAGATCTGTTTCCTGATTTCTGGTGCAAATATTTCAGCCCCTCCGCCGGGTAGTGCCGCAACACCCCTGTACTTTAAGTCAGATAGTACCTCTTGAATTGATTTTTCTGAACTTTTGGACATATCATCAATCTCAACGGCTGAGAATGCCTTAATAGCAACACCTGATGGCAGAACCTCCCTGACCGCCTCAATAACAGAATAATAGTAAGTGTAATCTTTTCCAGGGTGAACGCTTCCAACAATATGAACTTCAGTCATTCCGGGCTCATATTTTTCGTTGCAATAATCTTTAATCTCCTGAATGTTCATTGTCCAGGCACCTGTTTCGGTGTCGCACTCTCTTCTGTATGAGCAAAACTTGCATCTGTGTATGCACACATTGCTTGGTTCTAGGTGGAAGTTTCTGTTATAAAATACAGAATCACCATTTATGCTTTTACGAATTTGGGTAGCCATCGAAGACAGGGTATTCATATCCTGAATTTCCCATAGCGCCATGGCCTCATCTCTCCCGATTCTTCCTCTCATTTTTAGTCCAAATATAACAAAAAAGACGCTCAAGGCGCCTTTAATCGTGTATCGGTAGTAATCTCTCTTTTTAGAAACGATCTTCAGATGATACTGTTAGTTTTTTGCGGCCACGACGGCGACGGGCTGCAAGTACCCTGCGTCCGTTAGGTGTAGACATACGCTCACGAAAGCCGTGTTTGTTGCGACGCTTGCGCTGTGATGGTTGAAAAGTGCGTTTCATAATATGTATACTGTATTTATTATAATACTTGAAAAAGGGAGTGCAAAGATAAATAAAATGTTTTTAATAGCAAATATTTATACTATCGTTTGATAAATATGACGTTTTTTTCTATAAACCACTCCTCATTGAACCAGTCCGATATTTCGGTTTTGGAGAATTTATTCATTGGAATTCTCAACTTTTCTGCAGCAGCAGCCATCTCTTCATTCACCTCACCTCCTTTAAGATAAAAAATTCCTCTGTTTATGCCGTCAATGCTTCCCTTTTCTATTTTATTCCAGACCCAGGGAATGAAAGAGGAGAGATCTGTTACTGCTCTTGATACAACAAAGTCAAACATTCCTTCAGTCTCGTCTGCTCTCATTCGGATTGCATTAACATTTTTAAGTCCAAGAGCATCTTTAACCTCGTTTACAACCTTTATCTTTTTGAGAATGGAATCACAGAGTGTAAAGTTGGTTTCCGGAAACATAATCGCAAGGGGAATTCCGGGAAATCCGCCACCTGTACCTACATCAAGAACCCGTGATTTGGCGGGGAACTTAACTCTCTTTGCAATTGCCAGTGAGTGTAAAACATGATGAAGATAGAGGTTCCCTATGTCTTTTCTGGATATTACATTAATCTTCTGATTCCATTCGCTATAAATGGGAAACAGCGAAACAAACATCTCTTTTTGTCTCTCTGTTAGGTCGGGGAAATATTTTGTAATTAACTCTTCCATATATCATTCAATAATTTTTTGGCCCTGCTGACTCTTGTTTTAACTGTATTTAATGGAATGTTCAGCTCCTTGGCAATCTCTTCCAGGGGATATTCGTGGATAAATCTGAGTTCTGAAATTTTTCTATACTTTAAATCAAGATTTTGAATCGACTTAATTAGATTTTCAATAGCCTGATCATTAATCATGTTCTCCTCGGGACTTGGAACAGTACTCTCAATATCGGGAGCAGTACTCTCTTGTCCGGTGGAATTTGATGTTACCTGAGGGATCTTTCTTTTTTTATGGAAATCAAGGGCTGTATTCTGGGCAATAGTATATAGCCATGTCGAAAATGCATATTTGAAATTGTATGCTTCAAGGTATCTGAAACATTTGTGAAAGGTCTCCTGGCAAATATCTTCTGCATCCTGTGTGTTTGACACAATAGTAGAGATGTAGGATAAAACCGACTTCCTGTAATGGTTTACAATCTGGGTATATGCCTCCTGCCTGCCGCTGAGTGCCCTCTGTATCAATTC
>Ga0351930_1081_pt1 | contig 17864 bp, 13 predicted proteins | sample BONcelT113001E10_FD_205823 | JGI IMG/M metagenome (GOLD analysis project Ga0351930, IMG submission 205823) | Enriched cells from coal bed in the Powder River Basin, Montana, United States - BONCAT cells T11 rep2 HSBNCT.T11.300.1.E10 ...
TCCTGCACATAAAAATATCGGAATTCTTAACTATGGATTGCGGCTGTTATTTCACTGCAAACCGAAAGATGTCTGAATCTGAAGTTATGTCATTTCAATCAACGACCATTGACTGAAGCGACAAGGTGACGCCAATGAAACATTATATTGCATATCTTAGGGTATCCACCGACAAGCAGGGAGAACAAGGGCACGGAATAAGTGCCCAGCGCCAGGCTATTAGAAATTATTTGATAGCAAACTGTGGTGACCATCTGGACGAGTATGTTGAAGTTGAAAGTGGGAAGAAAAATGATCGTCCGGAATTGCTGCGGGCCATCCAACGGTGTAAAACATCTCGGGCAACGCTCATCATTGCCAAGTTGGACCGTCTCTCAAGAAATATGGCATTTATCGCAAACCTTATGGATTCTGGCATAGAATTTATCGCCTGCGACAACCCATACGCTAACAAGTTAACTATCCACATCCTAGCCGCGATTGCTGAGCATGAACGGGAGATGATCAGCCGAAGAACCAAAGAGGCGCTTACCGCTGCAAAAGTAAAGGGGGTAAAGCTTGGCGGTTATAGGGGAACATACTTGACTGATGAAATCCGGCAAAGTGCATTATTATCTCGCAGAAAAAAGTCTAGGGAATATTCCGCAATTGTTGAACCGTTGATTCAAAAACAGTTGGAAAATGGATGCAGCCTGAACGCGATAGCCAGAATCCTTAACAAGCAAAAGGTTGTTACAGTTCGTGGTGGCAAATGGACTGCAAAATCAGTGAGCCGAGTGGTTGATGCTCTTAATAGCAAGTAAATAATTTTGTTGGCTGTTGCTGGGTTGAAGACATTTTATGATGTTCAACTAAGCATCATCTATGTATCGAACCCAAAAACGTAATGTAATCACCACGTCAAAATCGACGACCACATGTAAAGATTCTGAAAAATTCTGGAATGAAGAAAGGAAGCAATTTCATAAAAGAAGCCGACAAAGTAAGCAACTAAACTATTTTAAGGAGAGCGTATGGAATCTGCATTAGATCAGAAGACAGGACAAATCATTGACGGTGAACAACTCTGGTATATAAATCCCGTAGACAAAGAAGGGTACATTTGTCGAGGATGCGGCACCCTCGTTGACCCAGTATCATATGAACCACACAATAAGATACGTCCGCACTTTAAAGAGTATCGAAAGCACCCTCATGAACCATGGTGCAACGTTGACGGAGAAGAAAAACTTGTAGCTAGAGGTCGAAAACAAAGATTAACAACTTTCGACGGTTTTCCTGGATCCTACCCATCAGTACTTCAGTTGACTGATGAACGCCGAATTGCTGACGAAAACTCTTACCAAGCGGATTCTAGCCACATAACAAGCAGGCGGGACAAGGTAGTTCGCAAAGTTGTTAATCAGCAACATTCCTCTTGTTGGACAGCACGTACAATTCGTCCAATTTCAAGAACTTACATGAATTTTCCGCATGATAGAGACCTCGCTCTCTCAATCTCGAATATTTCAGGAAAAACTTACGCTGAAGTAATTCAAAAACTTCCTTCGAGTAAAATTATTCTCACAAATGAAGTCAAAATATTTGCTGCTCCAATCAGTTGGTCAAAACCTCAAGAATTAAACGAATGTATTATTGTCGAACTTGGGTGTGGTTTGTGGGCTGACAATAAACTTCTCGACCCTTACAAAGTTGTAATAGACACATCGGAATGGGGAATTGCCAAGAAAAACTATGTTCTTAAAGAAATTGATGTTGCAAGGCGGGAGGCGATTGAAAGAAACCGAAAAGGAAGAAAAAACGAAAAAAGCTGGCTCTTTTTCCTAGCGACTCAGCATCCCAATAACCCATCAAATTTTCTTCTGAATGACCATAGGCTAATTTGTTGCTTAACAGGCGTTATGAAATAATGGAGCTAAACATCAACATGCTGCCTACTAGACTCTACTGGTGGGATCTGTAGAAATTAGCACCACCCAGATCCCACCCAAATAAGGATATTTTCTATTGAGCGGTTAATAACAAATAGGGTTGTGCCCTGATTTCTCTGGTTGTCGCCTGGTTCTATTCTAGTTCTATGGGCGTCATTGAGGATGAGTCGGGCGACAGAGGCAGAAGAAATGTATAAAGAATATGTTCTGAACGAAATGTCCATTTGGAGAAAACAGAATGACACGCAATCAAAAAAACCTCGCAGAAAAGAAACTCCTTTTAGCAGTCTTTAGTACAGAGGTTTTCGAGGGAAGAATCATTCGCCAAGAAAGGCCGATTTGCTGTGGGGTGGAAATAGATTTATTGGAAGCAAAGCTCACCTTCTTGGCGGCAAGAATCCATAATAAGGATTTCACGATGCTTGAGCCCTATTGTCCGCTATGTGGAAACAAGGTTAGAGCCTCTTATCGTGTTTTGAGCTAAGAAAATATTACAAAATACCCCGTATTTTGACCTCGGGCACGAGACTTCGAACGCAGTCAATTCCAGTAACAATATCCACCAAGCCGGGTAGTTTCCCATGCCACATCTTTTGCTTGATCGTGCGTGTAACCACAGTTCCTAACCAGCCATTTCACTTGGTGGTTCCATTGCAGGTAGTGCTTGAGACAAATTAAAAGAAGAATCAAGAGGAAAAATCCTCCCATGAGTGAAGACACTATCCAGCTTTCATGTTTTGCATAATGGACCCCCAAAGTAAAAATCACCCAGAATGCAAGGCAGCACTTGAGGACGTTAAGGTGTTTTTTACTCCGAATAAATTGACTATTTAACCGGGATAATATTTGCAAATCCGTGTAAAATGACAGATTATTTTTATGTTCTTGATCTCGCTTCCACTCCTGGAAAGTCCGATATTTGATTGCCATATTTGCTCCAGATACATTATTCGAACAGAAATGTTTCTTTATTATCGCCCCCAATACTCCAAGTGCATATCAGGCGACGATTCAATTCACACCCAGTCCCACCATGACGAGTATTGTTCCTACGATCTCGAAAACTCAAGAAATAGGCCACAAAAAACCGGTTTTTAATATTCTGAATATTCCTCAAAATGAAATGCAAATGACCATAAAATATTGTATTTGAAGAATATATTAATGCGGTTGCCGCCGCTGCTAACCATGCAAATCACTTAATATATCGAATTGCAGAAAAGCGATTCATGCGATATTCCTTAAAATTGATTGTGCACCAAACTGTTCGTTATTACACGCAAAAGAATCAATATACCTTCAATCATCCAGCAATAATAGGCACATATATACTAACAAATGTTAGTATATATGTCAAATAGAAAAACTAACTCTTGTTAGTACTGAACATTTGATGATATACAGCAAAGAACAAGATGAAAAAGAAACAGGAAATCATGAAAAAGCCACGAAGAAGCAGAGAAGGAGAAGCGGGGGTAGAGTCAAAGAAGGAACTACAGGCTTTTGCCGTTCGGCTTCGACGAGCAAGGGAATACTCAGGACTCACTCAACAGCAAGTTGCTTCGGCGATCGGTCTCTCAAATTACAACGCATATCAATATTGGGAACGAGCTCAGCGCTGGCCGTCTGCTGAATATATGTCGATGTTATGCCGATTGCTTGAGATAAGTTCTGATGTTTTGCTCGGTTTGCAAGAAGAAAAAAATGATTAGTCCCCGAGGTTGGTACGCGGTCTGAAAACAATAATAACATCTCGTTGCTGACACGAAATTGCTTGATTATCTTGCATCAATTCACCTTACAAATAATTTTTGTGCCAAATGAAGATTCTTTTTTATCGAAAAAATCCCCCGGATTCATTTGATCAATCGATGAATATCGATTCATATTGTTTGTTTGCAAATAACGACAGCTAATGCTATTTTATGCTTTAAATTATAATGCGTTATAGAACATTATATGTATCATCTCAGGGTCAGCAGCTCGGGAGAGCAAGACAGTTCATTACTCGCCCACTTGGAGTTCCTCAGCAATCAATGGGACAACAATCTACGACATATTCTGTCACAGATGTATTGTATACAGAAAATGAGCCATCATTTGAACCTTGAGAGCACCCATGACCTCCAAAAAAGAACTGTCAGAACGCGACATCTGCACCCAGTTCATTGTCCCTGCCCTGAAAAAAGCCGGATGGGATATCGAACGCCAGGTACGTGAAGAGGTTTTTTTCACTGATGGTCGTATCTACGTCAGAGGGACCAGCGCCGCTCGCGGCAGCCGCAAACGGGCTGACTTTATCCTATATTACAAGCCGAATATCCCCATTGCCGTCATTGAGGCCAAGGACAACAATCACAACATTGGCGATGGAATACAGCAGGCCCTTGGCTATGCCACGACCCTTGATATCCCGGTTGCGTTCAGTTCCAACGGCAACGGATTCGTGGAGCATGATCGCACAGCCTCCTCCGGCAGCGTCGAACGCAATCTCTCTCTTGATGATTTCCCCTCACCCGCTGAGTTATGGCAGCGTTACAAGACCTACAAAGGGATCGATACCTCACTTCAGGAGAAGATTGCATCCTTTGACTTTTTCTATGATGGCTCTGGCCGTGCACCCCGCTACTATCAGCAGATTGCCATAAATCGTTCAGTTGAGGCGATTGCCAAAGGGCAGAACAGAATTTTGCTGGTTATGGCCACCGGCACAGGTAAGACCTACACTGCCTTTCAGATCATCCACCGCCTCTGGAAGAGCGGTACAAAAAAGCGAATCCTGTTCCTTGCCGACCGTAACGCATTGATCGACCAGACCAAACGGGGTGACTTCAAACATTTCAAAGACCGAATGACGGTCATCCGCAAAAAGAAGATCGACAAAGCGTTCGAGATTTATCTTGCCCTTTACCAGGGGTTGACCAATTACGACGAGAATTCAGATGCCTACCGAGAGTTCAGTCCCGATTTCTTTGACCTGATTGTGGTGGACGAATGCCACCGTGGCAGTGCATCCGCTGACAGCGCCTGGCGGGAGATACTGGACTACTTCAAAAGCGCCACACATATCGGCCTCACCGCCACCCCGAAGGAGACCAAGACCGTCTCCAACATCGAATATTTTGGCGAGCCACTCTATACCTACTCCCTCAGGCAGGGAATAACAGATGGGTTTCTTGCCCCCTACAAGGTGCTCCGTATCGGCCTTAACATAGACCTGGAAGGATGGAGACCGGAAGAAGGGCAGCTTGATGCCGATGGCAATCCGGTTGATGACCGACTCTACAACACCAAGGATTACGACCGTAACCTGGTCATTGATGAACGTACCAGGACCATAGCCCGCAAGGTGACGGAGTTTCTCAAAAAGACTGACCCGTTCGACAAGACCATTGTTTTTTGTGTTGATATCGAGCACGCAACCCGAATGCGTCAGGCTTTGGCAAACGCCAATCCCGAAGAGGTACTGAAGAACCATAAGTATGTCATGAAGATCACCGGCGATGACGATGACGGGAAGCGAGAGCTTGACAACTTTATTAATCCCGAAGAGCGCTACCCAGTCATTGCAACCACCTCAAAACTGATGACCACCGGTGTCGATGCACAGACCTGTAAATTGATTGTGCTTGATTCCAATATCAATTCTATGACCGAGTTCAAGCAGATCATCGGACGCGGCACGCGCATCAACGAGGAGTTCGACAAGCGCTATTTCACAATCATGGATTTCCGTAATGTGACTGATCTGTTTGCCGATCCGGATTTTGACGGAGACCCGGTCATGGTGAAACAGTTGCTGGCTGACGATGAATTGAGTGACGCCGATATCCATCCTGAAGACGAGCCGGTCGTGGATGAAGAAACCGGAGACGAAATCCCCTTTATTGATAACAATACGGAAGTGACCTATGACCGGCCCGAGATTATCGATGGCGGCGGCATTGTGGCCGAGCCCCAACCAAAGATCTATGTAGCCGGTGTCGATGTCTCGATCCTCAATGAGCGGGTGCAGTATCTGGGGGCCAACGGCAAGCTCACTACCGGCAGCCTTAAGGAGTTCACCCGCACCGGCCTGCTGAACGAGTTCCGCACACTCGAAGACTTCCTGTCCCGCTGGAACTGCGCCGAAAAGAAGAAGGCGGTGATCGACCAGCTGGCAGAGCATGACCTCATTCTGGAAAATCTGCTGGATGAGACAAAAAAGGAGTTGGATCTATTCGACCTGATCTGCCACATCGCCTGGGATCGACCTGCTCTTACCAGAAGAGAACGAGCCGAGCAGGTCACAAAGCGTGATTACTTCTCGAAATATGGCGACAATGCCCGGCAAGTCTTGCAGGCTTTACTGGAAAAATACGCCAAAGACGGCATCGAAAATATTGAAGAAATGAAGGTGCTGACCATTGACCCGTTCAAGTCCATCGGCACCCCGGCAGAAATCGTTTATCTCTTCGGCGGCAAGGAAGCCTATCAGGCCGCAGTAAGAGAGCTGGAAACTGAAATCTACAGGATGGCGTAATCTATGAAAAATATTGGTACTATCATCAAGCGGCTGCAGAACACCATGCGCAAAGATCAAGGCGTCTCCGGCGATGCCCAGCGCATCGAACAGCTTGGCTGGATGATTACCCTGAAGATACTGGATGACAAGGATAAGGAACTGGAGATACTTCAAGAGGCCTACGCCTCGCCAATCCCGGCGGCGGTGCAGTGGCGAGCCTGGGCCGCCGATGCCGAGGGGATGACCGGCGACGAGTTAAAGGAATTTATCGACCAGAAGCTATTCCCCGCACTAAAGAACCTGGATATCTCCACCGGCAACAAACGTGCCCTGATCATCCGCGAGATATTCGAAGGCACTAACAACTATATGAAGAACGGCACCGTTATTCGCCAGGTACTGAATGAGTTGAACCAGATCGATTTCAACTCTTCCCATGATCGCCATATCTTCGGCGACATTTACGAAACAATACTTAGGGATCTGCAGAGCGCCGGCAACTACGGCGAGTTCTACACCCCTCGTGCCCTGACCGAGTTCATGACTGCCATCATCAACCCACGCCTGGGCGAAAAAGTGCTCGACCCGGCCTGCGGCACTGGCGGCTTCCTCACCTGCGCCATTGAGAACATTCGCCGCCAGGATGTCAAAAACGTGGAAGATCTGCAGACCTTGCAGTCCACTATCCACGGCATGGAATTCAAGCCGCTCCCCTTCATGCTCAGCGTGACCAATATGATCCTGCATGATATCGAAGTGCCGAATGTGGACTATACCGACAGTCTCAACCGGGAATACACTAGCATCGGCGCTAAGGATCGGGTGGATGTGATCCTGGCAAATCCCCCTTTCGGCGCATCGGTAACGGACGGCGTTGAAACAAATTTCCCTCTCAACTATCGCACCACTGAAAGCGCCGACCTATTTCTGCTCCTGATGATCCGCTATCTCAAGGATGGTGGCCGGGCTGCTATTGTCCTGCCAGACGACTCACTGACCGGCGATGGAGTCAAACAGCGCATCCGCCAGCATTGGTTGGAGACCTGCAACCTGCATACGATCGTGCGGCTGCCCAACTCAGTCTTTCAGCCGTATGCCAGTGTTTCCACAAACCTGCTCTTTTTCACCAAGGGTGAACCGACAAAGGAAATCTGGTACTGGGAGCATCAGCTTCCGGAAGGGGTCAAGGCCTACTCCAAGACCAAACCGATCCAGAGCGCCGAATTCAACAGTCTAAAGGAGTGGTGGCAAAACCGACAGGAAAGCGAACATGCCTGGCACGTTTCCGTCGATACCCTGACCACAAATGGTTACAAACTGGATATCAATAACCCGCATGTTAAGGAGTCCAGCCACTCCTGCACCAGCGCCGAACTGCTGGAACTGCTCCACAAATCGTTTCAGCAGAGTGATAAGCTTTTGCAGACACTGCGCAAGGAGTTGGAACGTGGCTAATTGGACACGTGCCAAGATAGGTGATCTGTGCGAGATCATCAAAGGATAGACCGGCCTCGCAAGCGCACCTCCAGGCCAGTATCCCTTGGTTGCCACTGGTGCTGATCGCAGATCATGCACTACTTGGCAATTCGACACCGACGCAGTCTGCATTCCTTTAGTATCTTCCACCGGTCATGGCAAAAAGTCGCTGAATTATGTTCACTATCAATCAGGTAAATTTGCTCTTGGGACTATCCTGGCTGCCGTTATTCCCAAAAATCCGTCGGTTTTGAGAACCCGTTTCCTCCACCTCTACCTTTCGCATTTCAGGGATACTGTACTGGTGCCGCTGATGAAGGGAGCGGCAAACGTCAGCTTGTCAATGAAGGAGATTGCTTCGGTTGAGATTCCTGTGCCACCGCTGGACGAGCAGCAAAACCTGATAAACCTGATCTTTAGAATTGAAGATGAATACAGAGAGTTGCTGAGAGAAAATAATCATCAAGCAGACTTGCTTAAACAACTCCGCAAGGCCGTGTTGCAAGATGCGGTTGAAGGAAAACTGACAGCGGAGTGGCGCAACCAGAATCAGATGATGAAGGGTGACCCGCAGTATGACGCAGCTGCGCTGTTAGTACAGATCAAGGCTGAAAAAGAACGCTTGGTGAAAGCAGGCAAAATCAAAAAAGAAAAACCATTTCCTCCGATTACCGAGAGCAACAAGTCATTTGACCTGCCGTATGGCTGGGTGCGGTGCAGATTGGGGGAGACAGTTGAATCTATGACGAATGGCATTTACAAACCCGCACAATTTTATTCAGATATTGGGACTCCATCGATCCGTATGTACAATATTCAAGATGGATATCTAGATTTTTCAAAAATCTCAAGAATGATCTTGACTCACGATGAGTTAGCTAACTACGCGCTGAAGCCGGGTGATTTATTGGTAAATCGTGTCAATAGTCGCGAACTCGTTGGCAAGGCTGCACTTGTTAGAGATTTACGGGAAGTTACTGTCTATGAGGCAATGAATATACGTATCCGATTTATTGAGAAAGGCAATTTACCAAGGTTCGCAAATTTGTATTTTCGCACTAATTATGTACGCGGCATTTTTCAGAATATTGCAAAACAGGCCTCAGGCCAAGTTTCAATCAATCAACCACAAGTTGCCTCTATTTTGTTTCCCCTCCCACCACTCTCCGAACAACAAGCCATCGTTGCTCGTGTAGACAACCTCATGGCCACGATTGATGAACTGGAAAAACAGGTTTCAGGGCGAAAGGAACAGGCACAGATGTTGATGCAAGCGGTGCTGCGGGAGGCTTTTAACGGGGGAGCGGCAAATGGAAACTAAAGAAGCCATCGACAAGCTGAAAACTGACCTGGCTGAAATCAAAGCTCAAGGACAGGACACAATCCCCATTGATGGGTTGGAAAAATATCTTTCAGGACTCGAAAAGGATGCCTCTGCTTCATTAGAGGGTCGAAAGTTGGATTATCAGCGAATACTTGCCGGTTACGATGCACAGGTTAAATTTGACATTGAGCTTTTCAAGTCCGTAATTGAAGCTGGCAAAGAAGCCCTGAATGCGACGCTAATCATCAATGGCGGTGCCGTCATTGCTTTCCTTGGCTTCCTTGGATCAATGCTATCAAAGGGAGGCGCTGAAGCACTCGGATTAAAGCTTACGGTGCCTCTATGCTCGTTCGGTTTCGGAGTGCTCTTTGCTGCGCTGGGCTTTGGATTACGCTATCTGACACAATTCTGTTTTGCTAGGCGGCAGACAAAGTCTTGGGTAAAAAGCGGACATGGATTCAACATTGCATCGATTCTTATGGCTGTTGCATCGTACATAATGTTCGGTTATGGTGTTTATAGCGCCTATACGGCTTTTGTAAGCCACTTCACGCGTATGTAGCGCAAGCTTACCCCCCACCGTGAGATGCATTTTGTGTGGGCATGATATATATTTTTAATACAAAGGGAGGTTTATCATGGCCACTGCAGACCAGATTAAGTCTCTTCTCCGTTCGCACTTCAGTAATGAAACGGAAAGATTTTTTACTATTGCTTTGCAAGTTGCCGCACATGAAGCAAAACAAGGGCATCTTGCACTTGCTCATGATATTCGTGATATTGTTGAACGTGAACAAAAAAAACGTGGCCCGAAGGTGCTTAATTTTCCACAAGACCTGAAAGGCCTTGTACTCACTGAAGAACCGCAGGTCTCTAAAACAGCCTTGGTAATTCAAGCTTCGTTACAGGAACGCATTCAACAAGTGATCCATGAGTATCGACAGCAAAACAAGCTCAAGTCGTTTGGACTTTCTCACCGTCGTAAAATCCTGCTTATCGGTCCCCCTGGGACTGGCAAAACCATGACAGGCCGGGTACTTGCCAAGGAATTGCATTTATCGCTTCATACAATCCAGGTAGACCGGTTGGTCACCAAATTCATGGGAGAAACCAGTGCAAAGTTGCGACAGATATTTAATCTGATGCAACAGGAGCACGGGGTTTACCTTTTTGATGAGTTTGATGCAATAGGCGGTGAGCGCTCTATGGATAATGATGTGGGTGAAATGCGACGGGTTCTCAATGCATTCCTTCAATTTATCGAGCAGGATACTTCTGACAGCTTAATTGTGGCTGCAACCAATAATCCCAAGTTGCTAGATCAGGCGCTTTTTCGTCGATTTGACGATGTGCTTTACTATGATTTACCGACAAAAGAGGAACGAAAATGTCTTATGGAGAATATCCTTGGGGTATTCAAAGCTTCTAAATTCGTTTGGAAAACTGTTCTTGCTGATAGCGAAGGGTTGAGCCATGCCGAAATTGACCAAGCGTGTAGGGACGCTATCAAAAAGGCTATTTTGAGTGATGCAACCAAAGTAAATGCTCCCTCACTGCTTGAATCACTTCATAACCGCCAGGAGGCTCGAAAAGGCCAGCGGAGTGAAAATTGATGCCACGCAGCAAACTTCCCCATATTGTATTGCATGATTCACCTCAAACACAAGGTTTTACAAGTATATCTCAGAGAGGCGCTGAAAAACGGTTACCTGCCCGCAATCGCCAAATCCACGCAGATTTTCTAAGAAATCGTCTTAATCAGGCATGGAATGAATCTGAAAGCGAGTTTGTTGCTAGTCACGCAGACAGACATGGTATTTACATCGAATTTAAAGGATCTCCAGGCTTTGAATTGGTTACGAAAAGCCTTGAGGATATGCGGTCAAAAAAAGTCAGGCTTTGCAATGTTCGCTCAGCAATAGAGTCTGTAACTAACGAAGAAACCGGAGAATCAGAAGAGCTACCGGTCATCTATGCTACTGTTTTTATTTCCAATGATAAACGCCAAGCTTTTTTTGACAAGATTGAGAAGTACGCAACTGAAGAAAGTAGCCCAGGAATACCCAAAAATGCTGACCTGATCAATGGGATTGCCGATTTACGTAAGGCACTTCTGATTGAGTCATTCTGGCAAGATGACCGAACCCTTATACCTTCCGAAGAACCCGAGTGGTGCGAAGTGTGGCTCAGCTCGGATTCCATGGACATAATTCGTCGCTTTGATGAGTTGCTTGTCCAACAGGAAGTAAATTCTAAAAACGGCTACATTCGCTTTCCAGAGAGAACTGTTAAACTTGTCTTTGCCAATCGAGCTCAGCTTGAAAACCTGACCCGGCTCTCCGACGATATTGCAGAGTATCGCAAAGCCAAGAATACGGCGACCTTTTGGACTGATCAGCCTAATCGTGAGCAAGCCGAGTGGGTTTTAAGCCTGATTGAACGCCTGCAGGTAGACAGAGAATCACTTGTTTCAATTTGCATCCTTGATACCGGTGTGAATCATGGTCATCCTCTCCTTACCCCATTGATTGATAGCGTTGATTGTCATTCAGTTGATTCCCGGTGGGGAAACCATGACCACGACGGCCATGGCACCTTGATGGCTGGTGGTACTGGCTACGGCAATCTTATAGAGATCCTGCCAGAAAATGGGCCGGTTTATATCAATCATATTCTCGAATCTGTAAAGATACTTCCTGAACATGGTAAAAACGATCCGGAATTGTGGGGTGATATAACTTCCCGGGGTATTAGTCTTGCTGAAATTCAGGCGCCAGACCGCAAGCGAATCTGTTGCATGGCTGTATCTTCTGATGATACGCGAGACAGGGGAAATCCATCATCTTGGTCGGGGGCTCTGGATCAAATAACTTCCGGTGCTGATGATGGTACAAAGCGATTGATGGTTGTCAGTGCGGGGAATCTCACTGATTTTAATCAAGTAGTAAACTACCCTGATGCGCAACTTTACGATTCCATTCATGACCCGGCACAATCCTGGAATGCCCTCACGGTCGGTGCCTTCACACAAATGGATACGTTAACCGATCCTACATTACGCGGATATTCGCCGATTGCTCTATTGAACCAGCTATCCCCCTTTTCCACAACTTCATCTACTTGGGATGACAAGTGGCCCATCAAGCCTGAGATTGTCATGGAAGGTGGAAATGTAGCCATGGACAGTGGCGGTTTTGCCACAGAATGTGATGACTTGTCACTCCTCTCGACACACTACCAACCACAAACCCAATTGCTCAATTGTTTCAATATGACCAGTGCCGCAACTTCTCAAGCAGCCAATTTAGCAGCTAAAATTCATGTGCGCTATCCAGAATACTGGCCTGAGACGGTTCGTGCTTTGATGGTACATTCAGCAGAATGGCCTGAACCGCTCAAACAACAGTTCGCTCGGAACAATTCCAAAACCGAAATCAAAAAGTTGCTGCGTGCATGCGGCTATGGTGTGCCCAATCTTGAGCGGGCACTCTACAGTGCGTCAAATTCTCTGACTCTCATTTCGCAGTCTCAAATTCAACCGTTCGAATGTCGTGAAGGCCGGAATAGAACACGTGATATGCACCTCTATGATTTACCCTGGCCTAAAGATGCTCTTCTCCAACAGCACGATATGCAAGTTGAAATGCGGATTACTCTTTCATATTTTGTGGAACCAGGGCCGGGTGAAATCGGCTGGAAAGACAGGTATCGGTATGCTTCACACGCTCTGCGATTTGATATTAATTCTCCAGGTGAAGCCAGGGAGCATTTTGTTCAAAGAATCAATGTGGCCGCAAGGGATGAGGATGAGGGCCATCCGGGAACAAGCAGTGCTTCAGACCACTGGGTAATAGGTCAGGCACGGGATAAAGGCTCTATTCATTCAGATATCTGGCAGGGTTCTGCTGCAGAACTTGCTGACTCGCATCATATAGCCGTTTATCCTCGTATTGGTTGGTGGCGGGAAAGAAACCACCTTGGAAAGTGTGAGAGCATCGCACGGTACTCTTTGATAGTTTCTATTTACACTCCTGTGCAGGATATAGACATTTATACCCCTGTTGCACAACAGATTGGAATTATCGTTCCAGTTTCTGTGACATCATAACTTCAATCTAAACGAGTTGCTCATAATGAAATCATCTTTGCCACATAAAACATATCTCTTCACCCATACGCTTCCAGAACTCAAGGAGCGATGTTCATATTTTTCTATAAATGCCGTGAAACGTTCTCTGACTGATAATGAAATCGAATTGGCCGACAACTCCCTCCGCAAGTACATGAGCGAGGCTATGGCCACCGGTATTGTCGTTGATGCTGGACGTGGCTGGTACAGCCGCCATAACAAGCCCGTCAGTCTCGATCCAAAACCGGTAGCAAAAGTGATCCGTGACGTGAAAAAGGTTTTCCCGCTACTCGATTTCTGCTGCTGGTCCACCGTTCAGTTCAATCCTTTCGCCCTGCATCTTATAGCCCAACCGATGACCTTCCTCTATGCCGAGAGCGACACTCTAAATTCAGTGGCCGACGCATTACGCGGGATCGGCTGGAACGCTTGGGCCAATCCCGGTAAAAATGTTGTGGATCAATTTCTCCAATCCGGCGAGAAGACAATCGTCCTCCGTCCAACAAAAACTGATCAGCCGCACATCAAGGAGCATGCCGCGGCCATTGAAAAGGCGCTGGTGGATCTCGTCATCGAAGCAAACAAACTGAAACTGATGGATTCTACCGAAGTGCAGCGGATTATTGACACAGCTCTTGGCTCAGGATTGTTGCAACTAACTGTTTTGTTTGGCTATGCCGAAGATCTCAAGAAGAAAATTGAGAGCAAGGAGATAATATACTAACTCCACATTTGTGAACATATGTGTAGTTAGTGGACAACAATATGATTGCAGAAATCTGTTTTACGGCCAACTGGTTGGACAAAAAAAGGAAAGAGCTTAAAGGGGTTGATCCTTCCCTGCTCGAACGAGCCCTCCATGCCTTCGCACTTCTGGGACACCTGGCGGAAAGTGACCTGAAGTTCGTCTTTAAGGGAGGGACGAGCCTCTTGCTCCACGTCCCGGTCATCCGCAGACTGTCCATTGACATCGACATTCTCTGTTCAGCTCCAGAGAAAGAACTGGACCTGATTCTCAGAGCAGTGACGAAAGTACCGCCGTTCATCCGCTATGAAGAAGATGAGCGTGGCTCCCGTGGCCTGCCGGAGAGGCGCCACTTCAAGTTCTTCTATACTCCTCTTGTTGCCGGCAACCCGGCACCCTATGTTTTTCTGGATGTCGTAGAAGAACCGCATATTCCCCATGAAGTAATCGTCAGACCAATAACTCCGAATATTCTGGAGATCAGGCGAGAGATCCTGGTTACAGTTCCCACGGTGGAAAGCCTGCTAGCGGATAAGCTCACAGCTTTTGCACCAAGAACTACCGGTGTGCCCTTTACCCCAGCCAGTGGCAATCCTCCTGACACTATGCAGATCGTCAAACAACTCTTCGATGTGGGCGAATTGTTCAATTTAACAGAAGACCTGACGGCTGTCAGAAGAGTTTATCAGAAGGTTTTTGATCTGGAAAATGTATATCGCGGTGGCGGCATGACCGCAACAGACAGCCTTCACGACACACAGGATGCATGCCTAAGTCTCAGCCTGCATCGCCTCAAGGGAGTGGGTGATTCCCCTGATGCGCTCATACTCGAAGATGGCGCACGAAAACTAACGTCACACCTTGTCAATCACCGTTTCAACCTAGATGCGGCAAAACTTGCCGCGGCAAAAGCCGCACTGATGGCCAGACTGATTGGAATCGAGGCGGCAGGCGCTTCGCTGAAGGTTTTCAAGAAAATTCCTCCGTCAGATGAGATTCGACAGCTGAAAATTGCGGGCGAATGGGAACGACTTAACCGACTCATGTCAGTCAACCCCGAGGCATTCTGGTACTGGTATCAGGCAAGTAGGCTGGTCTGAGATGAAATTCGGCTCCGTTGACATTCCTTCTAAGTTGCTTGACGCATTGAAGAGAGGCAATTTAATTGTTTTTGCTGGAGCTGGTGTCTCCATGGGAGAACCGGCAATTCTTCCTGATTTTTTAATGCTTGCTTCGCATATTGCAGCAGGAACTGGTAAAACTCCAGAAGAGCCATTGGACCGCTTTCTCGGAAAGCTTCATCACGATGGAGTTGATGTCCATTCTCGAGCAGCAACAAGGCTTGCTCCTGTCAGTATAGAACCAACCGAATTACACCGTGACCTTCTAAAATTATTTCCTGCCGCAGAACATGTGCGCTTGGTTACCACCAACTTCGACTTACTTTTCGAAAAAGCTGCAGAAACACTCTTTGGGGAGCCAATTGAAATATTCCGTGCTCCGGCGCTCCCTCTAGGTCGTAATTTCTGTGGAATCGTCCACTTGCACGGAGCTATCAACCGCGCACAAGAAATGGTTCTAACCGACGCAGACTTTGGGAGGGCCTATCTTACGGAGGGTTGGGCAAGACGCTTCCTGCTCGATGTTTTCCGCAATTTTACAGTGCTCTTTGTTGGCTATAGTCATGACGATGTTGTAATGCATTATCTTGGTCGAGCATTGCCGGTTGCTGAAGTCGGCAAGCGCTATGCCCTGACGCATGAATGTGATGACCTGCAGCGCTGGCATGTATTGGGCATCGAGCCTTTAACATATCCGAAATCCGACCCACATGATTTCAGTCAATTGAATCAAAGTATTCAGCGCATGTCAGTGTTTATATCCCGCAATCTTCTTGATTGGCGCCGCGAATTGGCCGAAATTGCGGTTCATCCGCCTTCCTATAGCGGGGAGGAGGAAACCAGTGTTCTGCTAGCACTAGAGGATGTTGCCAAAACACGCTTTTTCACTGATCATGCCCGTGCTATCGGTTGGCTTTCCTGGCTTGATAAAAGACATTTACTGGCCCCACTTTTTGAGAGCGGAAAGCTGTCTGAGCGGGATACAGAATTAGCATGGTGGTTGGCGAAACATTATGCCGTGCGTTGCGCTCCCGAAATGTTTCTGCTCATTGCTGGGCACGAGATGAAGCTGAATCCTTATTTTTGGCAGTTTCTGGGACGCGAGGTTGGGTTGAATGAAGATTACCCGCTTGATGGAGAAACCCTAAGCAAGTGGATCTCAATACTGTTGGCAACCGCCCCGTCGCAACTGGATGACCATGTTCTGCTCTGGCTTGGTGAACGATGTATAAAACTTAATTCCCTCCAACCATTGTTGCAGGTGTTTGATGCCATGACAGGATGTTTGCTTTCACTCAAGCGGGGTTACATGTGGGATGATGACGGGCAAACTGATGAAGCCCGCATCGAAGTTGAATTACAGACATGTGGTGAGCATTACAACATCAACGAATTATGGGAGAATGGACTTAAAAGTCAACTTATTGAAATATCGGAGCAATTGCTGTCGATGGTCACTACTCGTTTAGAGAAACGACATTATACCCTATGCGCCTGGGACAAGGCTGCACCTGATTGGGATGCTGATAACTGGCACAGGTCAGCGATAGAACCTCATGAACAGGACCAATATCCTGAACCGATAGATGTTCTTATCGATGCAGCACGAGATGGTCTAGAATGGATGATCCATAATAAACCTTTATTGGCGGCTAACTGGTGTGAGCGCCTCGTGAAGTCAGAGGTACCGCTATTACGACGACTGTCGATACATGGATCAGGGTTGCGAATTGATTTTTCTGCCGATGATAAGCTTAGCTGGTTGCAGAGGCATGTCGACCTTCACGAATCTACAGCCCATCACGAAATATTTGTGTTCGTGAAAAGAGCCTATCCAGAGGCCAGCACAGGACCCCGCACTTCTGTAATTGAATCGGTAAAGTGTTATGTCTGGCCTGATCAGGAAGATGAAGAGCGAGATCATCGCACCGCCTATGAGCAGTTCAATTGGTTTTATTGGCTAAAAAATTCTGATCCAACCTGTGAGCTCGCACAACAAGCTTTTGATGATATTAAAGCACTGTATCCTAACTTCAAGCTCCGAGAACATCCAGATATGACTCACTGGATGACAAGTGGCAGCTACGGTCCGCAAACTCCATGGACAACAGAGGAATTATTGTCCAAACCTGCAGGTGAGTGGCTGCCAGATCTTTTAACTTTTCAAGGAGAGAGGTTCTCAGGCCCAGACAGGCACGGGTTACTCAATGCGGTCACTGATGCGAATAAGAAACAGTTTGCATGGGGCATAGAATTGGCCAAGGCGTTAGCTGAAAATTGCTGCTGGGAAAGTGATTTGTGGTCAACACTCTTTCGCTTCTGGCAAGATGCAGATTTTGACAAGGCACAGCATGAACAAATCATTGACTGGCTTGGCCGCAAAGAGCTTCACCATCACCACCCCCTCAATATAGCTCGTGCACTTAACGCTCTGGCAGAAAATGGTGGCAGACCGTATACGGTCGATTTGTTGCCTCGCGCGAATGCAATAGGATCTGAATTATGGCAACAGCTTGAACGATTCGAGACAAAAGAATGCAATGATGATTGGTTACAGACGGCCATAAATCACCCTGCAGGTGTTTTAACTCAATTCTGGTTGGGAAGCTTGTCGTTATGGAGGAAGGAGCAAGA
>Ga0351930_1085_pt1 | contig 17534 bp, 16 predicted proteins | sample BONcelT113001E10_FD_205823 | JGI IMG/M metagenome (GOLD analysis project Ga0351930, IMG submission 205823) | Enriched cells from coal bed in the Powder River Basin, Montana, United States - BONCAT cells T11 rep2 HSBNCT.T11.300.1.E10 ...
CAGAAAAGTAATGTCATCATCATAAAAACTAACAAACTGTGTTATTGCCATTATATTTTGTTCAGAGGGTATATTTGCAGTTTGGCGACGTTTGTTAATTGTTGCCATACTGATATTTTTTTCATAATCATTCATCACAGTTGAAAAAGTTTCCATAATAATATACTTTCTGCTGTCCGAAGGGTCTTCATTCCCTCCTATGCCAATAGAAGCCTCCATAGAAACTTTGCCTTCCTTATTTGTGCTGATAGAAATTAGCGAGCCATCAAGTTCCATCACTAATTTCGAGTATAGTTCACCCGAAAATGTACGAAGCTTTTCCTTATTTTCATTGCGTTTTTTAACAGCTCTTTCGATGATTTGTTCAGGAGTGATTGCAGCAGTAACGTTTACATCTCCGGTAACAACGGGCACAGGATTAAGTTTGAATTCCAATTTCGCAAGTTTATCACTAACAATCAATGAATCAGACCCATATCCCAAGGAGCGAACAAGAATCTTTTCGCCTCTATTAACACTTAGTCTGAAAAAGCCTTTTGAGGATGAATACGAGCCTCGATTTGTTCCGGCAATTCTAACGCTTGCACCCGGAATAGTTTTGCCCGTAGTGGCATCAATCACATTGCCTTCAACAACAAATTTCTCGTCGCAATAAACACTCGAAATGTTAAGCAAAACCGCAGCAATAACCACAGTTAGAATCTTCATTTTTATCTCTTTTTAAGTTCTAAATAATTCTAATACGGATACTATACAATTTAGTTGCAATGTCTGTATAGTCCAAATACTATATAAAAAAAACCCTCCCAAGACTTTCGTCAGGGAGGGTTGTTTTGATATTATCAATCGAACAAATCAAAAGTTTTAAACTTCTTGATTTATCGCGAGTTTATTCTACAATTACGAATGAACGTACTAATGAGAATTTGTCGGAAAATAAGCTGTAGAAATAAACTCCACTTGTAAGTTTAGTCGCTTTCTCGTTTGCTGAAAAAATTACGGAATGAGTACCGGCATTTTGGAATCCATCAACCAAAGTTGCAACCACATTTCCAAGCATGTCTGTAATATTAAGTTTTACATAATCCGAATTTACCAAACTATACTTAATTGTTGTTGAAGTTGTGAATGGGTTCGGATAGTTTTCAGATAACGTAAAATTACGTGAATACTCATTATCCAAGACACTTGTTCCTGAATAAACCAAATCGGTTTGGAGTACAGGCAATAGCTGATATCCATTATTTGGGGCATTCATACTTGATTGACTAAGCACACCAACAAAGGTAGCTGATTCGAGGAATGGCATTCCAACCATATATGTATCAGAATTGACTCCAATGCTTATTGTAACAGCATTAGAATGATTAGAAGGGTCATTGACTTGGTATAGTGTAGAAGCTCTATATGTATTATCGCCGACGTTAGGAATAGACAAGCCCACAACTGTAATCAAACGACTTTCGTATAATTCTCCATTTTGAGCTATATCTTGCAAAGTGACTTTAATAGGAGTCGGCATCATATTCGACGGTGATAATCTTTCATATCCTGTCAAGTCGTCACCATTGATTACGCTAAGGAAATTGATTTCTGATATTTTACCTTGAACACGCAATCTATCTTGCATTTTAATTTCATTTGTAGCTACATCATAGTAGAAATCACCTGAAGATTGAAGAATTGTGATTCCACCTGTTTCATCTTGAATCCTTGTATATTTTCCTAATGTACGGGTGACAATACCCTCGATTGCAAATTCTGTACCCGGAGGAAGAGCTTTTGCATCACTGATTGATATAACAAATTCACCGATTCCGGTCACATTGATTATGTCAATACCGGCATTATGAGTAAATTGAATGAGTCCATCCACTTGACCAACAACATTAGGAGCAAAAGTTATGAAAAATGTTAATGTTCCATTAGGTGGAATTGTTCCGCTCATCGGTGAGATAATATATTGATATTCATCTGAAAACAAATCTGAGATTATCAAATCAGCATCACCGGTATTAGTAACTGTAACACTCAGTTGTTTTTGTGTACCTACTAAAACGGTTCCAAAATCAAGGAATGTTGTATTGATAGTAAATTCGGGAGCCGTGTCTTCAATTCTGCCTGTACCACTAACTCTTACTGAGTCTGATTCGTTTGCAGCATTGTGCATGAAATATATGTAACCCGATTTCAACCCTTCAGAAGTTGGAGTAAATGTGATAATTACTTCCATAGTTGAACCGGGTGCAATTGTAGCACCTGAAGATGAAACTGTAAATTGATTATTTCCGGAAAATATACTTGAAATAATCAAGTCGTCATCACCGGTGTTTGAAACAATCACTATTCTCTGTTTTTCTTCATTCACTAATACTGAACCAAAATTAATATTGGACGTATTGACGGCAAATTCAGGATTTGTGCTCTGTGTCCCACCTGTACCAATAACTCTGACGGAATCTTTCAAACCTGAAGCATTGTGAGTGAAATAGATATATCCTGATTTCAAACCGTCAGTTAACGGTGCGAAAGATACGGCAAACTTCTTGCTCTGACCCGGTGATAAGGTCCCTGATGTTGAATTCACTGTAAATAAATCATTTGAAGAAGTCACATTGCTGATTATAAGGTTTGAAGTCCCCATATTAGTTACAGTTATTGAGTCCACTTTTTGAGAGCCTGTATTCACTTTCCCAAAGAATAATGTACTTGGGCTGGCTGTGAAAATTGCTGATGAACTACTTCCGCTGACACTAACCGAATCCTTAAGACCTGCATCATTATGATTGAAGATAATAAAAGCGGTTCTTAGGCTATTTGACAAAGGAGCAAACGTTATGTAGTATTTTATTGAATCGCCGGGAGCAATTGTACCATTTTTCGGCGTTACCGTAAATACGGCATTCGTACTTGAAACGCTTGATATGATAAGATTCTCGCCACCTTTATTGATGACAGTTACAGAATCCATTTTTGTTTGACCGTTACTGACATTTCCAAAATCCAAGCTTGTAGGATTTACTGAAAATATCGGAGGATTTTGAACTTCTTCATCCGGTAAATTTGTTGTCACACCTGACGCCATTGTTACTGAGGCACTAAATGCCAGAGCTCTGCCATCCATTGAAGCTCCTGTTCCAAGAGTAACCGATTGGTCAGCCAGAACTGTGCCTTTGAGTGTAGCATAAGTACCAATAGTTGCTGATGTTCCGACTTGCCAAAATATATTTTTAGCTTGTGCACCACCTGCAAGGATGATTTTGATTCCGCTTCCCATATTAAAAGAGGTTGCAATCTGAAAAATCCATACATCGGACGAACTACCTGTCAAAGTCAAGTCCGCTCCTGTTATTGCAGCAGTTGATGTAAATTTGTATAGCCCGGCAACAAGGCTCAAACCGCCCATATTACCGTCGCCCGGATTAAGAAAATCGCCTGTCGGTACAGGTGTTCTGCCTGCGGCATCGTTGTAAGCAATTGTCAAATCACTTTTTGCTGTTTGTAGTAATGTAGCATTTTTTACCGAACCTGCAGGACCGGTATCATCAACTACATATAATATACCATCAACGTTCGAACCGTCAAATCCAACAATGAAACTTCCGGCAGCCGGACTTAAACCAACGTTGCCTTTAATTGCGACAGGTGGTATCCCCGTTACAGTTGACCCTGCCAAAATAACAAAATCTTCCAATGAATGTAAATCCAGAGCAGGAATTGAAGTTGCAATCGAACTTCCGGTTACTACTAAAATTATCAATGCACCCATAAAGCGTAATAATTTTGTACGTATCCCCGCTAAACCTAAATTGTTTGTCATTATCATAATCATTACCCCTTAAATTAAATTTAAACTACTATCATTTTGATATTGTTTTTTGAATCTGTATAAACGGATTCATTTGCGTTGCAAAGATAAGTTTAATATCATAGAGGATTTTACATAAATCTATTTATTTGTTATACTTATCCCACTTATGGAATAATACTTACTATCGTAAAGATGTGATTATTACGAAATTTAAGTAAGCTAACTATGTGCTAATCTTTGTAGATAACAAAAAAAGACAAGCCTTTTTTCACGGCTTGTCTTAAATTTTGGAGGAGATTATGTATGTGCTAAAAACGTTTTAAAAAAATAATCGCAAATCAATTATCAGGATAAACGAGCGTATCGGCTTCTATAATGTAAATCTGGTAGCCCTGTCCGGGGAGCATATCCCCAATCGTGTTAATACCAAACTCGGGGAAGTAAATATTTCCGGCGTTGTCTTTGACAATCAATAAATTATTGTCATCAGTAATGTCTTCCAAAGCAATTTCAATATTCATAGGAGAATTTCGCAAATAAGCTATTTGATTCCAGCCTGAGGAAAGGGAAATCGGATTATCTGCCGGGAAAACGGGCAATCCGACTACTTCGAGCGTTGTCGCAGCCTTTGTATATACTGCATAGCCTTCCTTGAAATTCCAATTACCTATAGAATTTATTTCGAATTCAGGATAATATATATTTCCGGCGTTGTCTTTCACTATTTCAATGTATTGGTTTATTTCAGAAAAAATATCTTCTAAAGCCGGTTCGGCTGCAAAGATATTCAATGAAATCAAGTTCCAACCCATGCCAAGATTAATTTCTTGAATGATATATTCTTGTGTTGTAAATGTAAACGGAGCCGACCAAAGTCCCGGTCCTCCTACGTTTGAGGCACTCATTCTCCACCAATATTGTGTGAGTGATGCTAAAAAACCACCGGGCAATTGGAAAGTGGTATCGCTTATATTTGAAATTGTCGTCACGATTGTTGAAAAATCAGAATCAGATGATATTTCAAGAGTGTAACTCGTCGCTGTCAGAGCCTCATTCCATATAAATACAGGAGCCAAATCTACTCCTTCGGCTTCATTTTCAGGACTTATAAGTACAGGAGGTGCGGGGGGTGCAATTTGTGTTGTAAATGAACGCACTTCCGACCAATCGGCACTTTCTTGTGAATTTTTGGACTTTACTCGCCAAAAATATTGACTTGAATAGTCCAAAATCGAATCCTGTAAAGTGTATTGAATTGCATATACATCTATGTCCAACAAAGGTAGATTCACAAAATTCGCATCAGTACCAATTTGCAATTGATAATGAGAAGCAAAAACTGCGGGTTGCCAGATAAAAGTATTGATTATAGGTTGATTTGGAGCATTATTTTCGGGAGAAATTAAGATTGTAATTTCAGGATTTTGCGTATAATATGATAGTGAGGCGTAATTTGGAGAAAGCGAATTATCAAAACTGCGGAAATCTCCACCCGAAGATATCGCATCGGGGCTACCTGCAAGAGCATAAACGGGACGGTCAGGGTTGGGTTTCCAAGGCAAAATATTCCCGAATAAGTCAACTGCAGCAAGATTGAGGAAATCCTGCCCTGAAAGCTTTGTAAAATCGCCTCCGATGTAAATCACATCAAAAGGTTCATGATAACCATAAATTGTCCACACTGTATTATCGGGCGAGGGATTCCAATCTAATAGAGTGCCATTTTCGCTGAAAGCGGCTAAACGGCTCCGCGGTGTATTCATTACACTACTGAACCAACCACCGAGATATATTCTGTCTTTATAATATAGTATGCTCAGAATAGCGTTATTAGCATCAGGATTGAATGGCAATAAATTTCCCTCCGAATCTATGGCTGCCACACGATTACGTTGGCTACCGTTGACCATTGTGAAGAAACCGCCTATATATACATCGCCGTCGTTAACGTCCAAACAATATACTGAAGCATTCGGATTGCTCGACCAAGGAGTAAGTGCGCCATTAGTATCTAATACTGCAATATATTTGCGGTCAATATTATTGATTTTTGAAAAATTTCCACCGATGTATATCAAATCATTTTTGGCTTTAACTGCATATATAGCAGCGCTTGGATTGATTGAAAATGCACTTAGAGTACCGTCCAATCTTACTGCTGCTAAATACTTACGATTAATTGCTCCTAATTTTGTAAAATTTCCTGCAATATAAATATTGCCATTCATGTATGAAATTCCCGAAACCTCAGCGTTAGGATTCGGGTCCCACGAAGTAAAATTACCGTCAGCATCTATTGCAGCTACGTAATTCCGATTCACTCCTCCCAAACCTGTAAAATTGCCACCGATGAAAATATCGTTGCCAATCATCGAAACTGCTAATCCGGTTCCATTACACGATGGATTCCAATCCGACACTGAGCCATCATCATTGATTGAAGCAAATCCCGCACGGTCTTGATTATTTACTTTGCTGAAAGCTCCGGCAACATATAGTCTATCGCCAAAATAATCAACAAAAAATACATTCCCATTTGCAGTCGGAGTCCAATTTTGGAGCGCCCCGCTCATATCGAATGATGCCAAATACAAACGATTCAAATTATTGACTTTTGTAAATCTGCCACCAATGTAAATTTGAGAATTTTTGATTGCAATTGATTCGACTACATTATTCACATTCGGGAACCAAGGTTCGAGCAAACCGTTAGTTTTTACTATTCCGAGCCGATTGACTGTTTCGCCTTTTAGTCTTGTGAATGCACCACCGAGATATATTTTATCGCCGTCAATTTCAATCGAACGAATATAATTATTTGCTTCAGGATTCCACGAAGCAAGAGCACCATTAATGCTTATAGCACCGGAAAAGTCGCGTTTGACATCATTGATATATCGAAAATTTCCACCGGCATATATAGTATCGTTCACAATTGCTATCGAAAAAACTTCATCATCAATTTTGGGTTTGAAAGGAGTGAGATTGCCATTCAAATCTATGCAAGCCATGTAACTGCGGAATTCGTTATTTATACCTTGGAAAGAGCCACTAACATAAATCAGATTCCCATATTTGACAATATCATAAACGTAGGGATATCGCCCAATGTCAACGCTCGGCGCCCATGAAGTCAAATTGCCCGCTGCATCAATTTGTGCGAGCCTATTTCTCACATGCCCGCCAACTCTTGTAAATTCACCACCAATATACCATCCACCGTTACCATCAGGTATAGCAATATTGACTTTACCGTTGATTTTTGGGTATCCTGCCAAAAACTCTCCCGTATCACCATCAACGATGGTACCACTGCCTGTCAAATAGGAAATTTTGGTGAAAGTGCCACCCATATAATTGACACCATTATGATTGACGATAGCTCTTACTGTGCCGTTGAATGCAAGATTTGAATCAAGTAGGTAGTTTGATTGGGCATTTTGTACCATAAAAAAAAGTAGTACAATGCTTGTGAATGCAATGCTAAGGTAGCTTTTTCTCAACACTCGGATACTCCGCAATATGTGATAATCGTCAAATTTCAACTATTAAATTGCATCTAAAGACGATAATCTTCGTCTTATAGTTACAGATTTTCAAATATAACAATTATTATTATGATGATGAAGAATAATTTTGTATTTTTTTTTCAACACAAGCTACTAATATTTCTATCACTTATTGTGATATCTAACTCCGAATGCTTTCCGCAAGAAAATAGAAACGAACTAATCAACTTCCAGTCAGCAAAATTGAGGTACATACTGGAAATGGCAGAGAAGTATCATTTCGATTCGCTCGATATTGTAGCTGCTTGCGACAAGGCGTTTTCACATTTGCTGAAAGAATTCGACCCTCAATCCGAGTATTATTCAAAGGCGATGTCGAGTTATTTGCGTGACCGCTATGCCGGAGTACTTGTAGGCATAGGAGTAGATTTGATAGTTGTTGGTGATACTGCAACTATCGCAAACGTTGCCGAAGGCAGCCCTGCCGACGCTATCGGATTGCGAATAGGAGATAAAATTACTTCAATAGATTTGATTAGCACGGTCGGGATGAAAAGAGAGGAAGTGCTGGCAATGTTGCAAGGAGATGAGGGCACTAAGATTGAAGTTGAAATACGTAAATTCCTTACAAGAGCAATCGAAAAGCACACTATTTCGAGACTTAAATACGATTCTCCGAGTATAGGTGCCAATTTCGTAATCGCCGGAACTCGAGTTGCATATATATTAATGAATAGAATTTCGGAAAAAACTCCCGCTGAATTTGAAGAGGCTTTGAGTGAGTTGAATAAAAATGATTATGACTATTTTTTGCTTGATTTGAGAAATAATCCGGGAGGATTTCTGGGACAATCTGCTCAAATTGCCGAACAATTTCTCAAAGCCGACCAAGTTATTTGCCGAACGCAATCAAAAACACCCGAATTTGATTCCGTCTTTGTAGCCTCAGGTAAAGGTTTGTTGAAGGATTTGCCGCTTGTAATATTGATGGATTCGAATTCTGCTTCCGGTGCAGAAATCATTGCCGGTGCAATGCAAGATAACGACAGAGGCTTAGTTGTGGGCATGTCATCATATGGCAAGGCTTCGGCACAGAAATTTTACAATATGGCAGATAGTTCTTCATTCAGACTTACAGTCGCCCACTATCTTACTCCGCTTGGACGTACACTCCAGAAAAATTTGACTTCGGCTGAAAAAGTAGAATTAGACCAATCCGCAAGATTGCACATGGACGACGAAAAATTTTCTCAACTTACCGAAATGATTCAAAAGCATGGCGGAAAAACTAATATGCCTATCTTCAAAACTCCCAAAGGGCGTACCGTCATTGGGGGTGGTGGCATAGTACCGGATTATTTCGTCAATTATGATACAACAACAATGCTTACGAGAGTTTTGAGAGCAAAGGCAATTATGATGACTTGGTCAATGTATTTTATCGAAAAATATAACGAAAAATTCGAAAATGAATATAAAACTTTTGAATTGTTCGATAAAACCTTTAATTTTACAAATGATGACATGGTACATTTTGCAAATTTCTGTATCTCGAACAATATTTGGAATGCTGAAATGTTTAAGATTGATAGGAATTACATATTATTTCATCTGAAAGCATTGATTGCTTATGTGAAATGGGGCTCGAATGAATATAACAAAGTTATGGTAAGGACAGACCCATTTGTAAAGAAATCAATCGAAATTATGAATGAAGCTAATGCATTGATTAAATAATTATTGAAGGTATAAGATATATGTCGAAGAGTAAAAACATCATTTTGTGGGTAGTTGCAGTTGTGTTCATGGTTGCGATTGCAATTTATCAGCGTTCAACCGGACCAACTTACCCAGCAAAGGGTAAAGTTGATGTAAGTGGTACAACTGTAAATTTTAGCTTACCGAGAAGTTATGGCGACCCGGGAGATTGTCCGGTTGTAATTGTAAATGAAGACCATTCTATTATCGGCAAAATGAAATTCAAACGATTTAAGAGTCATGACGAATGGTCAATTGTTGATATGGAGCGCCGAGGCGATTCTTTGGTTGCTTATATCCCGAGCCAACCTCCTGCCGGAAAGGTGCAATACGAAATACTACTTGGCAAACAAGATGATTTGCTCCAATCAATCACCAAAAACGATGTTGTAATGCGATACAAGGGTTACGTGCCTACTTACTTTTTAATCCCACATGTCTTGGCAATGTTTTTGGCAATGGTGTTTTCTACTCGTGCAGCACTTGAAGTACTTTTCAAAGGAAGTAAGGTGTTCAAACTTGCACTTTGGACAACGATACTATTTTTCATTGGTGGTTTTATGCTCGGACCAATTATTCAATGGTATGCTTTCGGGGATTTTTGGACGGGGCTGCCCTTCGGTACTGATTTGACCGACAACAAAACCCTAATTTCATTTGTGGCTTGGTTGATTGCATTATGGAGACTCAAAAGACATCCTGAACAAACTTGGTGGGCTTTGATTGCAGCCGGAGTATTGTTGGCAATTTATCTGATTCCGCACAGCGTTATGGGCTCAGAGCTTGATTTTACGACTGAAACGCCGACTCCGACAAACAAATTTTAATTGGATAAATTAGATAATGGATAATTTTAAATTTCACAATCCCGTGAAAATCATTTTCGGGAAAGATACTATTCGAGAAATTGGCTCGGAGATACATTCTCACGACATTTCAAAAGTATTGATTTTGATGGGTAGCGGTTCTGTGAAAAAAAACGGAGTTTACGAGCAAGTAATTGATTCGCTCGAAAAGTACGGAATTGATTTTATAGAACAATGGGGAGTAACTCCAAATCCTGTACTTAGCCATGCTGAAGAAACACTTGAAATCGCTCGCTCGGAAAAAGTTCAGGCTATATTAGCTGTTGGTGGCGGCTCGGTAATTGACGAAGCAAAAGCAATTGCCGCAGGTTATTATGCACCTGATATATGGTCAATATTCGAGAAGACTTACAAACCGACTAATGCTTTGCCGCTTTTCACTGTACTGACAATTTCTGCCACTGCAAGCGAAATAAACTCTTTTGGTGTTTTGACAAATGATACTGAAAATAAGAAATGGTCGTTCGGCTCTAAGTATTCGTACCCCAAAGTCTCAATAATTGACCCTTCGGTTCAGAAATTTTTGCCTATAAATCAGACTATAAATGGCGGCGTTGACACTCTTTCGCATATTATGGAATTCTATTTCATGGGCGAAAATGAAGAATCTACTTTGGCGATTAACGAAGCATTGATGCGGACAGTCATCAAATCTATTGATGAGTTAGTAGCAGACCCACTGAATTACGATTGGCGAGCAAATTTGGCTTGGTGCAGTTCTTTGGCATTGCAAGGCATTACCGGCGTTTCGATGGGTGGAGGCGAATTTGCCTGTCACCGAATCGAACATGCAATAAGTGCTTTGCACCCAACAGTAGCCCATGCCGAAGGTTTGTCCATTGTTTTCCCCGCATGGATTGAATACGTAAATTCGCTCAAACCTCATATTTTCGAGCGTTGGGCTAAAAATGTATGGGAAGCTGATTCGGTCGAAGCAGGAATCGAAAAAATGAAAGAAAAATTCAAATTCTGGGGTGCGCCCGTTTCATTGAGTGAATTCAATATCGAAGCAGATGAATTTGAAGGAATAGCCGAAAATGCTTTATTAATCGGTGAAGTAGGGAAAATCAAAGAATTGAACAAACAGGACATTATCAACATTTTGAATATTGCACAATAACGTAAGGAGTTTATGGCAACCTTTTCAATTGAAAGCAATGGCAGATTGGAAAAAACCGCAATTTATTATAATGGAGAGCAACTTTCGGGATTGAAAGAACTTTTTCTGAATTTGGACGAAGACGGCACATATGATGCTATCATCCAATACGAAGGAACTGATAAGAAAATTCATACTAAGGATATTTTTTTCGATTATTTTGACAATGTCAAAGTGACTCCACCGGTTTTTACGGCTGAAGAAGCAAAAAGTTTGAGGTTGTTCACAGTCGAAAGCGATGGAATCATAGACAATACTGAACTTTTTTTAGATGAAGAGCCGCTCGATGGGGTTGTGAATGTATTCATTCACATCAAACCAACCGAAAACAAAAGTGGCTTGAAGTCGTTATTTAATAAAAATTCCATACCTGATTTGGTTGAATTCAGAGCAGAAATAACCTACAGGAACATGGATAATTCTTTAGAAACAGAGGAGATTTTTTGATGAGATTTATCATTTTATTTATTGCAACTTTTTTCGTAAATATCGGCATTTCATTTTCAAACTTAGATATAAATACTACTTCCAATACAGACTATAAATTCAAATTTTCAGTTCCGAATTTGGGGATTGAACTAAAATCATTTGATTGGCAAAAATCTTTCGAATCTCGTCGCGGTGGAAGTTTCGGACGTTCACGCGGGGCGACTCGTACACGTTCGAGCACACGTAGTGGTACTCAAGCCAGAACGGCTCCCGTCAATAAGCAAAAGCAACCCTCATTCGGTGGTCAACGAATGGACAGACAGACAGCCCAAGCTAAATACGGAGCACCTCGTAGGACAGAATCTATCCGTACAAATAATGCTGCCGGTGGGCAGATGGATTACCGCGTTAATCATTACGGTGGATTTTCGAGTTCCTTGATGACAGGTTATATGTTGGGCAATATGGCTTGGTGGATGACTGCACCTGCATTCTTCTATTCACGTCCAAACTATGTAGAAAACGAGGACGGCACGGTTGACGTTTATCCGCCATCATTCGATTTCAGGAAGCTACTGACTATTTTGATTGTGGTTTTTGCTGTCGTGTATTTCGTCAGATTTATGAGAGCGGCATCAAGACAAGTGCGAGAACGTGAACCTCAGTCATATTCATCATTCGGTTGATTTGAACACCGAATAAAATACAACAAATATAATGGATGAACTCTTTGCATCGGCAGAACCATTAAGCGACAGCGTTTCTGTGCCGCTTGCTGAACGCATGAGACCCAAATCATTATCCGACATAATTGGTCAAGAACATTTACTCGCCAAAGATGGTGCGATTACTCGCATGGTCAAATCGGGAAATATTCAATCAATAATCTTTTGGGGTCCTCCGGGAGTTGGGAAAACAACTCTTGCGTATGCGATTGCATCCGAAAGCGACTACAGATTTTTGCGAATTTCGGCTGTTGAAGCCGGTGTCAAGGAATTACGCGAAATCATAAACTCTGCACAAGCCAATAGGTCACGCGGAATCAGAACAATTTTATTCATAGATGAAATTCACCGATTCAATAAATCGCAACAAGATGCTTTGCTCCATGCTGTAGAGCGTGGTATCTTGGTTTTGATTGGAGCAACCACAGAAAATCCATCTTTCGAGGTAAATTCGGCACTTCTAAGTCGTTGCAGAGTCTATAAATTGTCGCCTCTACAGGATTCGCATCTCAAGGAATTGATTACAAAAGCAATCACCGAAGATACATCATTTTCCAAATTTAATATTACTATTGCAGATTGGGAAGCGATTCTCATACCTTCAGGCTCGGATGCGAGAACTGCCCTGAATATATTGGAAGCGGCTGTTGCTTTTGTAGCTACAGAATCGGAGACTGATTTAATAATTGACAGAAATGTAATCGAAAAAGTAATCCAAAGCAAAGTTCCGCTTTACGATAAATCGGGCGAATCCCATTATGATACAATCTCTGCATTTATCAAATCAATGCGTGGTTCCGACCCTGATGCTGCATTATTTTGGATGGCGAAAATGCTCGAATCCGGCGAAGACCCAAAATTTATTGCTCGGCGTATGGTAGTTTTTGCAAGCGAGGACATTGGCAATGCCGACCCAATGGCATTGTCTGTGGCTGTGGCTGTTTTCCAAGCTGTGACTTTTATCGGCATGCCCGAATGTGCGATTAATTTGGCACAAGGCGTTACATATCTGGCATCGGCGCCAAAATCCAACGCATCATACCTTGCAATCAATCAAGTGTTGGACGACATTCGCAATGGAATTAACACAACTGTCCCCATGAAACTGAGAAATGCCCCGACAAAGTTCATGAAATCTGAAGGATATGGCAAGGACTACAAATATCCACATGACTTTGACGGACATTTTGTTGATGAAAAATATTTCCCTGATTCACTCACACCCAAAATATACTACAAAGCTACTGAGATTGGCAAAGAAGCTGAAATAAGCTCACGACTCAAAGCTTGGTGGAAACGTAGAAATCAAGAATAGCTTTATGCCTATCTCCATTCTTTGTCAATAACTGTCAAGCGACTTGGGTATGTTATAGGACCAATTGCAGTATTTACAGTCGGTTTAATGTCAAGTTTGACTTTCGCTGCTGTTCCATTAACTCCACCAAGAGCTAAAGCCAAATTCATGATGCTTTCGTAGCTGCGATTTCCGAAAAATTGCAACAAATCAAGCGACATCGAAAGAGGAATATTCACAGATTGCCCTGTGCCGGGCACACTGATAGGTGCTTGAATATCACCTGAAATTGTTTGAACGTCGTCCAACAATAATCTATAGTCCAACCCTGCAATTGTGGCATTGGTTTTCTGAGTTTTGTTTGAACCATCATTTGGATTCAGAGCATTCAGATGAACGACAAAAGTTGCGGGAAAGCTTTTTGTAGCAAAGGCATTTGTCAATTTTAATCCATCACTAATATTGAAATCCGTCACTGAGCGTTTGGTGCCCAAATCAATCCCGACAAGACGGAAATTGGTCACATTATCGAGCTTGAACTGCAATTTGGAAATGTTAGCAAGCGTATTTGAAATGTCTTTGATTGCACTGCAACTCTGAAAAATGAAAGCTGAAAGCACAAAAGCTAAAGCTGTCAATATTATTACATTTTTTTTCATAATTTCACCTTAATAGTTTATTTCTACATCAATATGACGAATCAATTTGGAAAAATAAAAAAGACCAACAAAATAATTCGTTGGTCACTTTCATATAAATTTCAATAACTACATCTCTAAAGATTTCTTGGCTTCTTCTTTCGAGATTTTGTCATCAATCAAATCATTAATAAGGCTCTTGTACTTATTAAGCTCTTTGTTAGCAAGATTCAAATTGGTCATTAATTTGACTTTTGCAACAAGCAATTTCTCTTCTATTGGTTTGCTCAAGAAATCGTCTCCACCTGATTCAATTGACTTCAATTGATTTGGTATATCATTTAGAGCGGTGACTATTACAACCGGAATGTGTTTTGTTGCTTCATTTTCCTTAAGCTTGGACACTGTTTCGTATCCGTCCATTCGCGGCATCATCACATCTAATACGACCGCATCCGGCATTCTTGCCTCAACTTTTTCCAAACACTCAATTCCGTCAAATGCCTCGCCGGCTTCGTAGCCATTCGCTTCGAGATAGCGTTTAAGCAGTTTAGTTGTGATCTTATTGTCATCAACAACCAATACATAAGGTCTGTTCATTAATTATCCCTATCTGATAAATCATTTCAGTTCAAAAGTAAAAGTTTTTCGCATCAAAATCAAATGTAATATAATTAAAATTTGGAAACTCACAAAATTAAATTTTGCTCAGAATATGTTTGACAACACCCTTAATTCTGAATTTTTGTTCGGAATTGATTATTATCGGTTCATAGTTGGGATTTTCAGAAAATAAATGAACAACTCCACCAATCACTGCATAACGTTTTACAAAGAGTTTACCCTCTATTTCGGCAATTACAATCTTGCCGCTTTCGGGAACTTCAAATGAATTTGCAAGCAAAAGGTCGCTTGATTTAATACCTGCTCCAATCATCGAATCGCCCACGACATCGCAAACCACTAAATCAGTTTCTGCAATGCCTATACTATCGAATAAGTCTTCGTTTGTTGACTTGTAATTTTCAGTTGGCGAAGGGAAATATGCCAAAATACTCAATCGCATTTCGGACGATAAATCCTTGATACCGTGATTGAGACTGCGTATATCGGGCATCATACTGTTAGCTAAATCCAAATCGGATTCAGCAGTTTCAATTGCTTTATCGAAAATCTCCCCCAGCCCTTTTGCAGTAGCGTGTATCTGCAATCGCTCTAGTTCTATTTCGGCATATTTGAGACCTTTCAAACTGAGCATGTAATTCTTCCTCACCTCATTCAAAAAATTGACTTCATCTCCAATATCCATTTATTTATCCTTCTCCAGGCGTCCGGCAGAAACTTTATAGACATGAACAGGCTTGGCAGATTTTTGGTATTCAAAATTGCCCACAAACTCGCTTACCAAAGCAATAGTTTTACGGTCGGTGATATAACCGTTTTCCAGACGGTAGAGCATTTTTGTCGCGAAATCTCTTCCTGCTTTATTTGCAGCGAAACAGGACCCTTCGCCTGTAATGAGATAAATCGGGTTGATGCCCCGATTATACAATTCATAGAGCAATCTAATGGGTATAGAAGCCCTGCCAAGCTCGTAATTTGTGATTTTATCGCGAGTTTCGCCCAACAAGAACGCAAACTGGTCAGCAGTCAACTTACCGCCCTCGTTGAAAACATTGCGGATTAGTCTCAATCTGCGACCTACTTCATTGTTATAATCATTCATAAAAATTTTTTAAATAATTTTCTTGCATATTGTGTAAAATCTACATATTTTTGTTTCGTAAAATATTTACTAAATGTGTAATAATTACATATGCAATATAAAGCATTTTTCTTAATTTTCAAAATTTAGGAGTAAAATATGTCAAAAACTCATTCAATTGGAGATTCGCTCGACATTAGCGACGGGATGCTAATTGTCCGACTTGCGTGTCCGGAAGCAATCACAAAAAGCGACGACCATGAATTGGAACATGCAATCGTGCTCTATCTTCTCGGGAAATTGGTCAAATTGTTGACCGAGAAAGGCTACATCGAAAACCACAACGCCGGTGACCTTGTATTTCTGATTGAGGACTACATGGAAAACAATACAATCTTACGTAACGACAATTTTTTGATAGATTCCATTAATTTTGATGAGGAGGATTTCTATGGATGTGTATGATATGATAACGATTGACGAAGTGACGCCCGACATGAGGTTGCTTGCAGATGTTTGCGGCGAAGAAGCCATGCGTCAAATCTTAAGGCATTTGGGCGGCACGCAATTTTACATACCAAAGATGAGCAAATTTGACAGCTTTGTGTTAAGATACTACAATCAGAACAAAGATAAACCCCTGAAATACATCGCTATCCAACTCGGTGTTTCGGAGCAATATGTTCGCAACAAAATCGCTGAGACGAAATAAATTCGATAAAAAACAAGGGCTTGACGGAACGTAAAGTTCTGCCAAGCCCAATTGCAAGTGGTGATGAACACCATTATGTTATTAATACAATTAGTTAGACGGATATACCGAAACTTTCTTGCGATCTCTGTCTTTTCTTTGGAATTCGACTTTGCCGTCAATCAATGCAAAGATAGTATAATCTCTGCCCATTCCGACGTTGTCGCCGGGATGGATATTAGTGCCTACTTGGCGGATAATGATATTGCCTGCGACAACATTTTCGCCACCGAATTTCTTTACGCCACGACGTTTGGATTGCGAATCTCGACCGTTTTTGGTCGAGCCCATACCTTTCTTATGTGCCATTATCTAAGCCTTAATTATATGTTGATATTTGTTATTTCAATTTGAGTATATTTGGCACGGTGCCCGTTTAATTTACGGTATCCTTTGCGGCGGTGCTTGTGGAATACAAGAACTTTGTCGCCTTTGCCGTGCTCAATAATCTTTGCTTGAACGTTGCCTTTGAGGTAAGGAGTGCCAATTTGAGTTGCACCATCTTTTTCAGCAAATAGAATATTGTCGAAGCTCACTGTATTGCCCGGTTCACCCGAAAGCAATGGAACATTGAGCATGTCGTTTTGATGTACCGTAAATTGTACACCTGCTATTTCAACTACTGCGGTCATTTTAAATTATTTCCAATTTTTTACTTAATAGAACTACAAATATACGAGTTAAATTTATTAGTCCAAACAAATTTTGCAAAAATTTATGCTGTTTGCTTATTTTTTTTGTAAATATATTGTGGTTCGGCGTTTTCGGAAAAGACTTCCTTCGTAACTATTACCTTTTCAAGATTTTTCTTATCCGGCACTTCATACATTACATTCAACATTGATTCTTCGACGATTGAACGCAGGGCGCGAGCACCTGTTTTACGTAA
>Ga0351930_1091_pt1 | contig 16985 bp, 17 predicted proteins | sample BONcelT113001E10_FD_205823 | JGI IMG/M metagenome (GOLD analysis project Ga0351930, IMG submission 205823) | Enriched cells from coal bed in the Powder River Basin, Montana, United States - BONCAT cells T11 rep2 HSBNCT.T11.300.1.E10 ...
CAGCAAGGCATTTGGTTGGTGGATTCAAGCATCGTTGCACTGTACGATAACGAAAAGAATCCGCCTAAGCCAAGTGCGAATACAATCGAAAAGGCGATCCGGGCTTCTTGGGAAGGTTACACGCGAGATGTGATCAGGGATGCCCAACCAGAGCACATTATTTGCGTCGGGAAAGGCGTTCATGAGGTTTTGGGCAATGATATTGAGGCACTGGTCGGTAAAAACCGCACGGTCATATCTCAACCCAATGCTCGGCCGAATAAGCTGGGCCCATCGCCTTTGGAAAACTTGAAAAAATGCAGCGCCGTTTGTTGCCGGGTGTGTAGGAAAGGCTGAAAAGAGGAGATGAGTAAATGGTTTCAACCCCCGATGACCCAGGCATGGGGGCCATTTGCTAATCCTGAACGGGTACTTTTTTCGACCTCTGCGGCTTAGACTGCTGCTGCTTCTTTTCCTTCAGGCGGCGGAGTTTCGCCTCCCGCTGACTCACGTCGTCTTTCTTACCGGGACTTACTTCAATGCATCCCGCGGCAGTTCGGCGTAGCGCTCGATAGCCAAACTCTGGGCCAAAAAATTAGCCGAAATGCTTCTTCGCCTCCACGATGCTGTTGTTCTCCGGAAACAAAGAGCCACGAACGGCCACTCAGCCAATAGAGTGAATAAATAGGTAGCCAAGACCAAGGCCAGCAAAATGGCTTTGAAATTGTAGAGATTGGCTTGGAGATGAGAAGAAAGAGTTCCTAATATCGATACTCCGACCCAAGCCGAGAAGTAGTTCGCCAAGACAAGCAGGCCCACTGATCTGCCGTACCCTACCCGAAATACCTTTGCGATGACCAGGCCCTCTATAACCCCAATTATGGCGTTGCCAATAGAAAGGTGCAACATGGAAGCCCACATCAAAGGGGTTCCCATGTTGGCTAAAACCGTAGACGGAATGTTCATCAGGAAAATAAATGTCGAAAATGCCGGGAACAATTTCTTCATTGTGATTCTAGACATAAACCTTGTTTCCTCGGGCCGGGCAAGATTCAATCCTCGATTATGGTCTTCGATCTTCCGTGCTTTATGGCGCTACGCTGCTTTTTCTCCTCCAGTCGCCGCAGCTTCGCCCCTTTGCTGACGCGGGTCTTTTTTCTTACCGGGACCTGTTTTAATGCATCCCTCAGCAGTTCAGCGAAACGCTCCATTGCCAATTCCCTGTTCTCTAACTGGCTGCGGGTCTGTTGGGAAATAACGCGAAGAACGCCGTCCTTGCTGATGCGGGTTGCAAGGCGGCTCATCACCAACTCTTTTTGTTCCGGGGTGAGGCTGGGCGAGTTCACCACGTCGAACCACAGCGTCACGCGACTGGACACCTTATTAACGTTCTGGCCTCCCGGCCCGCTGCTTAGGGAAGCGGTGAAGCGCAACTCCTCTTTGGGGATGCAAAGTTGATCCGTGACCTGGATCATTTCTCTTTTTCCTTCTCGGTTTCGGCCGAAAATTCCCGGCTCGTCTCGGATGAATGAGGTAAATGATGCATTTTGATGCAGCCGACTTAGGACCCTGGTGGTTCTTCCGGTTCCGCGCCATTGTTCCCGCCGTCATGCGAAGGTCACGCGAAGATTTCTACAGGGGCCGACCTGATACTCTATTGCCCTGTCTGCTCAATAAGCCGCAGGATCTCCAGTTCCGTCTCGATCGTCATTTTTGCCCTGCTAGGGGCGCCGAAACCAATTTGTTTCAGCAGGCTTATCCGCTGTTGCCGATTCGATTTTTCCTCATCCGCCTTGCTCGCATTCCACGTCGCGGCAAACGCATCGTACCAAAGTCCTTCTCCGGCATAAAGCGTGGGAGCGCCGGCGGCGCCCGCATCGGCCAGCCTCTTTTTCAGGTCCGGTGAAGGATCCTCGTACATGATGCTCCCACCATAGCGCGCTTCTTTTGAAGGCTGACCGGAGTCCGCCTTCAGCTTCACGAACCATTGATAAACAACGCCGGGCGCCAGATCGGCGTTGAGGTCGGAAAGCTTTATCGCCTGTATCCCACCTTCGCGAGGAGAAGCCAGGTCGGCCTCGATCAGGGCCTGACTCCGCCGCGCGTCGTTTAGCGTGAACACGAGACGGCCGGAAGTTGGCTTCGAAATGTACCAGTACAGCGTCGGCTGTTTTCGCGAGGTGACTCCGACATGATCGGGAGCGAGAGCAAGGATGGACGGGGCTTCCCCCTCCTCGCCGCGCACGGCCGCCGCGACACGTCCCCCACCGGCGCGGGCGCTCCGCATCGCAGGCTTATACACAAGGGCGCCGGGCGAAGCTTGCGGCAGTTCCACTGTTTGGTTTCCGGAAGCCGTCCCTCTGATTTCCTGGGACAGCGTCGGAGTTGAAAAGAGAAAAATTGCGAGAGCCAGTAAAATTGTCCGGTATGCCAAGGTTGCGGCGCCTATCCACATACACTCTCCTTCGATTCGGTTCCTCGCCTCGGCTTACCCGCGGGGGGAGGGAATCGGAGCCCAATCGGATTCAGTTAACCCGGAACATTAAGACCTGGAAAGACCATGTTCATGTTCATGTTCATGCCTTTTGGAGATTAATATATCAAATAGGGTCACTTTTGAGACCAAAAAGACGGTTACTTGGTACAATAAGCGCAGCCGGGAATGAAACCGGTTTTCTGGGCTTGTTTTTATGGGACTTGGAGTAAACGCCCTGCAATACTTACTATAACGATGGGGGCTCTCGGTTGTCCGGCGCCCCCATCGTTCACACACTTCATCAGGCGACAGAAACCGGGCTGGTCCGGTAATATGGCCAACGGAGACCCTTTTCAACCTAAGCCCTCCCAGTCCGGATGCCGTTTAATTCATCATCAAGTTCAGGTTATCAATCTGGGTCGCCTCGTGTTACTGTTTATCAGGGCTACGAGGCCTGCTTGGTAAGGTGATTTTCTGGAAGGAAAAGGATACAGGATGAAAATAGTCAACCGAAGTATCTCAAGGAAAAGCTGGTTCGTGCTTCTCACCATTGTGGTCCTGTCGGCGCAGCTTCTTTTGCCTGCCGCATGGGCGCAGGTGCAATCATCGTGGAAGTTCGCCGTACTATGCGACACACGAGGAGACAGCGACCCCGTCAATCTTGATAAATCAGGCGTAAATGAGTCCGTGGTCAATTCGGCCGCCAGGGATATCGTGAAAGAAGGCGCCGAACTGGTCATCGTTCCCGGAGACATGGTGAATGGCTGGTATAGGATCAACACCCCATATGCCAGTCAGTTCGCAACGTGGAGGAAGGCGATGGCCCCGGTCTATGATGCGGGCATAAAAGTCTATCCGGTCCGGGGAAATCATGAAGACGGCCCTTTTGCCGATCCCGGTAAATACCCCTGGCCACCGAATACCGCCGCAACTCCGAAAAGTTTACCCATCCCCGAACTTCGCGCCGCCTTCCTGGCGGCATTCCCGGATGCGTGGCTTCCTTCCAATGGCCCCGCTGGATCAGAAAGATACACTTACAGTTTTGTCCATAAGAATGCCTTCTTCATAGGGTTAGACCAATATATCATTTCGTTCAGAGTGGATCAGCCATGGCTGGACGAACAACTGAAAAAGAACAAGGAACCCCATACTTTCGTTTACGGACATGCTCCCGCCTTCAGAGTCAATCATACGGACTCGCTGGCTTCTTATCCCCGGGAACGCGATGTTTTCTGGAACAGTCTCGGGAAAGCGGGCGTCAGGCTCTACTTCAGCGGACACGATCACTTGTACAATCGGGCGCACATTAAAGATGAGGCCGGGCAGAGCATCTACCAGGTACTTTTGGGCTCGGGCGGTGCCCCATTCGCCAAATGGGAGCCGCGCGCGTATGCTGAAGGCGACAGAATAGTCAACGATTATCATGACGAGGCGCACTACGGCTATGGTCTTGTGACTGTCAACGGGCCGAAAGTGGTGATGGAGTGGAAAGCACTGGTAAATCAAGGCGGCGAGGATGTCTGGAAAACGATGGACGTCCTTGAATATACGGTGACACCGAGTCAGCGTGAAGCGCGAATACAACAATGATTAGATGTCTTCAGCGCGGCCGCTTATAGAGATCATCTTGGGCCAGAACGCGCAAAAGGATGACGCTTCCGGAACAGTCGCGAACTCCGGAGAGAAGGTTGATGCTTCCCCGCTTGTCTACCCCATACCGGCGGGTCGAGGTCCTTGCCCGTCGATAATTTTTGAAGTATCTTGAAAAGAAAAAGCGCGAAAATCAAGATTTTGATCTTGGTGGTAAAACGCGGCCAGTGGTAGGAAGGCGTTAAACATATGAGCACCATTTTAAAAATACGTGAGGATTTAGCCAGAAGACTGGAGTCCCTGGCGAAGACCACAAACCAGTCGGAATCTTCCCTTGCATCCCAGGCTATTGAGGATTTTTTGACGGTTCAGGAATGGCATATAAAGGCGATAGAGGAAGGCATTGCCGCGGCAGATAGGGGAGATGTCGTAAGCCATGAAGAGGCGCTTGCCGAGCTGAAAAGATGGGGCAAGCATGCATCTTGAGTGGGCACGGCCAGCGCTCAAGGATATCAGAGAGGCTGGAGATTTCATCGCATCCGACAGTCCTCATGCAGCGGAGCGGATGGCTGAAAGGATACAGGAAGCAGTGGAGTATTTGCTGGAATACCCAAATATGGGCAGGCCCGGACGTGTATCAGGGACAAGAGAACTCGTCGTATCCGGCACGCCTTTTGTCGTTGTCTATCGCGCGGAAACGACAACCATTCAGATATTAAGAATCCTTCACCATGCCAGAAACTGGCCGATTGTGTAATGCGCTCGGCGAACCGTTCCACTGCTACGCCTGCAAGAGCCCATTGGATAAAACTTACTATTCAATGATAATCATTTATCCCGGCCAACGACAAGTAGAGCAGTCATGGGGTCAGGTCTACACTCTTGACAAAGCGCCGTGATGTGGAAGGTGAAAGAGGTCCCAACTTTGTCAAGAGTGTAGGCCTGCCCCCCCCCGCGGGCGCGCAGTACTCCATCCTTGCTGATGCGGCCGGTCCGCTGCTCAGGGAAGCGGTGAAGCGCAATTCCTCTTTGAGGATGCGAAGTTAATCCCTGACCTGGATCATTCTCTTTTTCCTTCTCGGCTTCCGACGGAGATTCCCGGCTCGTCCTGGATAAATGAGAGGCGTTGCTTTCATTTTGATGAAGCAGGCTTAGATGTGCAGGAACCAGGTAAACGCCCCCGTCTCGGTTATGTTCAACACACCCAGGTGTACCCGCCTTCAGTGTCACGAACCACTGATAAACAACGCCGGGCGCCAGCTCCGCCTTGAGGTCGGAAAGCTTTATCGCCTGTATCCCCCCTTCTCGGGGAGAAGCCAGGTCTGCCTCGATCAGGGCCTGACTCCGCCGCGTGTCGTTTAGCGTGAACACTAGACGGCTGGAAGTTGGCTTGGAAATGTACCAATACAGCGTCGGCTGCTTTCGCGAGGTTACTCCGAATATCAAATAGGATCACTTTTGAGACCAAAAAGACGGTTACTTGCGCAATAAGGACAGCCGCGAATGAAATCGGTTTCCGTATGTTTTTATGGGACCCGTCTTGTCAGCTCAAATGAAAGGTGCCCGAGGACCTTTTACATGTGATAGAATAATAGTTCAGAAAATCAGCTTGGTGATCCAGCATACTCGGCAAGCTGGTAAGAGATAGACGGGATTATTCTAAAAGAAGGCTGCTGAAAAGGTCGACAAGAACCAAGGTGAGGTGGGACCCATGGCCAAGATAGCAAAGGAACTCAGCGAGGAGGAGCTTCGATCCTATCATCCCTGGCAAAGCCTGCAGCGCTACAGGAAAGACCCAGAGGTAAACAAACGATGGGATCGAGCCTGGGACATTGCCCGAAGAGCGGCCAATCTTTTGAAGGAACAATACGGTGCCGCCAGGGTTGTAGTCTTTGGCTCACTCGTACACAGAGCATGGTTCACTCCGTGGTCGGATATCGACCTTGCTGTGTGGGGGGTCCCAGCGAGTAAGTTCTATCGCGCAATTGGCGCCGTACAAGATATTGGAGCCGAAGCCGGGTTTAGGATCGATGTCATCGATCCCGCTGAATGCAGCCGAGAGCTTGTCCATGGCATACGGACGGAAGGAGTGGAATTGTGACCGGAGGAGTCTCGCCTCTTGCAAGAAGACTTGCCGGCGAGCTCGACGAAATCCAACGAGTGTCACGCCACATCCAGGAAGACTGGCTGAAGTTCCTGCGTACAGCCGACGATGGGTATTTGAAGGCTGCTGCTTTCGATTTGCATGGTTTTTATACCGGGATCGAGCGAATCTTCAGGTTGATCGCTGAAATACTGGACGGCCGCCTCCCCAGTGGCGAGGATGGCATAAGCTGCTTCTGACTCAGATGGCTTTGGAAATACCAAGAGTGCGTCCCGCGGTCATATCCGAATTGACATTGGATCTTCTTGAGGAATATCTTCGTTTCCGCCATCTCGTTCGGAATGTTTACTCTTTCAATCTGCTCCCGGAAAAAGTGCGGTTGCTTGTTGAAGGAGTACCAAGAGCCGTCAATCAGGTCACACGGGACTTATCAAACTTCGTAAGCCTTTTCCTGGAAAAGGCGCCAGGCCCGTTCGAATGAGTTCAGCAAAACCGGATCGACACTCATCTGTTCCCATCCCCTCGTCGGTGGCGAGTATGTTGAGATCGATGCTGCCTGAATCGGGATGGATGGTCTTCAAGCTCGCGGAATACGAGTATCCGGGACACCTGCAGGGGAGTATTTTCAGCTTGAAGCGAAGGAATTCATTTTGAAATAACTCTGGACCATCTTACGGGTTTGAGTTTGAACAATGGGATTGAGAAGGAGGCAAATGAGTTCTGAACGAGTCGACCGATTTGTCACTATCGTAGTTATGCACGGCGATGCTCTTCTTTTCCCCGCTGACGTCCTTGCCCTGAAATATGCACAGTCTCTCTACGGCGTTGATGCAGCTGTAGTTGAGCGCTTAGTAGGCAAAGGGCAGGATATCTTACATTTGCTTCCCAAAATCTCTGGTTTCAAATTGTTAGACTCTCATGATGTCATCGGTGCTCAATCCACACTTTTCGTCGGGGTCAAACCGCTTCGCCAATTCGGGTACCAGGAGATTCGCGAGTTTGCTCGAAAAGTTCTCACTTCTCTTGCTGGAGCTGCACCAGGCACGAAGCACCTATCCCTCACGATTCATGGTCCAGGTTACGGCCTTGACGAGGCAGAGTCTTTTGAAGCAGAACTTGCTGGCCTCTTTGATGCCATTAGTAGTGGTGATATTCCAGCAGCACTGCAGTATATTACTATAGTTGATCGGAACCGTGGGCGAGCGAATCGCCTTGATGAACTGCTTTCACGTATTCTACCTGACGGAAGAATAGCTCTTGATGGCAAGCGCACTTTTGAACATCTTGGACAAGATCAGACTGACAGACTGCGGACTGCAGGATATGCTTCAGCTGCCAAGCCAAACATCTTTGTAGCCATGCCATTCATGGAGGAGATGGAAGATGTATTCCATTATGGGATACAGGGTGCAGTCAATGCAGCAGGCTATTTATGCGAAAGGGCTGATCTTTCATCGTTCACGGGCGATATCATGGATTGGGTTAAAAAACGAATTTCAAAAGCGACTTTTGTGATTGCTGATCTTTCAACAGCGAACCCAAATGTATACCTGGAAGTGGGTTATGCATGGGGCTGCGGGAAACCTACCATTCTGCTGGTGAGAGATTCCGCTGAACTCAAATTTGATGTTAAAGGTCAGCGGTGCTTAGTTTATAAGAGGATTAAAGATCTTGAAGCAAATCTGCACAACGAGCTAAAGAGTTTACAACTATTGCCTATGAAATGAGTCTTCTTCATTTGCCTATTCTTCTGCTTAATCCGATCACTTTTGTCCGCATAGTGCAATGAGCCGCTCTCAATCTTGATCCAGAACTAAAGTGAACCCCTTTTCGAAACACTCTATTGTCAGCTCTTTATCGCCCATCCTTTTCCCGTAGTTTCAAAATACCGACGATTTTCTCGGTGCTCTCGACCTGTGCGTAAACTGACCCGAGAGCCGCCATAAATGCGGCGTGGACTTTCCTTGCAGACACATCGACGCCATCGAAGTTCAGATCCCTTGTTGCGCAGGCATCGTGCGCGACCAGACACTTATATCCCGCATCGAAGGCGGCCCTGACCGTGGCATCGACGCACATGTGCGACATCATTCCACCTACGACGATCCGGTCGATTCCCTCCCGTTCAAGGAAAGCAGCAAACCCCGTTTCCCTGAAACTATTCGGGTAGTGCTTCTCGATGACGGTCTCATCGGGCAGCGGCTTCACGCTTTCATTGAAATCGATTCCGTCGGTATTCGGCAAAAAGAACCCTGCCCCTTCGCGAACCGATAAGTGCCGGATGTGAGCGATTGGCAGGTTTTCAGCCCTGAAGACTGCCAGCAGACGACCCGCATTCCGGCTTGCTTCGAGCGGCCCCACCAGTTCCATGCGACCGCCCGGGAAATAATCCTTCTGAATATCGATCAAAATCAAAGCGGTCTTCATCTCAGGTTCTCCTGTCCTGTCTGGTGGAAATTAGCTTGTCTACACTCATTTCGAAGAATTCGACTGGAGGAAGTTGAACACCTTTTCAATGCAGCACCCAACTCTCCGGAAGAGGACCGGCTCGAAGTTTTGAGCACGGGCTTTCGCTACAGATCTAACACAGAAAAGTAGCTTTAAGCGAGATGGTTTTGCAGCATCCGCCAGACAGCGCGGGCGAGTTTTCTCTCGCCGAATCCTTGATGGGGACCCACTTCGACCTCTCCTGTTTTTAAATCCCGCGCCCTCTTTCCGCTCCAGGCGGTGGGCTTGCCCCCCTTTCTCACTCGCGTCTTTCCCTTCCTGGACTTGCTCGTAAATGGGTTGACAATCAGGAAAGCAGGTACTACCATCCAAATAGATGGTGTATGGATGGCAAGGAGATGGAATGGCCGATCTGGAAAGAACTGAGAAGATCACAATCAACCTGGGTCCTGTTGACCTGGGCCAAATCGATCTATTGGTTCAGGAGGGCTTTTATTCCAACCGCACGGACTTCATCCGCACAGCGATCCGCTACCAGCTCACCACGCACGCCGAAGTAGTCAAGCGCACTCTGGCGCGCAAGACCCTGTTGCTCGGATTGCACCACTACACCCGCCAAGACCTGGAAGCAGTGAAAGCCGCCGGGGAAAAATTGCAGATCAACGTCCTTGGCCTGGTAAGCATCGCCGAGGATGTATCCCCGGACCTGGCCCTGGCAACCATCGACTCGGTAACCGTGCTCGGGGCGCTGAGGGCAAGCCCAGCGGTAAAGGCAGCACTGGCGGGACGCATAAAATAGCTTAAACGAGGAAACGTATCGATGAAAAACCGCAGGGATCACATACAGGACGGTATGGCTGAAGCACTGCGCCTTACCCGCGCCGGGCGACTTACCGAGGCAACCGAACTAATTCAGCGCACCCTCGGGGGCGTGCTCAATAAAAGTGGACCCGGCGCAAGCGATGACAGCGCCGCGGAGCCGTCGGAAGTAATCGAGGCGGAATACCGCGTGCATGATGAGGATAATCCTTCCTCCAGCGACATCGCGGCGCGAAGCACAGTCTCCGGCGATGCCGCGCCTTCCGCGGAGCGCCCTGTAACGCCGCTTGTTGAAGAATGGGAAATACCCGGAAGCCGGCGAAGTACCCGGAGGCGTAAAATCACATCAGCGGATCCTCCTGAGGTCTCTTCAGATGGGGCCAGAGGGCGGTTTATCGATGGATCATTTACCAATGAAGCCGGAACACGCGCTTACAAGCTCTACATACCAAGCGCCTATGTGGGGCAGCCCCTGCCATTGGTGGTCATGCTGCACGGCTGTACCCAGTCCTCGGCTGACTTTGCCGCCGGCACACGCATGAATGTGCTTGCGGAGAAGGAAAAGTTTTTGGTCGTCTATCCCGAGCAGCCACGAAAAGCAAATGTCTCCAAGTGCTGGAACTGGTTTGAAACGACCAACCAGAAACGTAGCGTGGGCGAGCCCTCCCTCATCGCCGGGATCACCCGCGAGATCATGAGCACGTATCGCTTGAGTTCCGAATCGGTCTACGTGGTGGGGATGTCGGCTGGTGGTGCCATGGCCGCGATCATGGCCGCCACCTATCCCGAACTATATGCCGCCGTGGGAGTGCATTCGGGACTCTCCTATGGAGCAGCGCACAATCTCCGCTCCGGATTCAAGGCAATGCGAAAGGGAGTCCCCCGCCACAAGCGAAAACTGAGAAAGGTAATTCCTTTGATCATGTTCCACGGGGATCACGATACGACCGTTGCAAAGGTAAACGCTGATAACATGCGTGATCAGTGGCTTCAGGCATTCGAAAATGGAGGGAGGCCGAAGGGAGAACAAAAGGTGGAACGAGGAATGGCCGGAGGGCATACTTACACCCGTTCCACCTACCAGGACGCAGACGGTCGAGTCATCTTGGAGGAGTGGATCATTCATCACGCGGGCCATGCCTGGTCTGGAGGAAGTTCCAACGGCTCTTATACCGATTCCAAAGGACCCGATGCCTCTGCCGAGATAGTGCGCTTTCTCCGCAAACATTCCAACGCTTGTTAGCAGGAAAGACTGTGCAGCTTCTAGTGTTGCATTCCACAAATTCATCGATATTTTCGTATAGCGATAAGCTTCAAAACCGTCATTCCCGCGAAAGCGGGAATCCAGTGTCTTTTCAGTGGATTGAAGACGAAAGACACTGGACCCCCGCCTTCGCGGGGGCGACGAAATACCTGCTCGAAATATCGAGGAATTTAGGAAACGTCACACTAGTAGCTGGAGCGCCACGCAAATGGCCGGAGCGCCACGCAAAGTTGCCGGAACAAGTTGCTGTATCGGGTATTCAGGGCGGCCCAACCGGTCTTGCGGCTCGCCCAGAGACCATGTCCCGTGCCTGCCGATAACAACGGAAAAAGTCAGGACGTGAGCGCCTCTATCATCTCCCGGGGGCGCTCCATATCCACTTTCCGGCCAACTTCCCTGCCCGAGCTTATCTTGATGAAAGTCGGGGCGGCTCTGACTTTCTCGTGTTCGTTTAGCCAGGCCATGGCTCCGGGATTTTTCTCCCATTCGATGGTAATGAAGTTCATCGAGGGAAAGCGGTCCCGCGCCTCGAAAAAGTGCGGCCGAGCGACCTTGCAGTCGCCGCATCCCTCGATCCTCACCATGAGAAGCGTGTCGCCGGATCTTTCGAGCACTTCTCCAAGAAACTGTTCATCCGTCACGTCGGGATAGGTGAATTCTTCTTCTTTTTGTTGTTGCGCCAGGACCTTTTCCTTGAAACTTGGACTTCCTTCCGCGCATTCCTCACACGGACTGGTGGACGGCAGTGCTTCGATGTATCCGATGGCGCTCAACGCCGCTGTTATTCCTTGCCCGGTAGCGATGCCGATCTGCTTGAACGGTCCGTTGGTTACGTCTCCTATTGCCCACACGCCCTGGGCGGACGTCTCGCCGAGCACCCCCACCGTGATTTCGCCAAACTGGTTGGTTTCAACAATTCCGGCAAACTCCCGCGAATTCACCGTGGCTCCGATGCTTGGGAATACACCCTCAACGTCTTCCACCCTTTCCTCGCCGGTTTTCAGGTCCCTGAGCTTGATTCCCGTCACCGTGGAATTGCCGAGGACTTCGATTACTTCCGTGTTTCTGATAACCCTTACCATGGGAAGCCTGGTGATTCGCCCTTTGAGATCCGGGTTGCCCGTAAAATCATCGGTGACAATTACCGCGATCACTTCCCTGGCGTACTTGCTCAGGGTGAGGATATTCTCCAGGGCCGTATTGCCGCCGCCAACGACCGCAACCCTGTCATCCTTGAAAAACGGAGCATCGCAGGTACCGCAAAAGGCGACTCCCTTGCCTTGCAGCTCTTCCGCGCCGGGTACGGGAAGGTTCTTGCGCGTCGCGCCCGTGGCAATGATAAGCGCCCGTGAGAAAAACACCGTGTCTCCCTCGGCTGTCTGCGCCGTGATCTTGTACATCTTGCCCGCTGCTTCCGCCGCGGAAGTGATGGAACCCTTCACGGTGGAAAGGTATTCGGGAAATTTTGTTTGCAGATTGTCAAAGAACGCGACCATGCCTTCCTGGAAGGCTTTGCCCGTTAGAGCCGGAATAAAAGGCCAATTGGTGATCTCGGGAGTATCGTTTATCTGGCCTCCCACGTCCGGACCGACGGCAACCACATTAAGATGGGCTTCCAGCAAGTAAACCAGTGCTGACAATCCAGCCGGCCCAAGCCCGATGACGGCAACATCGTACATTTTTTTCTCTGTCATGGTTTCCATCAGGTATCCTCTCAACAGCAATGATCGGTCTTTGCAATGCCTCTCCAGTATTAATAATCAGGCACTACCGGCGCAATGCGGTCTCTCTTTTCCTCTCCGGCCGCCGACAGTGCTTCCCCTCGGCCGCCGACAGTGCTCCCCCGGCCGCCGACAGTGCTCCCCCGGCCGCCGGGAATCAATATAAGGATTAATTCGCGCTCGACGGCATATTTCGTTGAATGGGCAGGCCAGCGCCCCCCTCCCCGGACATTTAATTGTCCTTCAACCGCCTCCCCGATACTTTCAACCTTGCCCTGAAAAGGACCGCTCAGCAGGATGTTGAAAAAGGCTGTTCGGGGTAGGATAACGTGGAAAAGACGCTCATATCGTCATTCCGGCGAAAGCCGGAATCCAGTGTCTTTTAAGTTGCTTAGAATGAAGGACACTGGACCCCGGCTTTCGCCGGGGTGACGTTAGTCTGAGTTTCCAGCCCGATGGTGGGTAATCTAATCCTTTTTCATCACCCTGCTTTGGCCCGACATTGCCGTCCCGATCTTGAAAAGCCGACATCTTTAAGAGCTGGCATTCCCTATTTAGACACCTCTTTTCCTACTTGACGCCGAGGCAAATTCGTCGTAGTCAATACGCTTGTGAAATTAAGCTCAGACTTGCTCCATGTCACGTTCCTTTTCCTCTTCGAATTCGCGCTGGTTCTAACGGAGAGACAACGATCAAACTCTGATGGAGGTCAAGATGAAGGAAGAAGTTCAATCTCCAATCCGCAATGTAACAAGTCTGGACGGCAACCAAATCAGGGACTGCAACGGTGAGTTTTGCTGGTGGGGCCCTTCTCCCGAGCAGGCCAGAAAGACCATGGTGAAAAAGCCCAAGGGCCTCACGGACAAGAGAACCACCATAAAGGATGCCGTGAACGACTACATCAGAGACGGGATAAATCTCGCCATCGGGGGCTTCGTCAACACCCGGCCACCTGTCGCGATCATTCACGAAATCATCAGGAAAGGGGCAAAGGACCTGACCCTTTCTTTCCAGTCCAATTCGATCTGTCCCGAATTGCTGGCCGGAGCGATGCTGGTGAACCCGGATCACCTTTCGATAAAGCGGGTCGAACTCGCGTGGTGGGGATACGAGGTAATCGGAATCGCGCCCCTGTTCCGCCATCTATGCGCGAACAGCATGGTGGAACTCGATGACTACACCAATTACGGCATGTCCGCCCGGTTCAAGGCGGCGGCGATGGGACTGGAATTCCTGCCGGTGCGGGACCACGGCGGAGCGGACCTGGAACTGGTGAACCGGGGTAAAATGATCCGAAGCCCTTTTTCGGGCAAGAACACCTATCTCGTTCCGGCCTGCTATCCCGACGTGGGGATACTCAACGTAACCGCGGCCGACATGCACGGGAATTGCCGCATTTTCGGAGCGCATTGCACCTGCCCGGAAATCGCCATGGCCGCCTGCCACAACATAGTTACCACCGAACAGCTAATTCCACTCGAGAATATCCGCACCTATCCCAACCTCACCGAGATTCCCTACACGGCGGTTGACGCGGTGATCGAACAGCGTTTCGCGAGCTACCCCGGAGCGTGTTACGGCAATTACTGGTTCGACATGGAACATATCCTGATGTTTCGCAGCGCCTCCGAGGAATTCCGGAAAACGGGCAGCACGGACACCCTCAAGAAATACTATGACGACTATATTTTCGGATGCGAAACGTATGACGACTTCCTGTCAAAGATTCCGTACCGGACGCTGAAAAAGATCAGGGACATGGACGGCGGCCAACCGATGATCCTGTCCTGAGGCTTTCCGCGGGCGCGCCGCGCGCTCTTTCAAATCGCTATAATGGAGGGATGAAAGATGGCTGAGTACACACCATTTGAAATGATAGCCTACACCGGATCGAGAGTTCTCGAGGACAATACCATCGTTTTCGTTGGAACGGGCCTTCCGATAATCGCATCGATTCATGCCCAGCTAACCCATGCTCCCGGGCTCGGGATCATCTTTGAAGCAGGGCCGCTCACACCGGTCCTGGAGATGGGAATGCCGTTGTCGGTTGGCGACACGCGCGCCTGCCGCAAGGCCTGTTACCTGAAAGGGCTTTCCTCCGTGTTCGAGCTGACCCAGAGAGGGCATGCCGACTTTGCATTCATCGGCGGCGCCCAGATCGATATGTACGGCAATGTCAACTCGACCTTCGAGGGCGGGACCTACAAGGCCGCGAAAACCCGGTTCCCGGGCAGCGGCGGCGCCGGCGCAATGGCGGCCAATTGCGAAAAGTCGATCATCATCATGGCGCTTGAACCAAGGCGCTTTACCCCCAGGCTCGATTTTTTGACCAGCATCGGCTACGGGGACGGTTCTCCGGACTACCGGGAAAAATCGGGCGTGATGGGGTCCGGCCCCTACCGCGTCATCACGAACGAAGCCCTGTTCGGCTTTGACGAGGAAACCCGGCGCATGACCCTGCTGGAGGTGCAAAAAGGCAAGACGGCCGAGGACATTCAGAAGAAGGTAAGCTTCGAACTGCTCATTTCTCCCGATCTGAAGGAAATGGAGGAACCAAGCGACAAAGACCTCAAACTTCTCAGGGAGGAATGCGACCCGGACGGCTACTTCCTCGCCAGAAAGCTGAAATAGCGGCCAGAAAGCTACAATAGCGGTTTCCATGGGCATGATCTGGAATTTTGCGGCCTCCTCTCCAAAAGAGAGGAGGTCTTTTTTATGGGTTTATGCGGGTTGGGGTGGAAAATTTCATAAAGGTCACGAAAGACATTTTTCCTTCAGCAAAGGAAGCTCAGTTTCCGATTATCAGACTAAGCGCATAGGCAGAGTGCCTTCGCTACCAAGCGAGCTGTGCCGACGTCACTGTATTGAATCCGGAATGCGACATGAAAATCATTTCCAAGAAATCAAAGACCCAAACTAACTTGGTGCTCATACTCGGTTTCCTTGTTATCGGCGATTTATTGATTGCGGCGGCAGTTGTATACTTCCTTTCTCCCAGCGGCTCAAAAACACTGGAAACTCTGCGGAGCATTCCCCTTGCCGTCCTCTGGACCTGGGGCGCGGGCACTTTTGTTTTTTTGTTTGCAATGGGAACTATCCTCGCACTCAGGTTGTCTCGAAACTGTCCGGAAGAGTTTGCGGAATTCTCTCGCGAAATCGGCGTGGAGCCATTGCGGAAATGGGGTTTTGACGGCAGCTTCGGCAGGATCTCCTTTTTTGGATACGGCCCCTACGATGTAATCCCTTATAAAGGTCTTCCACTGAAATATTGCCAACTCGTCCCGGACCTCTTTCCACGGGGAGGGCGGCTCAGTCTCAGCCACTCGCGCCCCCTGCCGCTCAGAATCATGTGTAAATACAGACTGAAGGGCGTTCTTACGGAAGCCAGGCGGGCGAACGAGTTCAAAGATATCTTTGCCGGGAAACTGGATTTGGGATGGGATGATTTGGAAGCATGGGCAGTCGAAAAAGAAGAAGCAGCCAGTCTCTTTCGAGACAATAGCGTTGTGGCTGCATTGGCGACTCTACAAGCAGAAATCGCCAAACCGGTCCTAACTGACCAGGATTATTCTCTCAAGTCAGGATTTATAATCAATAGAAAAGCAGTGGTCGTCATATTCGAAGATGCAGCGGCAATCAGTGGGAACCTTGTCGATTCCATGCACCGCCTAAGCACTGCCCTGACAAATTCCACCATCAGCATGCCCGATTCCTCCAGTATTCTGGACAGGCTCTACAAGCCGGTCGTAATCTCCCTTGTAGTTCTCACTGTTGTGGCAGTTGTCACACAAATGACCGCCGCCGCTCTGGAATTCCTGGCCCGGTAACCGCACTTTGACGCTGGTTCACCAAACTACACCTCGAATACGGACGGGTTATCCTCGATGATGCCCTCGATTGCATCCTGGACGTCATCCCACGTGTCTCTTGGCTCGCAACCCTCGATTTCACCAAAACGCAGAAGGACTCCGGTCCAGTCGAAGCCGTCCTTTTCGCAAATCTCTATTACCGATAATGGAATGCCCTTAAGTGACAGGCTGTCCCACATCACGCGTATTCTGGGCTCTCCTTCCTCGGCCGGATGGACATCCCAGGCCCTTCCATGCCATCCGGAAAAATCGATTCCAAAGTCCTTCGCGCGAGTACCGCTTTTAACGACAACCGGTTGTCCGAACAGGAAAGGAGATACACTGACAAGCGCATCATCGATTTCAAATAATCCTTTTTGTTCCTTCACGGGGAACGGAACAACCGGCCGGGCATCCTCGAGCACCCAGGAAAAATCTTCGGGATCGATCCTGTCGACAAGCGCCTTCTCCTCATCACCTCTTCTGGAGTTGCGAATATCGACCAGCCGCGCGACGCACAAGGCATGGCCGTTGAGAAACGCGCATCCGTACTCTTCCTCCAATTCTTCCATGTCGTCCTTGGCAAGAGCGGGCTTTCGCGCCGAACATATGAGGAGGTCTCCTCGGTGAAGCGTGTCCCAGTCCTTTATTTCTATGGTCTTGCGGCCGCTCATGATCTCGAATGCAAAAGGCTGTTGCACGCATATCGCTTTCATATGATATCCTTGTCATTCCG
>Ga0351930_1092_pt1 | contig 16841 bp, 7 predicted proteins | sample BONcelT113001E10_FD_205823 | JGI IMG/M metagenome (GOLD analysis project Ga0351930, IMG submission 205823) | Enriched cells from coal bed in the Powder River Basin, Montana, United States - BONCAT cells T11 rep2 HSBNCT.T11.300.1.E10 ...
GGGCTTTTGAATCCGCATTCCTTCAAAGCTGGGAAATGTATCCCATCGGCCAGGAACCCGCCCGTCCCCCCGCCGACCCGGACCCGCAGACCTTCCGGTTCGCCTCCTGACACCCCTTCATTGGTCAATCTTCAACGTTTTGTTCGGACAACCTTGCTGATCAGAGGCGCGGTTTACCACCGCCGCTTGATTTTCAGCGGTGGCGATAAGACCCGCAATGCGATGAACTTGTGTTGACTTTGAGTGCTGCAGGTCATACACTTCAAAAATTCAACCGCCGTGCCGTCAACCGGTTTGATATGGCATTTCGGCAGGTTAACATTTTAACGCAAAGTGGCTATGAAATTAAGACAGATCATCATTTTTTGGTTTATTTTTATCTGGGTATCGACCGCCGGTTGCTTATCCTATGGGCGTATCGGGGTTATTGATACCGATATCAGCGGGGCGATTCGGCCGGCGCCTGAAAGCGAATTGACCCTGATCACCTGGAATGTTGCCAAGAATGTTGAAAACAACAACGAAATCAATCGACTGATTGTCGATTATTCCCCGGATATTCTGTTTATACAGGAAGGCATCAGCACCTCTTGTGATTTTTTCGGACCGGCTTTCCAGCAATGTCTTTTCGCCCCGAGCTGGAAAAGGACCGATCCGGATACCTATACCGGTGTTCAGACCCTGTCGCGGTTCCGGCTGGAAAATTCCATTCACGTCATTTCTCCCGGAAGGGAAGGGTTTCTGTTCACGCCGAAGACGTCCCTGATTTCCTTCAAGGACCTGCCCGACGGACAATCCCTGATGCTCATCAATGTCCATATGCTCAACTTTGTTCCGATGAGCCGGCTTAGAGAATATCTGGCCGAGGTTTATGCTTATGCCCAACACCATGACGGCCCTTTGATCGTCGGCGGTGATTTCAACACATGGAGCAACGCCCGGTTGAAGGCGGTTCGGGAATTTTCCGACAGCCTTGGCATGGCCGAGGCCTACGCCTATCGGGAATCCGGCGATGAGCCGTTTTCGTGGTTTTTCTTATTAAAACCATTTTTGCACGATCGCCTCGACGCATCCCTGGACCGCTGGTTCTGCAGGGGTTTCGAGGTCGTCGCCTGTCGAAAGCTCGGCGGGTTCTATTCCTCGGATCATGTTCCCGTGCTGCTTCAGGTCCGCGTGCTGCCGCAATAACACACGAAAAGTTTGATTGTTTTTTGGGGCCGATATGCGGTTTTATGGGGTAGCGTGCGGTTTTTACGATGCGATTAAATTTCTGTTTTTAGAGCATGTTAACGCAGCCGGTAGAGGTAACGGCTCATTTTTTGATAAGGAATTCTCATGGACAAGGAACTGGTTTTTATCACGGTGATCGGCAAGGACCGGAAGGGGATCGTTGCCACCATTTCGGGTTTTTTATACAAAAACGATATCAATATCGTGGATATCAGCCAGCGGGTCATGACCGACGGGTATTTTGTCATGACCACGATGGTGGATGTCAAGGACGCGGGCATTCCCATGGAGGAGATGGCAAAGCAGCTTGATGCCATCGGCGAGGAGCTGGGGATGAAAATTCAGGTCCAGCACGAAAATCTTTTCAAGATGATGCACAGGGTGTAGCCGATGACCGTCACGCTGGAAGAAATCTACGAAACCGCCGGCATGATCCTCTATCAGAATTTAGATATCCGGACCACGACCCTGGGGGTCAACCTCAAGGACTGCGTGGATTCGGATTTTGAGAAATTCAGGGAAAACGTCTATACGCGGATCAGCTCCCTGGCGGGCCGCCTGGTGGTTGAAGCCAAAAAGCTGGAACGCAAATACGGCGTGCCCATTGTCAATAAGCGGATTTCCATCACCCCGGTCAGCCTGATCATGGAAACCCACTGCCAGCCGGAAAAATTTGTCGACATGGCCCGAACCCTGGACCGGGCCGCAAGGGACGCGGGCATTGATTTTATCGGCGGCTTCGGTGCCCTGGTGCAAAAGGGGATGACCCGGTCCGACCGCATGCTTATTGACGTGCTGCCCGAGGTGCTGTCGAAAACCGAGCGGGTATGCGCGTTTTTAAATGTCGGCTCCACCGTGGCGGGTCTGAATCTGGACGCGGTCAACCTGCTGGGGGCCATGCTGAAGCGGACGGCTGAGATCAGCGAAAATGCCGTGGGGTGTGCCAAGTTCGTGGTCTTTGCCAACGCGCCCGAGGACAATCCCTTCATGGCCGGCGCGTTTCACGGTGTGGGCGAGGGGGATGTGGCCTTAAACATCGGCATCAGCGGCCCGGGAGTGGTCAAGAGCGTGGTGGAAAAAAACCGGGACTGCGACCTGACCAAGCTGTCGGAAATCATCAAGCGCACGGTGTTTAAAATCACCCGGGCCGGCGAACTCATCGGCCGGGAACTGGCCGCGGCCCTTGACGTGCCCTTCGGCATCGTGGACATTTCCCTGGCGTCCACCACCGCGGCCGGGGATTCCGTGGCCAACGTCATGGAGGCTTTCGGCATCGAGAGAATCGGGGCCCACGGCTCCACCCTGGCCCTGGCCCTGCTCATGAACGCCGTTAAAAAGGGCGGCGCCATGGCTTCGGGCAACGTGGGCGGGTTGAGCGGCACCTTTATCCCGGTCAGCGAGGACAGCGGCATGATCGCGGCCGTGGAGGCGGGCGCCCTGGGCCTGGACAAGCTCGAGGCCCTGACGGCGGTCTGCTCGGTGGGCCTGGATATGTTCGCCATTCCCGGGGACGTGCCCGAAGAGACCATCAACGCCATTATCGCCGACGAACTGGTCATCGGCATCGTCAACAACAAGACCACCGGGGTCCGGGTGATCCCCGTGCCCGGCAAAAAGGCCGGGGACCGGGTGGTTTTCGGCGGGCTGCTCGGTACCGCGCCGGTCATGGCCGTCAATCCGTTTTCCGCCAAAGAATTTCTGCGGCGCGGCGGCAGGCTGCCCGCGCCCGTCACCAGCATGCGAAATTAAGAAGGCATGGGTTCAGATACGAGAGAATGGAAAGATTCGCTGATATCGACATAACCGTGAACCGGATGGCATGAAACAGTTATAGTTGACGGGCCCCGGATCATCGCTCCGGAAGGGGTGTGTAAGGACACTCCTCCCGCCCGCAATAATCCCCGACATATTCGGAATCCGGCCTGTATAATACAGGCTCCGGGGCCGCTCCCGCAAATTGCTCCTCAAGGATATGAGCAACCCAGCCGGCGATACGTGCAACGGCAAATGCCGGGGTAAAGAGGTCCATGGGAATGCCCATGTAATGATAGACCGAAGCACTCCAGAAATCGACGTTGACGAAAATATCCCGGCCCTTGTGGTGTTTGAAAGTTTCTTTTCCATTTTTTTCCAATAACTTGGAGATTTGATACCACTTGGGTTTTCCTGTTTTTTTCCCCAGTGCCTTGGACATGGTTTCTAAGATTGCCGCCCGTGGATCGTCCCCCTTGTAAACGGCATGCCCCAGGCCGAATATTACTCTTCCCGCTGCCAGCTCTTTGTCGATGTAGGATTGAACGGCATCTGCGGAGCCGATTTTCTTGAGCATCTCCATAACCCGTGAATTCGCGCCCCCGTGCAGTTCACCGGAAAGCGATCCGACCGCGGCGGCCGCGGCAGCATAAATATGTGCACGGGTGGAGGCCACCTGCCGGGCGGAAAATGTTGATGCGTTGAATGAATGTTCGGCATGCAGTATCAGGCAGATATCTAAAAAACGGGCAATTTTTTTGTCGGGTTTTTCGCCGGTCATCATATACAGAAAGTTTGCTGCATGCCCCAGTTCCGAGGAAGGATTCACCGGTTCCCGCCCGCTCCGGATGCGGTCCCATGCGGCCACGATGGTCGGAAATTTGGCGATCAGCCGGATCCCCATTTTCAAGGAGTTCTCCTTTGAATAGCTTTGATGTTGAACATCCGGGTCGTCATTGGCCAGCATGGCTGTGGATGCCTGGAGAATATCCATGGGAAGGGAGTTTTTCGGTCTTGTTTTGATGGCCGATATCAGGTCCGGCGGGATTTCGCGCGCGGCCGAAAGCTGTTCGCGAAAGGTTTTAATTTCCGTGCGTCCGGGGAGTTTTTCATACAGCAGGAGGAAGGCGACTTCCTCAAATGAGGAATTTTTTGCCAGTTCCCTCACCAGATAACCCCGATAGATTAATTTATCGGCCATCTTATCAACGTGGCTGATCCGTGTGGTGGCAACCGTAAATCCGCGAAGTCCGGTATTGAGTATGGGACGGCATTCTTCCATTTGTCACCTCTGCAATGCATTGTTGATGATTTTGCAGATTTTATCCGCTTATTGAAAAAAATGGAAGAGAAGATATATCCGTCAGATCCGGATTTCGCGGCCCACCTTCAGGTCGACATAAGCATCGCCGAAGGCCCGGCGGAACTGCTCCAGAGACCAGTCGCAACTGTCGTGGGGTGATAAGGCGACGATTTTCGGAGACGCTTTTTTGATGGCCGCGATGGCGGAGTCCACGTCCTTTTCATTGAGGCCGCGCCACGGGGGCCGATCCGAACCCACGACCCGCTGGATATTGATGGGGCCGATCATGATGCGGCCGCCGGTCACCGGGAAATGGAGGCCGCCGATGACGGCGTATATCGGCTCGTCGAACAGAGCCTTGGTCCGTTCGATGATCCGCTCGATGGTCTGATGGCCGCACCCGATGATCAGGACGATTCCTTTGCCTTCGACATTGACCGCCAGGGCGTTTTCCGGCGTGTAGCCCATCAGGAACAGGAACCGGGGGATGACGCCGATGCTCGCCATGCCGGGTTTGATCACGGCCGGTTCATGGATTACGTGGGTCTCGGGACCGGGATTGAAGGCGGACGCGGTCACCGGGGCCGGCGCGTAGACCGGTATCCTGCCCAGGTCCACATGCCCCTGGGACAGACTGAAGGTTTTATCCTTCTGGTTTTTCATGCCGCCCAGATGATCCAGGTGCAGGTGGCTAAAAAAGATCATGTCGATTTCTTTTTCCGATACCCCCAGTTTTTCCATGTTGTGGAGCAGGGGAGAGGGGTGCTCCTTTTTGGCGTTTAAGCCCGTATCCAGCAAAACGGTGGTCTCGTCGGCCCGGATCAGATAGGAGACGCCGGCTTCGGTCTTTAAGTCCGGTTTGTCCGCGTAAAAATCCACCAGGGGCAGGATGGAAAGGGATCTGACGCTGCCGAAAGGAGAAAGCCGATCGACCTTCATGCCGGCCAGTTCCTGCGCGGCTTGCGCTCTTCCGGCTTCCAACTGTTTGGTTTTCTTAAACAGAATGATCCCGATCAGGGCCGCGATACCGATAAGAATATAGAGAAACGTCATCATCCCTCCTTCTTCTATCATAATAAATATTTGCATTTCCGACGGCGGTTGTTTTCGAAAACCATCCGTCGATCGTTTATCCTGTCAGGTCCCGCATGAACTTCCGCGGAAACGGCGGATGCTGTATGTTTTGAGCATATGTCCAGATTATCGGCATGTCAAACGATTTCTGAACTCCGGCATCACCTGTTTGCCGATGCCGCCTTCGTCCGGTCCGGCATTGAGGATCAGCAAGTCATCCCCGAGACCTTGCCCTTTTTTTACATTATTGAACGATATTACATAAAAACAGCATCATAAAGAAAAAAATCCTTTTTTCATACAAAAAACACTAGGAATTACCTGTTGATATACTAGTAAACTGCTAGAATGCATTCGGGTTTTATATCTGCCATTATATTCCTCACGATCTGATCCCTAAGATCCCAACGGATTTTCGAATTTGAGAAGGAGAACGCATGAACGGCTACCGCCGCTGTTTTTCGGAATTTATCGATCATGTTGACCATTTTGCTGAAATATTGACCGCCAGGGCGGCAAAAACGCCGGATCGGGTGTTGTACCGGTACCTGGGCGATGGTGAAAATGAATCGGTCTGTATGACATACGGGCAACTGGATCAAAAGGCACGGGGAATCGCCAAACAACTCCTTAATGTCTGCCGGCCCGGCGACCGGGCGCTTCTCCTGTTTTTGCCGGATCCCGATTATATTACCGGATTTATGGGATGCTTGTATGCCGGTGTCATCGCGGTCCCGGCCTATCCCCCCGACCCGTCGCGGCTGGCCCAAACCCTTCCGAAATTAAAAGCCATATCGGATGATGCCGGAGCGACAATCGCACTGAGCACACGATTTATCTTAAGTTTCGCCAAAGAGCTGTTCGCCGCTGAACCTGAATTGGAAAACATTCAGTGGCTGACAACCGACGATATGATTCCGGTTCCGGCCGGAGACTGGCAACTTCCGGATCTCAAACGGGAAAATCTCGCGTTTTTGCAGTATACATCCGGCTCCACCGGAATTCCCAAAGGGGTGATGGTGTCCCACGGCAATCTGGTTGAAAACGCGAAATTGATTAAGGCCGCATTTGAAGATTCTTCCGAGAGCTTCGGCGTATCCTGGCTTCCCCCGTATCATGATATGGGATTGATCGGCGGCATCCTCCAGCCCATTTATCTGGGCGCGACCACGGTCCTTATGTCGCCGCTGATGTTTCTTCAAAAACCATTCAGATGGCTTTCCGCCATATCAACGTACCGCGCCACCACCAGCGGCGGGCCGAATTTCGCTTATGATCTGTGCGTCCGGAAGATTTCATCCGATGAAAAAAAATTATTGGATTTAAGCACATGGAAAGTGGCCTTTAACGGGGCCGAACCGGTGCGCGCGGAAACCCTGAAACGGTTCGAGGGCGCCTTTAAGGAGTGCGGTTTTCAAAAAGAGGCGTTTTGTCCCTGTTACGGCATGGCGGAAACAACGCTTTTTGTATCCGGCGGGCAAAAAGGCGCGCCGCCTGAAGCAAAGCTGCTTGATGCCATGGCCTTGAAACTGAACAGGATTGAAAAACCCCCGGCGGCCGGAGGCGATATTAAAACATTGATCGGCTGCGGCCAGGCAAAACCGCCTGAAAAAATTGTCATCGCAGATCCGGATACCCGACGCCGGTGTCCGGACGGAAAAGTCGGCGAGATATGGGTAAGCGGGCCCAATATCACGCAGGGATACTGGAATCGGCCTGATGAAACCAAGCGGACTTTCGGGGCTTATCTATCCGGCGCCGGGGAAGGTCCGTTTCTTAAAACAGGTGACCTTGGTTTCGTTGAAAACACGGAACTTTATGTTACCGGCCGCATCAAGGACATGATCATTGTCCGGGGCCGCAATCATTATCCGCAGGATATCGAAACAGCGGCGGAAAAAAGCCATCCCGCGCTCCGGCCGGGATGCGGGGCCGCCTTTTCCGCCACGGTTGACGGGGAAGAACGACTGGTGGTGGTTTTTGAGACCCAAAACGCGCAAATTTCCGAAGATGAAGCAAACCGTATGATACGGGCCATGCGCGAGGCCGTTCTTGCCGCTGAATCATTAAGCGTTTATGCCGTCTGCCTGTTGGAACCCAGGAGCATCCCCAAAACATCCAGCGGCAAACTCAGGAGGCATGCCTGTAAAGAGGGATTTCAGGCGGACACCCTTGAAACCGTCGCGAAATGGCGGGAGACCGACGGCCCCAAATCCGCGGATTTTTCTTCAGCGGAACAGCGGGTCCAAACCCCATCCAATCCGGGTTTTTACGATCAATCCGTTGAATCCATTGCGCAGTGGCTGATGGAGCGTCTGGCCAAAGCCCTTCGGACCCTGCCGTCGGATTTGGATCCCCGCATCCCTTTTTCACGGTACGGCCTTGATTCGGCCGAAGCCGTCGGGCTTGCCGGTGATCTTGAAAAATGGCTGGGAAAACGCTTGCCGCCGACACTGGTTTACGACTATCCAACCATCGAATCGCTTGCCGGACACCTGGCAGATGTTTCGAATCCGGTTTCAACCGAATTCAAACAGGCAGTTCCCCGTGGCCTGGCGAGCCACGGTATTGCGGTGATCGGGATGGGATGCCGGTTTCCCGGCGCGGACAGCCCGGAAGCATTCTGGCAGCTGGTGATCAACAAGGTGAATGCCGTCACCGAAGTCCCGGAGGACCGGTGGCGTAAAAATGATTTTTATGCCGAAAAACGCGGCGCTCCGGGAAAAATGAACACCAAATGGGGCGGCTTTTTAAAGAGTGTGGATCAATTCGACCCCCAATTTTTCGGAATTTCCCCCCGGGAAGCCGCGCATATGGACCCCCAGCAGCGGCTTCTCCTGGAAGTCGTCTGGGAGGCCCTGGAAAATGCCGGGATACCGTCTGAAAAGCTCGACGATTCCATGACCGGGGTCTTTATCGGCATCAGCGGCAGCGATTACTCCCGGATGCATTTTAATACGCCGGCGGTCACGGACGCCTATGCAGGACCGGGAAACGCACTGTGCATCGCGGCCAACCGTATCTCCTACCTGCTCAACCTCCACGGCCCGAGCTGGGCCATTGATACGGCATGTTCATCGTCTCTGGTCGCGATTCATCAGGCGTGCCGCAGCCTTCGCCAGGGAGAATGCACGGCGGCCATCGCCGGCGGGGTCAACATGGTGTTAACGCCCCAGATTACCATCAGCTTTTCCCAGGCCGGCATGATGGCGGCGGACGGGAAATGTAAGAGCTTTGACGCGGACGCCGACGGGTATGTCCGGGGAGAAGGATGCGGCGTGGTGATCTTAAAACGCCTTGCCGATGCCCTTGCCGATGGTGATGAGATACTGGCGGTGATTCGCGGCACGGCGGTGAACCAGGACGGGCGAAGCAGCAGCATGACCGCCCCCAACGGACCGGCGCAGCAGAAAGTGATCAAAAGCGCGCTGGCCGATGCCGGGGTTCCCGCCGCCCGGATAAGCTATGTTGAAGCCCACGGCACGGGAACCGCCATCGGTGATCCCATTGAACTCGGGAGCCTGAAGCAGGTACTGCTTGCAGACAGGCATGCCGGTGATCCGTGCTGGATCGGGTCCGTCAAGCCGAACATCGGACATCTTGAGGCCGCGTCCGGCATCGCCGGTCTGATCAAGGTCATCATGAGCCTGCGGCATGCCGTGATCGCCCCCAACATTCATTACCACACACCGACGCCCCATGTATCCATTGAAAACACGATGCTGGCCGTGCCGACCGGTCCCATTCCGTGGCCGGGCGACAAGCGGCGGCTGGCGGGAATCAGCAGTTTCGGTTTCGGCGGGACCAACGCCCATATGATCGTTGAAGAGTCGCCGGTTAAGCCCCATGCCGGGGAAGCACGCAAGCGGCCGCACCACCTCCTGACGCTTTCGGCCAAAAGTGAGGCCGCATTGCATTCCCTTGCCGGTCGTTATGTGGATTTTTTAGCGCAACATCCCGATCAACCGATATCGGATCTCTGCTATTGCGCTAATGCCGGCCGGAGCCATTTCCCGCATCGATTGTGTATAGCGGCTTCATCCATCGAAGAAATCAGCCGGAAGCTGGCCGCTTATCGCCATGATGAAATTAATTCCGGCATCATTACCGGTATTGCCGGCAAAAAAAAGAATGTTCCCGTGGCGTTTCTGTTTACCGGCCAGGGCTCCCAGTATGCCGGGATGGCAAAATCGCTCTTTGACACCCAATCCGTTTTCCGAAAGACGCTGGAAGAATGCGATGCCCTGCTCAGCCCCCATCTTCCGGCATCCTTGCTGGAAGTGATCTTCAGCAAGGGTGAAAATGCGTTGGACATCCACCGGACAGGATACACCCAGCCGGCCCTCTTTGCAGTGGAATACGGGCTTGCCCGGTTGTGGCAGTCCTTCGGGATTGAACCGGCGGCGGTGATGGGTCACAGCGTCGGCGAGTACGTGGCCGCATGCATCGCCGGCGTGTTCAGCCTTGAGGAGGGGCTGCGGCTGATCGCCGCGCGCGGGCGGTTGATGCAGGAACTTCCCGAAGGCGGCGCGATGGCGGCTGTACTGGGTAAAATCGAATCCATTGAGAAGATGCTTGAAGCATATTCCGATGACCTGGGCATTGCGGCTTTTAACGGGCCGGACAGCCTGGTGATATCCGGTGAAAAAACATGCCTGGAAAAGGTTCTTGCGGAATTTTCAGCGGCAGGCATCCGGTCAAAGCGGCTGGCCGTGTCCCACGCGTTCCACTCGAAGCTGATGCGGCCCATGCTGGATCAATTTTTTGAAACAGCCGGGAAAATTACCTATAACCTGCCAAAAATTCCACTGATTTCAAATATCACCGGGAAACCGGTCGATAAAGACATTGCCGCTCCGGATTATTGGCGCCGTCACATTCTTTCGCCGGTCCGGTTTTTTCAGGGGATGGAATCACTGCACCAGATGGGGATGCGGACTTTTCTGGAATGCGGACCGGATCCTGTCCTGCTGGGCATGGGCAGAAGATGTATTGAAGATAACGAAAGCCTGTGGCTGCCCAGCCTGAGACGCGAAAAATCCGATTGGCTTCAGTTGTTGAACAGCCTGGGCGAACTTTTCGTGCGGGGTGCGGCCATACAGTGGGATCAGGTAGACCGGGAGTATGCAGCCGGCCGGGTGCGCCTTCCCAATTACCCGTTCCAACGCAAGCGCTATTGGATACAGGGGCATGAAGCAGCGCCGGCGGCTTTACCCGCCCACCCGACAATGCAGTCCGATGCCGGCCATCCTCTGCTGGGGCGCCCGGTCTCTTCGGCGATTCTGAAAAGCGGGGAAAGACTCTTCGAATCCGTCGTCCGGCCGGATTCTCCTGAATATTTAAATGATCATAAAATATTCGACCATGTGATTTTTCCGGCCGCGGGATATCTGGAAATGGCCATGTCGGCCGGTTCCATTGCCTTGGGGTCCGATGCCGTGCGCCTGGAAAAAGTGGTGTTCCACCGGGCGCTGATCCTTGATGAAAATGATCCGAAAAAACTTCAAGTGGTTCTTTCCCCGGAAAGCCACGGCCATTCGTTTAAAATTTTCAGCGCCCAGCATAATAAGCATAATAACAGAAAGGGATCGCCCCATGATGAGGTGTCCTGGATGCTTCACGCGAGCGGTTACATTTATGCCATTGCGGCCGTGCATGAAAAAAAGAATGCATCCGGTATGCATCTTCCCGATAAAATAAAAGATGCGTCCGACCGGGAGATCCCGGTGGACCGATTCTATGGGCAGCTGGGAACCCATGGATTGAATTACGGCATTACGTTTCGCGGAATTGAAAAACTATGGCGTGAAAATGGAAACGCATGGGGCAAAATCGGCCTGCCGGAAAAGCATCAGGCATCCGGCAACTACATGTTTTCTCCCCCGCTTCTGGACGCCTGTTTCCAGTCGCTGGCCGGTACGCTCAACGAAGGGGCCAAGGGCATTTTTCTTCCCGTCGGCATTGATCGGATGGAGGTCCGTCGGATCGGCAACGGCAATTTGTGGTGCCGGGCCGGGAGGATGACCGGGGCGGCATCGGACACGATTCTCAAAGCCGATCTTGATATTTGGGACATGGACGGCAAACCCGTCGCCATGGTTGAGGGCCTTGCGCTTCAACAAGCGGAACCCGGGATGTCGGCCGCCGTCAAGCGAAAATCAACGGGAAATCCGCTTTATAATCTGTCATGGGAACCCCGCGACATTCCCCGGGAGGGTTCCTCTTCTGACATAACCCCGGGTATATGGATACTGCTTTCGGACAGAGATGGCGTGGGGCGGCAAATCGCAGCGCATCTTGAAAAACAGGGGGCATCCTGCATTATCGTCACCCGGGGAGAAACTTTCCACCGCGCGCCGGACAATCGGCATTATGTCGTCAATCCGGAATCCCAAGGCGATTTCCGGGAAGTTTTCCGGCATGCGAACGCATCGTCGCTGCCCGTCAAAGGGATCATCCACCTCTGGCCGCTTGATTCAACCGGCGATATGTCCGATGAATTGACAACGTCATCCGTTCTGGGGTGTGACAGCTTGTTGTATCTGGTCCGGGCTGCGGCATCCGCCGGATTATCGGAAATGCCGCGCCTCTGGGTTGCAACCCGTGGGAGCTGTTTTGTCACCGGCGCACAACAGAGACTCGATGTTGCCCGGGCGCCGCTGTGGGGATTGTGTCGCGTGATCGCGCTGGAATATCCTTCATTGCGCTGCACCCGGATCGACCTTGATCCCATGAAAACAGACGCTGAAGACATCCAGTTGCTTGAATCCCTGCTCCATGGGGACAAGGAGGACCAGATCGCATTTCGCAATGGCAGACGGTATGCGGCCCGGCTGGCGCAGCATGAGGCGAAAAAACACGGCAGCCTCGAAATCCCGGAATCATCCGCATACCGTCTGGCTACCAGCGGTTACGGGATTTTGGAAAACCTCTGCCTGGTGCCGGATGACCGGCGCTTGCCGGGCCCGGATGAAGTGGAAATCCGGGTCCGCGCGTCAGGACTGAATTTCAGGGATGTTTTAAACGCCCTGGGGATGCTCCGGGAATTCACCCGGGAGCTCGGCATCGATGATGCCGAAGCACTTCCATTCGGCGGCGAATGCGCCGGCGTGGTGGTCTCCGTGGGGGATCGTGTCAAACGATTCAACCCCGGGGATGAGGTGATCGCCGCGTTCGCGGTGGGGAGCCTGGCCGAATTTGTCTGCGTCAATCAATCCCATGTGGCTGCAAAACCTCCCCAAATGAATTTCGAACAGGCGGCGGCGCTTCCCATAGCGTTTATAACCGCCTGCTATGGCCTGTCTCGCCTGGCCGGACTCAAGCCCGGAGAGAAAGTCCTGATTCACGCGGCGGCCGGCGGGGTCGGCCAGGCAGCCGTACAATTTGCGCGGATGATCGGCGCGGAAATCTTTGCGACCGCAAGCCCGGGCAAGTGGGATTTTTTAAAAGCCATGGGGATCCGGCACGTGATGAATTCAAGGACCCTGGATTTTGCCCGGGAGATTTCGGAAAAAACCGGCGGCCGGGGAGTGGATGTCGTATTCAACAGTTTAAACGGGGATTTCATCGAAAAATCGCTCTCGGTCCTAGCCGAGAACGGCCGGTTCGTGGAAATCGGCAAGATCGGCATCTGGAGCGGGGAGCGGATGCGACGGCAGCGGCCGGATGTATCTTATTTGCCGTTCGACCTTATCGAGGTGTCCCGCGGGGAACCGGACCTGATTACGGAAATGCTGTCGGACATCATGGCACGCATGGCGGAAAATCAATTTAATCCCTTGCCATCCAAAGTATTTCCCATACAGGATGCGGTGGACGCTTTCCGGTTCATGGCCCAGGCAAAACATATCGGTAAGGTCGTTATTTCCTTTTCCGAATCGGGAAATAAAATCAACGGATCGGATAAGAAGATCATCACGGATGATGCCTCCTACCTGATTACCGGCGGGTATGGTGCGCTGGGGCTCAAGGCCGCGCGCCGGCTGTTTGAAAAGGGCGCCCGCTGCCTGGTTCTGGCGGGCAGGCGGGGCCCATCGGCCGAAGCTGAAAAAGAAATCAGGCGCCTGACGGATCAGGGCGCCCGGATTAAGGAAGCCGTGGCGGATGTTTCAAAGTTTGATGACATGTCAGACCTTATGAAAACCATTGACCGGACGCTTCCGCCCCTTAGGGGGATTGTCCATGCCGCGGGGGTTCTGGCCGACGGAATGCTGGAAAATCTGTCCCGGGATGCATTTGAAAAGGTAATGTCGCCGAAAGTGAAAGGCGCATGGAATCTGCACCTTCTGACCCGGGACAGGAATCTTGATTTTTTTGTGCTTTTCTCATCAGCGTCATCGCTTCTGGGGTCGCCGGGCCAGGGGAATTACGCTTCCGCCAATGCTTTTATGGACGCGCTGGCCCATTTGCGCTGCCTGGAGGGGATTCCGGCCAAGAGCATCAACTGGGGGCCGTGGTCCGGCGCGGGCATGGCCGCTGAAACGATCGGCGCAAACCCGTCCGGCGCTTTTTTCGGCGGCATGGATATGATTGATCCGGATCAGGGGTTTGATATCTTTGAACGCCTGCTGACCGATCCAACTCCCCAGGTCGGCGTACTGCCGATACACTGGCCCGCTTTTCTGAAGCGTTTTGCCGGCAGCGCCGTACCGCCGGTTTTCAAGCACTTTGCTGAACACAATGACCGGGGCGGTTCGGATATCCCCTTGGTTTTAAAGAAATTATCCGATGCGTCGGCGCAGTTTCGAGTTGACGCCTTATCCCGCTACTTGATGGATCGGGTGGCCCATGTGCTCGATCTTTCATCAACCGAGGCGATAGATCCGAAGCAACCGCTCAAGGAACTGGGGCTTGATTCGTTGATGGCGGTGGAATTAAACAACATAATCCAAAACGATCTGATCGTGGGTTTGACCGCTGAACATTTCATGGAAAATCCGAGCATTCATCAGTTGGCCGCATCACTTCTGAAAGTTCTGGAGGTCGACGGTCTGTTGACGGCAAAGCCGGAAGACGCCGGAAACACCGGCATTGCCCCGGGCGCAACCACGGTGGCCACCGGGCCGAACGGGTGGGTCGCCTACAGGAAACCGAAACCCGCGGCCCGGTTCAATCTGTTCTGCTTCCACCACATGGGCGGCGCGGCGTCACTGTTCCGAAGCTGGGCGGAAGATATGCCGGAATCCATTGATGTCTGTCCGGTGCAGCTTCCCGGACGTGAAGGTCGCCGCCATGAAAAACCCATGGTCTGTTTTAATCATTTGATTGATTCCCTGTCTGATGCGCTCATCCCGTATCTTGACCGGCCGTTTGCTTTCTACGGACACAGCATGGGAACATGGATCGCGTTTGAACTATCTCATGCCGTCCGTCAAAAGTACGGTAAGAACCCGGAGCATCTGTTTGTGAGCGCCATGCCGCCGCCGTCCAGGAACCAGACCCTGTTTAAAGGGGTTTCCATGGATGCGTCCTGGCTGGCGCACATGGAAATTCCGGATGTTTTGAAAAAGGATAAGGGATTCATGAATGAATGGCTCAACCTGTTTCAGGCCGACTCGACGCTTTTTCACAGTTTCGACTATATCGAAAAACCGCCGTTTGACTGCCCGATCACCGCATTCGGGGGATTGCAGGATACCCTGGTGAGCAAATCAGAACTATCGCGATGGCAACGGCATACGGCAGATTGTTTCCATATGGAGCTGTTAAGCGGCGGGCATATGTTCCCGGTGGAAAATAAAAATAAAATTATTGATATCATTAAAAATAATTTACTATCCGCCAAATCTTCCCGGATTCCGGATTCCCGTGTTTTCGGGAAATGGCCGCAACGTAATGTCAGCATGCCGGAAAATGAATTTTGTACGTAATCAAACCCAATGAAATCCATATCTGGTGGGCGCGGACGGATTTGCCGGCGTGGGATCCAATCCGTATGGCGTCCCTTGTTTCAGATGATGAAAGAGACCGCGCCGGCCGATTTTATTTCCCGCGCGATCAGCGCCGCTTTATCACGGTGCGCGGTATTTTACGCACCATTCTGGGAGCTTATCTCGGCCGGATACCCGCTGCCCTTAAATTTTTATATTCCCCCAAAGGAAAGCCCCTTCTGGATAACGCCGGCCCCGAACTTTGTTTCAACCTTTCCCATTCCAAGAATCTCGCGGTGTTCGGAATCGCGTTAAACCGGCAAATCGGCGTGGATGTTGAATATATCAGAGCGCTTTCCAATATCGAGTCCATTGCCGGGCGTTACTTTTCCGAATCCGAACGAAACGCGATTTTGGATCAACCTCCAGATGGGCGGGACCGGATGTTTTTCCAATATTGGACGATAAGGGAAGCCTATTTAAAGGCGACGGGCGAAGGCCTGTCCGGGTTGAAAAAGATTCGGATTTCGGGTGATGTCATCGGCGCGCATCCGGATAATCCCATTATGATTAGCGATGATTCAAACCAATCATGGACAGGCTGTCCGGTTCATACGGCTCATGGTTATGCAACAGCCGTTGCTGTCGAAGGAAACGGCGCTGTTGCGCCGATCCTTCGGCGGTGCCCGTCGTGGTTAATGCAATAGAGTTCTCTTTTATTATATTGCCTATGGCGGTGGGCCGTTGTTTCAGGGAACAAGCCATACGGCGCAATCCGAGACCTTGTTCAGTATATAATCGGACACACTGCCCATGAAAAAGGATTTGTTGATGCCGCGCCTGCCGATGACCAGGGTCCCGTATTTGCCCTTCTTGAATTCCTGGGCCACCTGCTTGCCGATGCTTCCCTGGCTCTGCACGGTCTTTAATGTCACCTGATCCTCTGAAAGGCCGGCTTCCGCAAGCATCCGCCTGGCGTGAGCAAGAAAGGTATCCATGCATTTTTTATCGCCGGATTTCAGGATTTCTTCGATCTCGCTTTCCTCTTTTTCAGACGCGGCGGCGGTGGTATCGGGATCGGCGATAAAACAATCATTAACGCCCGGCGTCACATGAAACAGGGTAATCCTTGCCGAAGGATTCCCGCCGACCATGAAACTGAGATGATCGGCGGCCCGAAATGAGCTTGCCGAACCGTCCACGGCGAGCATGATGGTGCTTGAAACGATTTCCCTGTCGATGATCCAGACCGGAATGGTTTCCGAAAACTCCAGCAGGTTTCGCGTCAGGCTGCCCATGAACACTTCCTGGAGCCGGGAAAGCCCTCTGCGGCCTACAACGATGGCGTCGTAATAGCGATCCTGGGCATACTGGAGAATATCCTTGGCAAGCCCGGCGTTGCGGGGCACGGTGACCAGCCCGATCCGGCCGCCGTCAATCCCCAGATCCACCATGCGGGCCTTCTGCTCTTCCAAAATCCGCATTCCCTGTTCGGTCTGTTTTTGATACATTTTCTCCAGGGCGGCCCTGGCCTTGGGGCTGGTTACGGCTTCATCCGCTAAATACTGGGAAACGGTGGGTTGAACGTGAAAAAGGGTGTAGGTGAGATTTTT
>Ga0351930_1093_pt1 | contig 16640 bp, 12 predicted proteins | sample BONcelT113001E10_FD_205823 | JGI IMG/M metagenome (GOLD analysis project Ga0351930, IMG submission 205823) | Enriched cells from coal bed in the Powder River Basin, Montana, United States - BONCAT cells T11 rep2 HSBNCT.T11.300.1.E10 ...
GCGAAAAGGGTCTTTACTCCCTTTCCGTCGAAGTCGTGCAAAAATTCGGCCACTGCCCAGGCGATGCTCATCCCGTCGAAAGTGCTGGTTCCTCGGCCGATCTCATCGAGTATGACGAGGCTGCGCGAGGTTGCCAGGTGCAGGATGTTTGCCGTCTCCTGCATCTCGACCATGAAAGTCGACCGGCCGCGCGCGAGATCGTCGGAGGCGCCCACACGCGTGAAGATGCGGTCGACCAGCCCTATTTTGGCGCTCGATGCGGGGACAAAGCCCCCGATCTGGGCAAGGAGAACGATAAGGGCTGCCTGGCGCAAAATGGTGGACTTGCCGGCCATGTTGGGGCCGGTGATGATAAGCACTTCCTGGTTTTCCTGGTCCATGTCCAGGTCGTTGGGGACAAATTTTCCTGCCTCCATGAAATGTTCGATAACCGGGTGGCGGCCGTCGCGGATCGTGATGGAGTCGCCCGAATCGAGTTGGGGGCGGCAGTAGTCGAAGCGGGCGGCCGTTTCGGCAAAGGAGGCAATACAGTCGAGTACCGCGATTTTATCGGCTGCCTCCTGAATGCGCGGGCTTTGCGCGGAAACGGCTTCGCGCATACGGAGGAAGATCCTCTGCTCGAGTTCGAGCTTTTTCTCATCGGCCTCGAGCACCTGGAACTCGAACTCTTTCAGCTCCTCCGTGATGTAGCGTTCGGCGTTTACCAGGGTCTGTTTGCGTAAAAAACTGTCCGGGACGGAGGAGATGTTTGACCGGGACACCTCGATGTAGTAGCCAAAAACCTTATTGTACCTGACCTTGAGCGAGGATATTCCCGTTTCGACGCGCTGCCGGGCTTCATAGTCCGCCATCCAGCCCTTTGCATCGCGGCTCAGACGGATATAATGATCGAGTTCCGAATCGAAGCCGGAGTTGATCGCGCCGCCCGAGGAAAGGGTGGCGGGAGGCGGATCGGCAAGGGCGGACTCAAGGGTCGCGGCCAGATCGTCCAGCGTGTCCCATTCGCGGGCAAGTCCGGTTAGCAGGGCGCTTTCGCGGCCGGCAAGGAGTTCACCGATCCGGGGCAGGACCTGGAGTGATCTTTTAAGGCCGATGAGATCGCGCGGCGTGGAAACACCGGTGCTGTTGCGCCCGTTCAAACGCTCGATATCGCTTATGGTTTCGAGAGCGGACAAAATATCGGCGCGAATTTCGCTTTTCTCCACGAGTTCGGCCACGCCCTCCTGGCGCTTGGCGAGCAGGGTAAGATCGAGCAGGGGATACCGAATCCACTGCCGCAGCTTTCTGCCGCCCATGGCCGTTTTGGTGTGGTCGACAGCGCCGAGAAGAGAACCCCGCCGGCCCTGAAAACTTGCGGATTGAAAGATTTCGAGGTTCCGGACGGTAGCATCGTCGAGCAGCATAAAGTCGGAGCGGCTGTAGGGAATGACCTTTCTCACATGGTCGCAGGAGCCGAAAAGATTGTCGCGGGAATAAGCGAGCACCGCCCCGGCGGCCCGCACCGCCGACTCCATCTCGTTGATTCCGAAGCCTTCGAGCGAGTGGACCCGGAAGTGATCCGTAAGAAGCTCGACCGCTCGCCGCCCATCGAAATGAACGGGGTCGATATAGGTGATAACGGATTCGGCGCCCGCCGCGAGGATTTTGATCCACTCGGGCCTCTCATCCTCGGGAAGAAGGATTTCGCTTGGCGTGATTCGCAGAAGCTCTTCTACCAGGAGTTCTTCCGTGTCGATCTGGGTTACCCGGAATTCGGCGGTCGATATGTCCAGGTAAGCGAGCCCGATGGATTTGCCGCGGCCGGGCGAGGCAACGGAAGCCAGGTAGTTGGACTGGTTGGAGGTGAGGTTGCGGTTATCGAGAATAAGGCCGGGGGTCATGACCCTGGTTACTTCTCGCTTTACCAGCCCCTTTGCTTTTTTGGGATCTTCAACCTGGTCGCAGACAGCCACCTTGAACCCCGCGGAAATTAATTTGGCGACATAGCCTTCCGCGGCGTGATATGGCACTACGCACATCGGGGTTGGATTTTCCGCCTGCCTGTCGCGCGAGGTGAGAGTGATTTCGAGCACGCGCGACGCCGTGACGGCGTCTTCCATGAAGAGTTCGTAAAAGTCCCCCATGCGGTAGAGCAGCAGGGCATCCGGGTACTTTGCCTTGGTCTCCAGGTACTGCCGCATCATGGGAGTAAGGGTGTTCATGCTCAATCCAGGTTCTATTCCAGCCCAGGGCGGTCATCCGCCTCGCGCAAAGCAGTTTAGGCACGCGCAAAGAAATACCTGAGCGCGGATAAAGAAGTTATAATGAGGTATAATTCACGCTGAATTCCGCGAACTGTGAATTCTCAATGATTGTGGGTTCAAGATCAAGGATTAGTTGCTCTCAAGGAGAGGTTGCTTGCCGTTTCGAGATGTAATACGCCTTCGGGGCGTTCGCCAGCACAATCTTAAGAATATCGACCTGGACATTCCCTTAAACAGCCTCATAGCGCTTACCGGCGTGAGTGGTTCCGGAAAATCCAGCCTGGCGCTCCACACGCTCTATGCGGAGGGACAAAGGCGCTATATCGAAACTTTCTCCCCGTACGCGCGGCAGTTCCTGGAGAGGATGGACCCTCCCGAGGCCGATCTGATCGAAGGAATTCCCCCGAGCATCGCCATCGAGTCGGGGACCGCGGTGCGCAGTTCGAGATCGACCGTTGGGACAATCACCGAAATAAACGATTACCTGAAACTGCTTTTCGCCAGGCTTGCCGTGCCTTACTGCCCGGAGTGCGGAAAGCCCGTGCGGCGCGATACCCAAAACTCCATCTTCGACAACCTGTCGGACCTGGACGAAAAAGACCGGGTGTTGATCGCATTCCCCTTGGCGAGGCCCGAAAAGCAATGGAGGCAGCAACTCCTGTCCCAGGGTTTCGCGCGCGTATATGCGGGGGAAAAGATCCTGGACCTCGATTCCATCTCGGGACCCGAGGCAGCCGCTTTTGCCTCGGGCGAAATCCTTGTCATCGTGGACCGGCTGCTTTGGGGAAAGGCCGAACGGGTTCGCGTGGTCGATTCCATCTCCACGGCCTACCGCATGGGTGAAGGCCGCGTCGCGGTAGTCGTCATGCCGGGAACGATCAGAAGATTCAGCTCCGACCTGCGCTGCGCCGACTGTCCCGGAACCGCCGGCATCCCGCCCGCCACACCCAACCTTTTCTCGTTTAACAGCCCACTGGGAGCATGCCCCGAATGCCGCGGGTTCGGCAGAACGATCGGCGTGGACATGGATGCCGTAATTCCGGACCACGGGCTCTCGCTGGCGCGGGGCGCGATAAAGCCGTGGGGCCTCGATCGTGACGAATATTTCGAACTTCTGGATTTCTGCCGCAAGGAGGGAATCCCGTCGGATGTCGCGTTCTCGAAACTGGACGAGGTTTCACGCCGGAAGATAATCGACGGCACCAAGAAGTACTACGGCGTAAAAGGTTTTTTCGAATGGCTTGAGACAAAAACCTACAAGATGCACGTGCGTGTTTACCTGTCGCGCTACCGCGCCTACGTGCAATGCGCCGCCTGCGCCGGATCGCGCTTTCAGCCGGCATCGCTTTTGTACAGGATAAGGGGAGTGACGATTTCCGAAGTCGCTTCCTGGAGCATCGAAAGGTGTCACGGCTTTTTCTCCGACGAATGGCCGGAGATTGCCGCCGATCCGGCCGCCGCGCTCCTTGTTTCGGAAATACGCAACAGGCTGCGGTTCCTTATGGCTGTAGGGCTGGAATACCTCTCCCTGGACAGGCAGTCGCGAACTCTTTCCGGTGGCGAGGTCCAGCGGGTTCACCTGACGCGGGCGCTCGGATCCGCTCTCGTAAACGTCCTCTACGTTCTTGACGAACCGAGCGTCGGGCTGCACGCCAGGGACCAGAAACGGTTGGTGGAACAACTCGAGCGCCTGGTCGACATGGGCAACTCCGTCGTGATGGTGGAGCACGATCCCGGGATGATCCGCTTTTGCGACCAGGTGATCGACATGGGACCGGGGGGTGGCGAAAGGGGAGGCGAGGTCGTTTTTCAGGGACCTCCCGCCGAGCTTGCCAAATCCGAAGCCAGCGTCACCGGTGCTTATCTCTCCGGCCGAAAATCGGTGGTTTCCGGACTCGGCGCCCGGCGCGGACCCATTCCCGGAAGTGAGCTTGTCATAAGGGGCGCGCGGGAAAACAACCTCAAGGGAATCGACGTGAGCATTCCTCTCGGGTTGCTTGTTGGGATAAGCGGGGTGTCGGGTTCGGGGAAAAGCACTCTCGTGGACAAAACGCTCTATAACGGATGGCTCCGCAAGAGGGGACGGGCCGCCGAGACGCCCGGGCTGCACGATTCCATGGAAGGCGAGGGCAAGCTGGCCGAAATGATCATGATCGACCAGCAGCCGGTCGGCCGCACTCCCAGGGCCAACCTTCTCACCTATACGCGCGCGCTCGATCCCTTGCGCAAAATGCTTGCCGCCAGCCCCGAGGCCATCGCTAAGGGCTTTTCCACCCGCCATTTTTCGTTCAACGTTCCGGGGGGACGGTGCGAGACCTGTAACGGCGAGGGGTTCGAGCGGGTCGAAATGCAGTTTCTCGCCGATGTATTTCTGAGGTGTCCCCAGTGCGGCGGGAAGAGATTCAGAGATGAGGTGCTCGATATAAAGGTGCGGGGCCTCTCGATCGGGGACATGCTCGAAATGACCGCGCGGGAGGTCCTGGAGGTCTTTCCGGAAAACGAGCAGCTTGCGCGGGCGCTCGGGGCGATAATCGAAATCGGGCTGGATTACCTGCGCCTGGGGCAGCCCCTCAGCACGCTTTCCGGGGGCGAGGCGCAGCGGCTGAAGCTGGTGCACCATCTGAATGCGGGAAAACCGCGCTTGGCCGGCCGGAACTGGAAGGGCAACCTGTTTATCCTCGACGAACCCACTACCGGGCTGCATCCCCACGACATTTCAAAGCTGATAGGCGTTCTGCGCAAGCTCGTCGACCTGGGGCACACTATCCTGGTCGTTGAGCATAACCTGGACTTCCTGGTGGCCTGCGACTGGATCATCGATCTCGGCCCGGATGGAGGCGAGAGGGGAGGCGAGGTTGTCTGCCAGGGGGCCCCCGAAGTGGTTGCCGGTTCCCCCGGCATAACCGGCCTTTTTCTTAAAGAGCGACTGGATGAAATCCCGGACAGCGGCCTGGAAGAAGAGTATCTCGAAGCGGCTGAGCCCCGGGCCGCGTTTTCGACCGCGATTTCGGGGGATGCGGCGAGTCTCGGCCTTCCAAAAAAAGAGGGCGCGCGCGGTGAACCGGCGCGCGGGGGGCTATCCGGGGCAAGCCGGGGCCATTTCGAACGGGTGGGGCAAACCCCGCCGGCGGGAGGCCGGGTCCTCGATTTCAGGGGCCGCGCCAAACCGGTTCCGGACCGTGAGATTATCCTCAGGGGCGCGCGGGAACACAACCTGAAGCTGGATGAAATACGAATTCCCCGCGGCGCGATGACAGTGCTTACCGGGCTGAGCGGCTCCGGAAAATCCACGCTGGCTTTCGATGTCATTTTTGCCGAGGGGCAGCGCAGGTATCTTGAGTGCCTCTCTTCCTATGTCCGGCAGTACTTCAAGATAATGGAAAAGCCCGACGTCGATCAAATCGTCGGCCTTCCCCCCACCATCGCGATCGAGCAAAGGACCAGCCGTTTCGGCAGGCGTTCGACGGTGGGGACGATAACCGAAATCTATCATTTCCTGCGCCTCTTTTTCTCCAAACTGGGAGAGCAGCACTGCCCCGACTGCGGAAGAAAGTTGGAAACACTCTCTTTCGACAGCATCCTGTCGAGGGTGCGGGAAGAGGCGGGAAGCGGCCCCCTCTACCTGTTCGCGCCGCTTGTCCACGGACGCAAGGGGATCTACAAAGACCTTTTCGTACGGCTGAAACGCATGGGGTTCGAATGGGTAAAAGTAGACGGAAAGCTGCTCGCTCTCGATCCGGTACCCGAGCTTGCGAGACACCGCGAGCATGATATCCAGGCGATGCTGCCGGGTGTCGACCGAACCGGCCTCACGGTGGAGGAGATCGCCGCGGCCGTTCGGCGTGGACTCGCCCTGGGCGGCGGAACCGTATGCCTGCGGACCGAGGGTGTGCCGGCGGCCCCATCCCGGCCTCAAAAAAGCGGGAAAAAGAGCAAACAGCCTCCCTCCGCCGGAGCGGATAAGGCAAAATCAAATTCCTCTCTCCCCGCCGAAGCGCGCGGGGCGTCAACCAGTTCGGCCATACTCACCGAAGGGCATAACGCAACGAGCAGTCCTTCCCGCCTGCCGGAAGAGGATGAGACATCGGCCAATTCTTCCCCCCAGCAGCGAGCGGATCGAGTGGATTTCGCAACCGGCGGTCCCCTTCACGCCGACATCGGAGAGGGCGAAAAAGTCTTCAGCAGCCATCTTTACTGTCCGTCCTGCGACCAGGGGCTGGCCCCACTCGATCCCAGGCTTTTCTCTTTCAACAGCCGCCAGGGGTGGTGCCCCTCGTGCATGGGGATCGGCGTCGAGCGAAGTATAAATATCGAACGGCTTGCGGGGGGCGCGGATGCGCCTTTAAAAGACGGATTGTTTTCCTGGCTGAGGTCCTCGCTGTATCGGGGGGCCCGCCGGAAAGAAGGCGAAAAACTCGAGCGCCTCTGGGTCCAGCACCTTGGCATCGATCCGTCAAAACCGGCTTCGAGCCTGAGCCCGTCAGCCTGGGAGTCCATCATGAACGGGGTGAGCGGGAAATTCCCCGGGCTTGCGGCTATCATCGGGCAGGTGTCGGAAGACGAAGAGGCCTGGAAAAAACTCCGGCCGCTCTTCGATGAGCTGCCCTGTGGGGCGTGTGGCGGAAGCAGGCTCAACCGCCAGGCGGGGTCCGTGTCTTTCAGGGGCTGGAATATCACGGCTCTTTCAGGGCTGAGTGTCGCGCGTTTCCGGGAAGTATGGAAAGATTTTCAGTTCAGCGCCCGTGAGATGCCCATCGCCGGTCCAATCGCGAAGGAAATAGGGGAGAGGCTCTCTTTTCTGGAAAAGGTAGGGCTCAGTTATCTATCGCTGGACAGATCGGGCGACACCCTCTCGGGTGGAGAAACCCAGAGGATAAGGCTCGCCGCGCAGCTTGGCTCCAATCTTCGCGGCGTATGCTACATCCTGGACGAACCGACCATCGGTTTGCATCCCGCGGATAACCTCAAACTGCTGGAAAGCCTCGAACGCCTCAAGGAGAAGGGGAACTCGGTCATAGTGGTCGAGCACGATCCGGAGACAATGAAAAGGGCCGACAGGCTGATCGAACTCGGCCCGGCGGCCGGGGCCGGGGGAGGAACGATTGTAGCGGAAGGGAGTTTCGAGGAGCTTTGCAATGATCCCGGGACCCTGACCGGCCAGTGGTTCGGCAAGCCTCTGAGCGAGCTTTTCGAAATGCCTTCCCGAAAAGAGGCCGGAAAATGGGGCTGGCTCGAATTCGCCGGGGCAAAGGCGAGAAACCTCAAGGACATCGAAGCGCGCATTCCCCTGGGATTGCTTGTCAGCATTACCGGGGTCTCGGGCGCCGGAAAGAGCACGCTGGTGCGCGAGGTGATCCATAACGGCCTGAGCGAAAGGCTGAGGCGGCAGGAAGTCAACTCCGGCCGCGAAGAAGGCGGTGGCGAATTTCCCGGAATACACCGGGTGCTCGAAGTGGACCACAATCCGATCGGGCGCACTCCCCGATCGATCCCGGCCACCTACATCGGCGTATGGGATGAAATCCGCAAGTTCTTTGCATTGCTGCCGGAATCGCGGGCGCGCGGCTACGGTCCTGGCCGTTTTTCATTTAACGTCAAAGGCGGGCGATGCGAGGAGTGCAAGGGGCAGGGCCGCATCAAGGTGGAGATGAATTTTCTGCCAAATGTTTTTGTCCCGTGCGAGGCTTGTGATGGCGGCAGGTTCAATGCCGACACGCTTTCGGTGCTTTACAGGGGCAAGACCATCGCCGACGTGCTGGAGATGACGGTGGATGAAGCCGTGGAGCTTTTTTCGGCGCTTTCGCGCATCTCGCGCCCGCTTCAAATCCTGAGCGACCTTGGCCTGGGATATTTGAAACTGGGACAGGCAAGTCCCACGCTCTCGGGCGGGGAGGCCCAGCGGATAAAGCTGGCGGGCGAACTCGGAAACAACCGGAACAAATCGCTCTATATTCTGGACGAGCCGACAACCGGCCTTCACCGGGCGGACATCAAACGTCTGCTCGACGTCCTGCGGGCGCTCACCGACCACGGCCACACGGTATTGGTAATCGAGCATAATACGGACTTCGTCTGGGCAAGCGACTACGTGATCGATCTTGGACCCGGCAGCGGCCCGGAAGGCGGCCGGATCGTGGCGCAAGGCGCCCCCGAGCAACTCGCGTCAAAAAAGAAAACCGATTCACTCACCGCGAACGCGCTCCGCCCGTACCTCAAGGGCGCCGGGAAAAAGAGCAAAGGTTGTGGATGACCATCTGGATTTTGCTGTCTCCGCCCTGAGTCTTTTTGAAGTCGAATGTCTCGGCCTCAAGGGAAAATTAAAGAATGTGGAAGCCGTTTTGAATGCGATAAATGATGTCACGTCCGTGGTTTGGCTGGATCAAGAGATACTGAGCAAGGCCGCCCGATTGTCTAATGGATTGGGAATTCCCACCGTTGATTCGCTGATCCTGGCGTCTTTGGTGTCCGCTGACTGCTCTGAGATTTATACGACGGACTCTCATCTCGAGGCCTATAATAATAAAGTCACGGTCAGGAATTTGAGGAAAGCCTGACCGATGGATAGCCAATTGAGTTGGGCATAATCAGCGCTATCACATTCGCACCAGCCGGAAAACTTTATTCTTCATTCTTCAACTTCCCTTAGGACTTCAGGTCTCAGCTCGGCAATTTTGATAAGCGTCCGTGCCGCGCCCGAGGGCTCGCGCCTGCCCTGTTCCCACTGTTCCAATGTACGCCGTGAAACGCCCAGCAGCGCGGCAAACCGTGCCTGGGAAAGTCCTGTTTTGACCCTGGCCTTTCCTGCCGCGGTTTTTGGCTCAACTGTATAGCGCCTTCCACCGCCAGCCTGGATTTCGTCGACCGCTTCCAACAACTCCCGCCCGATATCCCGCTCGGCATCGCGCTGTTCAAAAGTGTCGGCTTCAATCTTTTTTTTCATCGTAAAACCTTTCCTTCAGCGCTTTAAGGATGCGCGCTGGAATTGTGTCGTGCTTTGACTTGGCATACAAGGTCAACAGCCATAATTCGTTGGGCCGGTATCTTATGTAATATATTATCCGAACCCCGCCACGTTTCCCTGCTCCAGGTCGTTTCCATCTGAGTTTTCGCACACCGCCCGATCCTGGAATTACGTCTCCGGCTTCTGGATTGACGACAAGGAAGGCCTGCAATGTGGCATACTCATCATCGTCGAGGTAGTTTGATACCTCGCGCTGAAAAATGCTGGACTCAATAAATGTAAACATAAAACCTTTTATACGTCAATGGCGTAGTTTGTCAATCTCCTTTTTTGACGGAAGCCGATTTTGACGAAAACATACTCTGCTTCGTGGATGCGGTCTCCAAGTGCTATTCCTTGATGGAAACCACCAAGGAGGGGGTCGGGCGGGGACTGGGTGCTTTGCGGTAAGCTTCCGTCCTGTCTCATTCCCGCTTCGAGCCGCTTTCTGTCTTATTTCGGCACGGCCACGTACTCTTGCGGAATCAGTTCTGTAGAATTAAGCTCAGCGCGGGTTTCGCACCGTCATTTATGCCTGGCGCCGGCCTTCGGGCACATCGTCCGGTCCTTTCTTGCTTGACTTGGCATTTGGTATGATATATTATCATACCGGAGGTACAAAATGGCTTCAGCAAAGATCGCGATAACTATGGATGAAGTTACGCTGCAGCGGCTTGATCGGCTGGTAAGGGATCGGGTATTTCCGAACCGAAGTAAAGCAATTCAAGATGCAGTAGAAGAAAAATTGGAGAAACTGGAACGAAATCGCCTTGCCAGAGAATGTGCGAAGCTTGATCCGGGTACGGAGAAAGCCATGGCCGAAGAGGGTATGGATGGGGAGCTGGATCAGTGGCCGGAATACTGAGGGGAGAGATTCGCTGGGCCGATCTGAATCCGGTAAAAGGAAAAGAGCAAGCCGGCCTTCGGCCTGTTGTCATTCTCAGCCAGGATGTTTTCAATGAACGCTCGGGAACAGTGATCGCTGTGGCAATTACCAGCCGGCCTCAACGCGCGGGGTTTCCTCTCACGCTTGAGCTCTGCCTAACTGACCTGCCTAAACGCTCATGGGTGAAAATCAGCCAGATCCGAACGCTCTCAACCGAGCGGGTCGGCAAGAAGATCGGCACGGTATCACAGGAAGAATTGGACCAAATCATTGAAGGCTTGAATGAGATCATCGGAGGCTAACGCGCCTGTGAGATCCTCACATGCCTGATTCCAATCCTGTTCGATATCGATCTACCCTTCCAGGGATGAGCCTTTGACATTGTCCAGGAGGAGCAGCATGGATTTGGAAATATCGTCGAAATAATCTTTCCTCGACAGGATCTCGTCCGCTCCTTGAATATACTTTCCCTCGACCAACTCCTCGGAGCAATTCCGGATCAGCGCCGCGACGCTCGCGGGCGATGACTCGAGATGAAACTGAAGCCCGACGACCCGCCCTTCGTTATAGGAGAATGCCTGCGTGGGACAGGCCTTGCTTTCGGTCAGCAACACCGCTCCCGAAGGGATTGAAAAGGTGTCCCCGTGCCAGTGGAAAGCCATGAACTCAGCCGGCAGGCCTCGCAATGGAGGCAAAGCGGCGGCTTCGGGCAGGACTGAAACCGGAAACCAGCCGATTTCCTTGTGTTTGTTTCGAAACACCTTTCCTCCAAGAACATCGGCAATGAGCTGCGCTCCAAGGCAGATGCCGATCACCGCCTTGTCTTTCTCGATGGCTGCCGCGATGAATTTTTTCTCGGCGGTCAGCCACGGATATTCCTTCTCTTCGTATACATTCATCGGCCCGCCCATCACCACCAGCATGTCGAACAGGTCAGGGGAGGGAAGGTTATCTCCGCGGTATAAATGCGTACCGGTAATCTCATGGGCGTTTGCTTCCGCCCAAACCTGGATGTTTGCCGGTCCTTCGAAGCGCACATGTTGAAGATAGTGGATTCTCATTTGAGCCTCTTTAAGCCTCTTCAAGCCTCGCGTATTTCCGGGATGGTAGACGCCTGTCCAAGCGGGATGTCGATACGTTTTGTCTGGGTCCCGGTTTCCGCTGGAACAAATCCCCCCCAGCCCCCCTTTAGAAAAGGGGGGAGTAGTCCTGGAACGAATCCCGCTCACCCCCGCTTTGGAAAAGGGGGGAGTAGGCATTGAGGGCAGCATTGGCCATTGAGGGGGAGCCGGGGTGGACTTCATGCTGACCGCGGACTTCATGGTCGGCTGGATTGCCTGCGCCTGTATACATTATATGCAAACAGCGAACGCGGGTGAATGATGAAATGAAAGAAGGGACGCCGATCCACATTTCGGCTTCCCTTCTTCCATCCAATAGAGATGCGGGGCAATACAGTGCGGGGCTATAGTATCTAGTGTGACGTTTCCTAAGTCCCTCGATATTTCGAGCAAGTATTTCGTCGCCCCCGCGAAGGCGGGGGTCCAGTGTCTTTCGTCTTCAATCCACTGAAAAGACACTGGATTCCCGCTTTCGCGGGAATGACGGATTTGAAGCCTATCGCTATACAAAAATATCGATGAACTTGTGGAATGCAACACTAGGGCCGTGCGCCGGTTGCGATCCATTCTTCTATGAGGGCGGTTTCAGGTTGTGAGAGCCAGGGAGGTCCGCCTCGGGGCATGCGCGGAGTCTTTGCGCCGGTTACCCTTTGCAAAATTTCGCTCTTTCCGGGGTCTCCAGGGACCACCACCTTCTCATTTCCGCCCTTGATCGTGTTTTCGTAGGTATCGAGCCGAAGACCCTTGGGTGCTTTGGGCCCGCTGTGGCACACGGCGCAGCGGTTCTGAAAAATTGGGCCTACCTTTGCAAAGCTGACTCCAGCCGGCGGCTGTTGCTGTTGCGCCCAGACGGTCTGGAAGCCGGCCGCGATGAACACCAGGGCGAAAGTGAGTACAAGAAAAACTGATACGCGTGTGAGCTTCATCTCTCATCCTTCCCGGACTGATAAAAGGGCAAAAAAATAGACAAATTGTGGAACAGGCGGAATAGACACGTATGGAACAGGCGGAAATGTAAGACAGGATGATCGATAGTGGAAGAAGATAGAGGGAAAAAAAGATCTTGGCCGTGCACCCTTTGTTGAACTGGCCGAGACAGACCACCCACCTCCAGGCAACCATATCAGATGTAACCACGACACAGCCGGTGATACTTACCGCTGCTTCCTTCCGGATCTGACGGGGTTCGTATTCGTCTGTTGCGTAGTGTCCGACAGGCGCCGGGATTAGAAGCGGCCAGCTCGACTCCGGCCCTCCAAAGGGGATTCAACCCCGCTGAAGCGGATCTCGGGCTACAGGGCACCGCTAGCTCCCCGTCTAGCACGACCAAGACGGATTTCATACTTGAGATTACACTGTAACATTTCCCGGGCATGGATGCAACTGTAGAGCAATAACCCGCGAGCGGGGGAGAATAACATGCCCTACGTCGAGCAATAACAGCCGAGCAATAACAGCCGGGCAATAGCCGTAGAGCAATAACAGGAATCAGGTTTTGCCCTGGATGGTGCCGCGGTCGAGCAGGTGACACGAGGAAAGACCGATTTCAAGAAGTTCCCGAAGGCTCCTCGGTTCGCCCCCCGCAACCAGGTGTTGCCATCCCCCTATATAGAGCGGCCGCCTCGGGCCGCTACGCGCGAGATTAGACCGGATTTCCGCTTCGATATGGCGCTCGCGGTCCTGCCAGGCCGGAAGGTCCTTTCCTACCTGAACATGGATCGCGGACCTGTCGCCCCCGATCCTTGCGGCTGCCTGCTCGTACCGGCCGGCTATCGATGGTTGGGAATCTTCCCGCCTGAGCAGCACTTCGAGGTTCGCGGTTGAAATCAGCTCCGGCCAGGTCCCGATCCACCTCCTGCTGAATTCCGACCAGTCCACGGGAACAACAGTGGCGAAGAATTTTGCCGCGTAGGCCGCCGAAGCCCGGTACTCGAAAGGAAGAGCGAGTTGGCGGGCAATTGCTCGTATAGCGGAGTGCCGCAGGGCCTGTCCAAAATCGATACCGGCCTTTTGGGCTGCGTGCCTGAGATTGGACAGCAGTTCCCCGAGGAGGCGGACCGCATGTTCCTTGCGGTATTGCAGCGCAAAGGGGCTTATTTCGACTAAAATAAGATCTGGCCGGTAGTCGGATAGAAAAGCCTTCGTCCTTCCGTAGCCGAGAGGATCGGAATGAACGGTCCCGAGCAGGATGAGCGCGGATTTCAGGATGAGGCCGGATTTCGAAATATCGGACTTGCCCACGTCGATCAGGTCGAACTTTCGGATGCATCGCGGGTAAAAAGAAAACGAAGCTCGTCAAAATGGGCGATGTGCAGGTCGGCCTCCAGCAGCGGGTTCTTGTAAGCGATGAAAAGCACACCGGTTGCCCTGGCAAAAGTCTCATCGACTTTCGAATCTCCGATGTAGACCACCTGTTCGGGCAGGACGCAAAAATTGGACAGTATCCGCTCCATTATTTCCGGGTGCGGTTTGGGGTGCTGAACGTCCGAGGCGCTCATCACCAGGTCGAAATACTGGCTAAGATCGTATCGGCGCAGAAGCTGAAGGGTGGAAACCGTGCGATTGGTGGCCAGCGCCGTCCTGTAGCGACTTTGAGCCAATTTTAGAAAATCGGTGAGGCCGGGCTCCTGTTGCAGGTATCCATTGAACGGTTCGAAATCGATTGTCGTGAAGTATGAGTAAGCGCGTTCGAAATCCTCTCCGTCATTTCCTATCAGGTAAAGCAGGGACTGGCGAACGGGATGCATGTGAATGTATTCGTGCTGCTCGGCGAGCAGCGGCGGCCGGCCGACGACTTCCATTATGTGTGTGTAGAACCGGATGTTGGCATCCTTGGAATCGAAGAGGACCCCGTCACAGTCGAGTGCGACAACCTTGAGATCTTTTATCCGCGAGAGGAATGCCTCGCTCCTTGCGTTTTCACAGTCCGTATGCATTGCTTTGAACCAACTTTCCGTTTGAGCCATGTGATGCTACTGTAATCTTTACATGTACGCCGATTTGGAATAAATTATTCGCTGCAATAGTTTGAAAAGCCAAAAAGGTTCAGCGTGCCGGACCGACGGGCATGGGCGGGTTGCCGATGTTTGTTCCCGGCTTCTTTTATATGGGAATCCCTTATGAAAAATCAATTCGATTATCTCGTCATCGGAAGCGGAATCGCCGGCCTCACGTTCGCGCTCAAAGCGGCCCACAGCGGGACAGTTGCTATTGTAACAAAAAAAGACAAACTGGAAACCAGCACCAATTACGCCCAGGGCGGTATCGCTTCGGTAATGGGGGCGGACGATTCCTTTCAGCTCCACATCGAGGACACCTTCAGTGCCGGTGACGGGTTGTGCCATCCCGAGATCGTGGAATTGGTCGTAAAGACCGGTCCCGAGCGCATCCACGACCTGGTTGAGCTGGGTGTTGCCTTTAACCGGTCGGGCGAGGGCCCCCAGAAGACGTTCGATCTGGGAAGGGAAGGGGGCCATACCCGCAACCGCATCCTGCACGCGCACGATATGACCGGCCGGGCGGTTGAAGAAGTCCTCATCGCGGCAGCCGAAGCCAACCCCAACATCGTCATTTTCGAAAACCACATGGTGCTCGATCTCATAATTCAGCATCATTCGATGAAGACCGGATCGCTGAACCTGTACCAGCAGGACGTATGCAGGGGCGCTTATGTGCTCGATGTCGCGGGCAACGAAATTCACACGTTCGCGGCCAATTCCGTGCTGCTGTGCACCGGTGGCGCCGGCAAGGTCTACCTGTACACGAGCAATCCGGATGTCGCGACGGGCGACGGGCTGGCGATAGCTTACCGGGCGGGCGCCATGCTGGCCAACCTCGAGTTCGTGCAGTTTCATCCAACCTGCCTGTATCACCCGCTGGCCAAAAATTTTCTTATCTCGGAAGCCGTGCGCGGCGAAGGTGGAAAACTCATCGACCGGCGCGGGCAGGCCTTCATGGAAAAGTACCACCCCCTGAAGGACCTTGCGTTCCGCGATATCGTCGCGCGCGCGATCGATACCGAAATGAAATCGAGTGGCGACGACTGTGTTTTTCTCGACATAAGCCATCGGGACCAGGATTTCCTGAAGCAACGTTTCCCCAACATCTATCAGAAATGCCTTTCCCTGGGCGTCGACATCACGCGCGATCCCATTCCGGTCGTCCCGGCGGCGCACTATATGTGCGGCGGCATAGTGACCAATGCAAAGGGGCAAACCACCATTCAGAATCTCCATGCCCTGGGCGAATGCGCCTGCACGGGGCTGCACGGGGCCAACCGGCTGGCCAGTAATTCATTGCTGGAAGCAATGGTTTTCGCGCACGAGGCGGCGCGGCACTGCAGGGAAAATATTGAATCATGGAGAAACCGCATGCTGCCGGAGGTGCCCGATTGTTCGGCGAAAATCGGCCAAAACGGTATCCACGCTCATAATGAGATGGTTCTCGTGACCCATAACTGGGACATCATCCGCAGACTGATGTGGAACTACGTGGGGATAGTGAGAACCGACAAGAGGCTGGCGCTGGCGCTCAACCATATCGCGCATATTCGAATGGAAATAAAGGAGCACATGCCGAAAATACCGATGAACAGCGATCTTGTCGAACTGCAGGGGCTCGCGCTGGTGGCTGAGCTGATAATTCGGTGCGCCATGCAAAGAACGGAGAGCCGCGGCCTCCACTATAATCTGGATCACCCCAAAAAGGACGACGCGGAATGGCTGCAGGATACCCTGGTGTCCAAAAGGCCGGAGGAAGATTTCCTGTCCTCGGTAACCTTCAAGATAGATGGGCAGGTTTCCGGACCTCGGACGGGTCTATCCTTTCGGCATCAATGATGGGTTCCTCGGATGCCGGGGGAGCTTCGAGCAGCTTGGGCGCATTCGGGTTCTGTTCGATTCTCATTGTCAGCATTCCGCCCATGATGCTGATCTCGTAGTTCTTGTCGGACATACCAGCCTGGCTGAAGGACTCCCTCAGTTTCCGGAATTGTTTTTTCGCTTTGCGGTAAATAAAGACAAGAGATCCGGCAAACAGCAGAAAAATGAGCAGGAACACCCATCCGGGCGTGGAAATGACCTTGCCTATGAACATGATTACGCCAAGTATTCCAAAGACCAGGAGGAGCTGGCCCCCAATGATCATGTACGCGTAGTGGATGCCCTGTCCCACGGTGGATTCAGGTTTTTGAGGCGCGGGCTCCGGCTCCGGCCGGTTCTTTCGTCTTCCGAACAGACGGCTCAACCACATTTTTCGGTATTCCCTCTTTGTGAAACTTCCGCCGCGGCTTGTTCCGATTCTTCCGTACTTCCCGGCAGTAGTTGCACTACTGCGTCATGCGCGAGCAGTTGTCTCTTTATCCGGCATTTTTCAATTTCAAGCTGGTTCTG
>Ga0351930_1094_pt1 | contig 16635 bp, 17 predicted proteins | sample BONcelT113001E10_FD_205823 | JGI IMG/M metagenome (GOLD analysis project Ga0351930, IMG submission 205823) | Enriched cells from coal bed in the Powder River Basin, Montana, United States - BONCAT cells T11 rep2 HSBNCT.T11.300.1.E10 ...
GTTGCCTTTTCTTCCCGAATATGCAACTCATATAACAGGATATGGAGAAAATGGATGCCATAGCGATGGTCCCTCTTTTCAAAGGTCTTTCCGATAAGCAACTGGGCGACCTGGCCCGCAACTTTCCCCGCCGCACATATGGATCAGGCGAGACCATCTTCACGGAAGGCGCTCCCGCCGAAGGATTCTACATCCTTCTTTCGGGACGACTGAAGATATACAAGCTTTCGATGGAAGGGAGAGAGCAGATCCTCCATATCATAGAGGCGGGCGAACCCTTTGCAGAAGTGGCCCTCTTCTCGGAGACCACCTTTCCCGCCTATGCCGAGGCGATCCGGGAAAGCGAGGTGATGTTCTTCTCGAGAAAGGCCTTTCAACAGCTTGTCAGAGACGACCCCTCCATAATAATGAACATGCTCGCCATCCTTTCCCAGAGGCTCAAATATTTCACCCGTCTCGTGGAAGACCTCGCTCTCAAGGAAGTGCCGCAGAGGCTGGCAACCTATCTCATCTTTCTCGCAGAACGCGAAGTTCACGAAGAGAGATATCGCGAAGGTTCCCCTCAGGTCTCGCTCGGAATATCGAAGGGCCAACTGGCGAGCCTCCTCGGGACCATACCGGAGACCCTCTCGCGCATCACGGCGAAAATGGCCGGACGGGGGCTCATCGAAATGCAGGGGCGCCGCATCAGCATAATCGACCGTGCTGCGCTTCAGGCCCTTGCCGACGGGGAACAGGGACTGTAGAAAGACGGTCGCAAGTCGCAAGTCTCAGGTCCCAAGTCTAAAGGCCAAAAAAGATTCTCTGGCGACCTGCGACGGTTCCTTTGCTGGTTGCGGGTCGGGGTTCAGACGTAAGTTTCCATTATATTAGTTGGTTACTGGCTTGGGAACGGGGGGGGGTGGATTGACCTTTATCAATAGCCTGCTATAATTAATTCCATGCATGTGATTCACGATTCTTATCCGACGAGGAAAGGGAGGTGAGAAGCACATGAAGAAGGAAACGGAAAGAAAGACGCTTGAAAAGGAGTCCTTGTTCTGGTACGGCATCAAGAAGGCCCTTGCAAAGGGTACCACGAGAAGATGCCACAAGTGAAAGAGCTGAAAAGGTTGACGTTGCAGGTCTGCAACGCAAATTCCAGGGGCAGTGAAGGCTACGATGCCGTCTTCACTGCCCTTCTTTTAGGCGGTCGATATGAGATCGGATCATGAAAATACTGCCGGGGGTTTCGATTTCTTCGTGCAGATGCACCTGACGGAGAGATGCAACCTGGCCTGCACCCATTGCTATCAGGACGGAAAACCCCTGGAGGAGATGACCCTCCAGGAGGTCCGCAGGGGTCTCGCCGACATTTCCGACACCATCCGGGACTGGTCGGATGCGTATGAAATGCCCTTCGCCCCAAGTTTCAATGTAACCGGCGGAGAACCTCTTCTCAGAAAGGATCTTCCGGAAATCCTCCGCGAGATCTCTCGCCGCGGTTTCGCCGCCTACCTGCTAACCAACGGGACCCTCGTTGACAGGGGACATGCCCGGATGCTTGCGGACCTGTCCATAAGGGGGGTCCAGGTAAGCGTGGAGGGGCCGGAGAGAATACACGACAGGATCCGTGGAAAGCACAGTTTCTCATCAGCCATGAGGGGGGTTCGCCATCTCATGGACGCCGACATAACCGTTACGTTGAATGTCACTCTTTCCGAGTTGAACGGGGACCTCTTTCCCGATATCGTGATGCTTGCCGCGGATCTCGGTGTGCAGAGGCTTGGTTTCTCGAGGCTCGTGCCTTACGGAAGGGGTTCGGCTCTGGCGGGAAAGATGCTCAGCAGGGAAAGGCTCAAAGGACTCTACGAAAATATACTCTCCATGACCGTCCCGGGGCTTGAGATTACCACCGGGGATCCCCTGGCGACACAATTGCGCGAAAGCGATGTCCCGTCCGATCCCGATGCGCCCGCGCTTGGGGGGTGCGCAGCGGGGGTATCGGGGATCACGCTGCTTGCCAACGGAACGCTCACGCCCTGCAGGAGGATCGGCATACCCATCGGTAACATACTGAAGGAGGGCCTTAGAGAGGTGTGGGCAAATTCGGCGGTTCTCGGTGCCCTTCGTGACAGGAATTCCTACAAAGGGAAATGCCGGAATTGCGTTCGCTGGGCGGGATGCCGCGGATGCCGGGCCATCGCCTATGCCTATGCCCTGTCGCAGGGCAGAAACGATTTCCTCGAAGAAGACCCCCAGTGTTTCATAGAGGCGGTTCCAGATTAGAGGTCGAAAAACGGAACCCCTCCTCTGACCAAATTCCAATAACAAGACAAACAGACAATAACCCATAACCCACCGCTGTCCAGAACAATCCGTTTCCCGCAATGCCCTCCTTACGGAACAACGGTTCAGGGCAGGTAAATCCTCCATTCGAAACGAGGTTTATCCCCTCTGCTGTACTGTCGAACGCAGGACAATGACCAATTGACCAAATTCCAATGACCAAAAAACACAAATTGATACAGGTGCCGGTTTTTCCCCATATCATTTGGTTATTATTCTTTTCCTTTGGTGATTGATAGATTGGTCATTGTCTCTTATGTGGTTATTGTGATTTTATCATTGGTTATTATCTTCCGTCTTACATCTTTCCTCCTCCGAATACCGGAATATGTCGAAGACGGAGACGAAGAGGGCAAGGACGAGAGGGCCCAGGATGAGCCCGATTAAACCGAAGAACTTGATGCCTCCGAGTATGGCAAAGAATATGGCGACCGTGGGCATCTTCATTTTGCCCTTGATAATGAGGGGTCTCAAGATGTTGTCGACGGAGCTTATGGCAAGAACCCCCACAAGTATGAGAATAACGCCCTTCGCGTACTGGGCTTCGAAGAGAAGATAGATGACCATGGGGCCCCAGACGATGAAGGTCCCCACCACAGGAACAAAGGATGCCACGAACATGGCAAGACCCCACACCATCGGAGAATGGATACCGAGAAGGGTAAAGGTGATGCTGCCGATGGTTGCCTGCGACATGGCGACAATGACACCTCCATAGATGGTGGACACAACGATGTCTTTTGTCTGCCGAAGGAGCCGGGAGCGCTGTTTTTTTGAAAAGGGCATGAAGCCCTCCATCTTTTCAATGAAGGCGGGGCCGTCTTCGAGAAAGAAGAAGATGGCCAGGAACATGAAGACGAAATTGACACTGCCGACGACAATATTGCCGAAGCCTGCTCTTACGAGGCCCGCCGACTCCTTTGCCGTCTTCACGACGCCGTCGGATACCGCCGTGTAGAATTGCTCTTCCGTCATTCTGAGGATGACAAGAAGCTTCTGGACTACCGCGCTGACGACAGGATGGGAGAGAAAGTTCTGTACGAGGCTGCCGTCGCTTCCCTGGATGCGGTTCACGAGGGCGACCGTTTCCTGGGTGAGGAGATAGGCAAAATAGGAGAAAGGCCCGATAAGGATGAGGAAGATGGCGAAAAGCGTGAGGGCCGATGCGAGTGACCTGTACTTCACGTATTTGAGGATAAAGGCGTACAGGGGGTAGAAGAAGAGGGAGAGAACGACGGCCCACATGATGGGAGATAGAAAGGGGCTGAGGATCTCGTACGTCAGATACCCGAGCACGGCAACGATGAACATGAGGACAAAGCTGGAGAATCGGTTCTCGTTTGTCATTGATCCGTTCGAATAAGCTTAAGGCCGTCCCCGCCCCGGGAGACAGCCTTAAGGAATAATGTCAGAGTATCGATGTTATTTCAGCCCTGTTTTTCTCTTTCGTACGCTTCCTTGCCGGCCTCTACGGCCTTCGTGATGATGTTCTTCTCCTTGTCGAGGAGATCCTTGCCTTTGTCGACAAGGCCCGAGGCCTTTTCCTTCACATGGCCCACATACTCCTCGGCCCTGTCCCGTGCATCGTCTGCGAAATCCTTAATTATCTTCCTCGTTTCCGGCCCGGTCTTCGGCGCTGTCAGAAGGGCCACCCCGGCGCCCATTATTCCACCGAGGAAGAAAGAAAGAAGAACCGTACCTGCACTGAAGCCACTGTCTTGCTGTCCCATACACTACCTCCTTTTTCGTTATCGCTGCGTCCCGCCTCTGGAGCAGACATTCTTCAAAAAGTAACCCACGCCCGCCCTGATCCCGGCCTTTAGCCCGCGCGTTTCGCTAACCGATGACGCAGCGGCGTTTTTCACGGCGTAACTTACCTGGTCCACGGTCTCTCCGATATTTCTCACGGAGCCCGAGATGTAGCGAATATCGTCCGTTAAGACGCCCACGTCGTCGGTTATCTTCCTGACGCTTTTCAGGGTCGCCTGCAATTCCTCCATTGTAGGCTGGAGGGTAGCCTCCGTGGTCTCGATGAAACGAGTGAGCGATGCCATCGTCCTTTTCAGACTCACGATCATATAAATCACATATAGGACGAGCACAACCGCTGCCAGGGTGATGACACCCAGGAAAATATTGTTCATAACACCTCCTCCCGTCGAGATCTACCCCGCAAAAGCCCGGATAAAAGCCGTATCCCGTAAAAGAACTTACTACATTATAACCACAATATCGCAGTGATGCAATTCCGAAAGACGGTTTCAGGTCTCATGCTTCATGTTTCAAGCGAAGAAAATGCAAGAACAAAAGGAATATCTCAAAGCGCCGTGCTTAAGACTTTCACGACCAGATCTTTCGACCGAATTCCGCCGTTGCCTTGAGGCCTGAAACTTGAAACTTGAAACTTGAAACTTGAAACCTGAAACCGTCTGTCCATATAATAAGGCAACAAAAAAGGGTCTATGGCGTATCTTTCCCATGACCTGTATCCAAAGGAGGACGTGAATGAAGAACGCGGTGATCCTTTTCGGAAGTCCCCGAAAAAAAGGCAATACCGTCGAATTGGCCCGGGCCATGTCGACTACACTGAAGGACAGGGGATGGGGCGTGAGAACGCTTTATCTCAACGATCTCAACATCCGGCCTTGCCAGGGCTGTTATGTTTGCCTCCCCGGCGGTGTCTGCAAGATCAATGACGATATGAAGGATGTCCGCAAATACATCATGGAATCGGACCTTATCGTTTACGCCACCCCTATATACTGGTTCGGCCCCTCGGGGCAGTTGAAGCTCGTCATGGACCGGTCTATCGCCTTCATGGACGAGAATATGGGCTCCCGCATAGAAGGGAAGAAGGCCGTCACACTGACAACTTTCGGCGACGAGGACATGGATTCCTGCCGCCCTGCCATCGATATTTTCCAGAAGACTTTCGATCTCCTCAAGGTAACGTACGCGGGACGGGTTGACGTGCCCGGCTGCCAGCCGCAGGGGGGGGCATCGGGCAGGAGTATATAGACAGGACGAGGGCTCTCGCCGCATCACTGGCATGAACATCCGGGGCCCCTTCTACTTCATAACGAAAAAAACAGGCAAGGCCATCTGGGACTACAAGATGCTCGCCGACGGGGACAAGGTGATCGTTGCCGTCTCCGGCGGAAAGGACAGTCTGTGCCTTCTCAAAATAATGCAGGAACGCCTGAAGTTCGTTCCCATTGATTACGAGCTCATCGCCTGTCATGTGGACATGGGTTTCCCCTGGGTCAACGCGGACGTGCTCGCCGATTACTTCGAAAAAGAAGGCCTTTCCTACATCATCACGAAACCTCCCGAGGACTGGAAGGGGAAAGAGGAGGACCTCGACTGCTTCTGGTGCAGCTGGAACCGGCGCAAGGCCCTCTTCGACCTGGCAGGCGACATAGGCGCGAACAAGATCGCCTTCGCCCATCACATGGACGACATCATCGAAACGATGCTTCTCAACCTTTTCTTTCAGGGTGAGATCGGGACCATGATGCCCTACCAGGAGATGTTCGAGGGCGAACTCGCCATCATCCGCCCCTTGGCCTACGTCGAAGAGAAGGAACTCACCCGTCTCGCGACAATTCTCAACCTCCCTGTCGTTGCCTCAGCATGTCCCCGCAGCGACGTGTCGAAGCGCAGTCTCGTGAAAGGCATCGTCGCCGACCTGAAGAAACACAACCGCAACGTCAAGAAAAACATCTTCAGAAGCCTCACCAAGATCCGCAAAGAATACCTGCCGGAAAAAGCACCACGTTAGAACCGTTGGAGCCGTTGGAACCGTTGGAACCGTTGGAGCCGTTGGAGCCGTTGGAGCCGTTGGAACCGTTGGAACCGTTGGAACTGTTGGAACTGTTGGAACTGTTAGAGGCCGGGACCATGGGAAACGTCTGGGGAGCCGGCAGCCTGTCGAGTGCTGAACACAAAGACAACAACGGTGCGACGAAGGATTGTTTTCCAACGGTTCTAACGTTCCTCAACCGGTTAGTGCCGGCAGCAGTCTGTCGAATGTCCAGAAGGTGACGACGAGAACGAGAATGACCGCATAGACGCGCGGCAGGATGGCCTGAACCCCGGTGGGTATCGTTTCCAGCCAGCGGCGCGGCAGGATGCTTGCCGTGACTAGGGCGAGGAGGAAGAAGCAAAAGGGGTTGTAGAGGAGGGCGTCGGAGGGGTTGCCGGAGATGAGACTCAGGATGGCGCGGGTCATGCCGCAGCCGGGGCAAGGGACCCCCGTGAGAAGCTCAAAGGGACAGAAGACGGGAACGGCGCCGGCCAGTCTGCCGGCGGGCAGGATGCCCGAGGCGTGCGCGCCGGCGAGGATAAGAAGAAGGGCCGCGCAGCCTGAGGCTATCTTCCGGGGGATGAGGTAATGGTCCATTCTACTTGCCAAAAAGTTTGTTTATCTCGTTTTGCTGGATCGCGTCGGTGACGATGTTGAGCCCGATTATCGCGAGAATAAGGCTCAGAACCGGCAGGTCCTTGGACCTGGGATAGTTGCGCGCGTCCTGGGCCTCGACGATGCCCTGCGCCATGTAGTATTCATAGTAGATGTTGTAGAGGCCGCATGTAATGATCGTCAGGAGGAACCACATCCAGAAATTATACCTTTGCTGCCCGAGAAGATGATTGATGGCCCGCATCTGCCGTGCCTGCCAGAAGAACCAGTAGATGCTGCAGGTGATGACGGACAGGACGATGTCAAGGGCGATGCTGGACGTGAAGGACCCGCTGTCCGCCTCCGGCGTGGGCGGCGGCTCATACGTTCTGGCCTGATTCACTATACCGTGAGGCGCCCCTATAGACTTGCCGCATGCGGAGCAGAAAAGCGCGCCGGGAGCGATCTCAACGCCGCAATGGGGGCAGGTCGCGATCCCGGGACCTGATCCCGCCAGTTCCTTCCCGCATTTTATGCAGAATTTTGATCCTTCCGGACCCTCGTTACCGCAGTTCCCGCAGTACATGGGATACCTCCATCGAAATTTTTCCGATTGTATCAGCGGGTTTGGGAATTGTAAAGCAAAAGTACGGAGAATTCTTGGTATTGGCGTGGATCTGACTAACATGTGAATGTAGTCTGAAGTTTGAGAATCTTATTGCGATAAAGGAAATAAGACACTACAACTGAACGAAATTCCAGGGTTCAGGAGTGGAAGGGAACGAGTAGACCCTGGACATCCCCGGCAGACGCCGGGCATTTGCCGTCAGGGCCGTGTCGAAGACATAGAAGTCGTGCCCGTCTTTGAACATGATGTCCGTCATGTTCTCGAACATCGCCGATTCCTCGAAAGCGGGGTTCATTGTCGCCGATTCGACGAACACATCGGCCCTGGTCGTAATGTCCGCCAACTTGATGAACCAGTTTATCTTTTCCCTGATCTCCTGCTTGGAGCGTCCGATGAATGTGTGTCTCCTTGTCCTTTTTGCATGCCCCGTCTATAATTGTTACAGAGGGGCTAAAGAAGGTGGAAAACAGGATGCGTCACGGCAGGGTTTTGTTTCTGAAACCCCTCGCCGCCATTATTGTTCTCGTGTGTGTTTTCGTAGGGACATTCCTTGTTGTCGCCCAGTATTACACGAACACCCTCTTCGAAAGTGTCGAGAAGGAGTACCGCCAGGACCTCATCAACACCGTCTCCGTTGCCCGCAACGTCATAGAGCCGGTACTTGCGAAGGTGCGTTCCGGCGAGATAGGACGGGAGGAGGCTATACGGCGGATACGGCCAATGGTCCGCGCCATGACGTATGAGGACCGCAACGGCAGGAATTATGTCTTCATGTCGTCCTACAGCGGCATCATGCTGGTCCAGCCTTACGAACCCGCCAGAGAGTTGACGAACCAGTGGGACCTCCGCGACGTCAAGGGAACGTACATCATCAGGGAACTGGTCAAGGCCGCAAAAACACGCCAGGAAGGTTCCTTCGTGCGGTATCATTATTATACCCTCCCCGCGGTCCACGATGTTCAGGAAAAACTCGCCTATGTCGTCGGATTGCCCGAGATAGAGTCCTACATAGGTACCGGCATATATATGCGCGGGGTGCTCGAAGGCCAGCGAAAGATAGTGACGAAGATAAAGTTCGTCTCCATCTGGCTCCTCATCATGGCCCTCATACCGGTCTGTGCCGCAGCTTTTGTCATTCAGAACAGGAACAGGCGGCTCCTCGAGGAAAGGGAAAGCCGAACGAGGGCGGAAGAAAGTCTGGAAGACAGCGAGGCAAAATACCGCTCCATCTTTGAAAACGCCGTCATGGGCATATTCCAGACATCGCCCGAAGGAAGGGTGATCGCGTGCAATCCGGCCTTCAGTCGCATACTGGGTTATGACTCTCCCCGGGAACTCGTTGAGGCCGTAACGGATGTCACCTCTCAGCTGTACGTCGTGCCCGATGACCGGGCGAGGATTCAAAGGGCTCTCGCGGAACGGGATTACGTAGAGGGATTCGAGGCTGAGCTCCACAGGAAGGATGGGGAAATAGTCTGGGGCTCCGTGAACGCCCGCGCCGTCAGGGCCACTGACGGCCATATCGTTCACTACGAAGGCACCGTGGAGAATATCACGCAGAGAAAGAAGTCGGAAGAAGCCTTGCGCACCAGCAGGCTGCAATTGTCGGAGGCGATGGACCTTGCCAGCATCGTCTACTGGGAAGTGGACCTCGCGGAGGAGGTGTTCGTATTCAATGATCCCTTCTATGCCTTTTTCGGCACCACCGCCGAGCGGGAGGGAGGATACCGGATGACGAGGGAGCAATACGCAAAACGGTTCATCCACCCCGACGATCAGCCGCTTTTTCAGAGGAACGTGGAGGTAAACACGACGCAAGAAGGACTTGCATCTCCTGCCGATATCGAGCACCGCATCATCCGCCACGATGGAGAGATAAGGAGCGTGCTGGTGCGGACAAGGATCATCAGGGACGATAAGGACAAGATCGTCAAGATGTACGGGGCGGTCCAGGACATTACCGACCGCAAGCTGGCGGAAAGGGCCCTTATCGAATCGGAGGAGAAATACCGCAATGTCGTCGAGAACTCCCTCATCGGGTTCTATATCGTGAAGGATGGGCTGTTCCGGTATGCGAACAGGCAGTTCTGCGAGATCGTCGGTTATAGCTATGACGAGATTGTTGACAAACTGGGTCCCCTTAACGTCACTCATCCCGATGACGTGGAAATGGTGGCGGAGAACCTTCGGAAAAGAATGGCCGGAGAGGCGGAACGCATCGAATATGACTTGAGGACGGTCCGGAAAGACGGCAAGGTCGTCAATCTCAGGGTCATCGGGGCGACCACCGTATATCAGGGCGAGAGGGCGCTCTCGGGGAGCATCATAGACGTGACGAGGGAGAAGACCCTGGAAGGGCAGCTCCTCCAGTCCCAGAAGATGGAGGCCATAGGCACACTGGCTGGCGGTATCGCCCACGACTTCAACAACATCCTTACGGCCCTGGTGGGATACGCCGACCTTCTGAGAATAAACATCGAGGATGGAACCCTGCGCACCTATGTGGATCAGATCCTGTCCGCCTCCCAGAAAGCGACGGACCTTGTCCGGGGGCTTCTGGCCTTCAGCAGGCAGCAGGCCATCATTCTCACACCGGTAGGCATAAACAGCATAGTGAAAAGGACCGAAAGGCTGCTCAGAAGGCTTGTCACGGAAGATATTGCCGTGAAGATCTCTCTCGCCCCGGATGATATTGTCATTACCGCCGATGCCACCCAGATCGACCAGATACTCTTCAACCTTGCCACCAATGCAAGGGACGCCATGCCTCACGGGGGGAACCTTACCATAGAGACGGCAGCAGTGGACCTCGGCAACGAATTCCGTCTTCTCCACGGCTACGGTGAACCCGGGAAATACGCCCTTCTTTCCGTTTCGGATTCCGGCGCCGGCATGGACAGGAAAACGCGGGAGAGGGTCTTTGAGCCTTTCTTTACCACCAAGGAGGTGGGGAAAGGAACGGGGCTCGGGCTGTCCACGGTTTATGGGATCGTAAAGCAACACGGCGGGTATGTTTCCGTGTACAGCGAGCCGGGCATGGGAACCACCTTTCATATCTATCTTCCTGTGGCGACAGGCGCCGGCAAAGAGGAACAAAGGCCCCCGATCCAGATTGAAGGAGGTCATGAAACAATTCTGATCGCAGAGGACAACACGATGGTCCGGGAGCTTATGAGCAGTATACTGACCCGGTACGGATACACCACCATCGAAGCGGTCGACGGGGCGGACGCGGTCGAGCAGTTCAAGGCGGCGGCCCATATCGACCTTCTCATTCTCGATTCCGTAATGCCGGGAATGAACGGACGGGAGGTTTACAGCGAGATACAGAAGTTGAGGCCCGATATCGGGGTGATCTTCACGAGCGGTTATACGAGAGACGTTTTTCTTGACAAGGGAGTCGAATACGGGGAGTTCAACTTCCTCCAAAAACCCATATTACCCGACGTACTGCTTCAAAAAGTAAGGGAAGTGCTGGGTACAGGGAAGGACCCGCAGTGATTCAACAAGTTGTCTATCACGCCGCCCGCGTGCCCGTCCTGTGCCCGGCTTTCTGGCTCCTCATTAGCGGTCTGCTGATATCGGAGTTGCACTTATGGCGAGCTGTATTATACTTATTGTTAAGGTAAGCTTGCCTCGCCACTTTGGTACAAAGGGTTCCGGTTCCCAAACCGGGAATGAAGGTACCCCAGCCTTCACCACCCTTTGCCAAGGTGGTTTTTTTGTTGAGCACTCCGGCTGACAGAAGTTCTTTTGTCCAGAAGATCTGCCTTGATCTCAGCGAGGAGGATTCTATTTCTTTGTTCCGTCAATCCATGTAGCGCCCGTGAAGTCGGCATTACCCAGTTTGGCCTCGGCGAGGTTGGCACCGGTAAGGTTGGCCTCGGCGAGGTTGGCACCGGTAATATTGGCCTCGCTCAGGTCGGCAAGGGTGAGGTCGGCCTCGAAGAGATCTGCGCGGGCGAGGTAAGCACGGGAGAGATCTGCGCGGGCGAGGACGGCATCGGTAATGTCTGCGCGGGCGAGGATAGCGTCGGCGAGGTTGGCACCGGACAGATCTGTATTGGACAGATCAGAGTTGGACAGATTGATTCCTGCAAGATTAGCGCCAATCAGACTGGCCTCGGAGAGGTTTGCGCGGACGAGATTGACATCGGCTAGATTGGCCCCGGAGAGGTCCGCATGGGCGAGGTCGACACGGGCCATGTAAGCACGGGACAGGTTGGCACGGGACAGGTTGGCGCCTGAAAGGTCGGCCCCGGTGAAACGGGCATCGTAGAGATTGGCCGCGGATAGGTCCGCACGAGTGAGGTTGGCGCGGGACAGTTTGGCGCGGGCGAGGTTGGCTCCGGCAAGATCGGCCCCGGAGAGGTCCGCACCGGAGAGATCGGCACATTCCCCACCCTTCTCTTCCTTGAGCCACTTTTCGTGTTTCAGTAAGACATCTTTCAGCTCTTCCTTTGTTATATTCATAAAGACTCCCTCATCGCTTATATATGAACTGAATATAGTACTAACGAACAAACCATTTATCAAACAGATTCCAAAAAAGGATTGTTTTCCCAGCTTTCGCAGACCCCCTGAAACCCATCGGAGAAAGAGGACGTTCGAATGGTGAGATCCGGCCCGGTCTACGAGGCCCATTGTCGGTCGCTGCCGGCCACATTTCCAGCTGTTCTGGCTTCATGGCGACGCCGCCTTTGCCAATCCCGGGTTTTACGGGTCCCGTGAGGTCGGCAGAATAACCTGTATTATTCGGCCCCTCGTCAATCATGTGCTTAAAACCGGGTTCTTGCTCTGTAAGGGCCTGGAAGGTGGTCGTGCCGCATAATTTTAGAGAAATACTTTCGTAAAAACGTGCAACAATGATATATAATAGCCGTAACCGCATGAGGCGGGTCATGATTCTCAGAAGTTCCGTATGTTTTGGATGATTTGCACTCAGGCATCACAAGACAACGTAAGCAGCATGGGGTATGAGAAAGCCGTTAAATCCGTTTTCGGTCAACCAAACCGGAAACGGCATGATTACTTGGAAGCAAAAGACTGCAATGGGAATATTAATACATAGATAAAACAGGAGGTTATTTTATGGTGTTAAAACCGACGGAAAATGAAGAGGAGTACATAGCCCGGCTCGAGTTTGAGAAAATGAAGAAAATCGAAATGGAGAAGCACAAACAACTCGCCGAATCAGAAAAGGAACGGCTGAAGGAACTCCATTACATGCGGTGTCCCAAGTGCGGCATGGAGTTGATAGAAATCAACTATAAAGGAATAATAATTGATGAATGTTCCGAGTGCCAGGGTGTTTGGCTTGACGCCGGAGAACTGGCTACCATTTCGAAACTTAATAAAGCCGGTGCGCAGAAGTTTTTCAGTATCTTTTCTTCAGACTGAAAACAAACCCGCCGCTTGCTGATGAACCGGACAGAGGAATAGTCTTCTGAATTTCCGGTATAATATCGCAGAGAAGAAAGATTGACCTGCATGCAGCAATTTTTCAGGCAATAGGCAGGGAACAGATAAATTTCGCATTGAATCTCCTCACGATTGCCGGATTCTGCCGGGCGTTGTGACCCAAGGAGACAATATGCTTGATGATCAATTCTTCACGGGCACGAACGACTAATCGCCTCGAAATCTGCGGTATGTTTTGGGACAACGTGTTCTGGAGATGCAAATTTCTCTGATATTTTTACCAGTCCTTCCTGAACAAGGTTATTGTCAACATGGCCCTTGAAATCTTGAACCAGTTCATCAATTCCACCGGGGTAGTTAGTAATACAATAATAAATATCCCCGGCGCCCTTTTCTTTAATCCTGTCGGTTAACGCCATGCCTTCCATAACAAGGAAAGGCATGGCCGCTGCTATCTTGTAAGTTACTTGATCCTTGCCACCACCCAATAATTCACCTTCTATTGCCGCATCAATCACCCATTGAATGGTTTTAAATCTACTCCGGCATTTAATGAGTACGGAACGGCGTTAGGAAGCTCCTAATCTTCTTAAAAACTTCTTTAACTGTGATTTTTCTAGATAGCTCACCCGTTTAGACGGTCTGTTTTTCAAGATCGTTCACCCACCTGTTTTTCAGGATCTCTCACCCACTTTTTCAAGTTAATTCACCCACCCGGGCGGCGCCGAAATTAGGGCATACTACTCCCGTTATCTTTTTGCTGAACGGGAGGTGGTATGGCGCGAAAGGAGTACATGGTGGTTGATGTTGTCGATATTTTGAGAAGGGTTCAGAACGGTTATTCAATCAGGGCGGTTACGAGGGCGACAGGGATGGATCGCAACACCCTCCGGAAATACCTGCGCCTTGCTTACAAGAAGGGGTTTGGTAAAGACGGTCTGTGTGATCTCGAGACGATAGCCCGACAGGTCGTCAGGGAGGTCCAGTCCATCCTGCCCGGTCCACAGAGGTCGATTGATCAGGTCCTCCTTCCCCACAAAGTAACGATTGCATCGTGGATGGAGAACGAACATCTGACCCTGACGAAGATCCATATCCTGCTTTCGAGAATGGGCGTCGAGGTGAGTTACCCGGGCCTCTACCGGTTCGTCTCCGTCCACATCGGCCTTGCATCGAAAACCACGGTGCGCATGGCCGATACCGAGCCCGGGGAGGTGGCGGAAGTGGACTTCGGAAGACTGGGCTTCCTGTATGACCCGGCCGCCGCAAGAAGACGATCCGTTTATGGGCTTGTCGTCACACTTTGCTCGAGCAGGCACCAGTATGTGCATGTGACCTTCACCCAGGACCTTCCGTCTCTGATCGCCGGCATCGAGGACGCCTGGGCCTTCTTCGGCGGTATCACGAAAAAAGTTGTCATCGACAACCTGAAGGCGGCGGTGGTCAGATCCGACCGCTACTCCCCGGTCTTCAACAGGACCTTTCTGGAGTACTCTCAGTTCAGGGGCTTTATCATCGATCCGGCCCGGTCGAATGACCCGACGGGCAAACCGAAGGTGGAACGGGAGGTTCCCTATGTACGGAAGAACTTCTTTGCCGGGGAGACCTTCAGGGACCTCTCCCACGTCCAGGAGGAGGCCGTCAGGTGGTGTCGTGACACTGCCGGAATGAGGATCCACGGGACCACGAGGAAGAGGCCGCTTATCGTCTTCAATGAAGAGGAAAGGACGGCTCTCCTTCCCCTCGCAGAAAAACGGTTCGATGTTCCCCGCTGGGGATCGGTGAAGGTCCATCCCGACCACCACATACGCTTCGGCAACAGCCTCTATTCCGTGCCGACCCGGTATATCGGCAAGGAGGTGTCGGTGCGAAGGGACACGAGGCTTCTTCGTATCTACTACAAGGGCGACCTGGTCAAGACCCATCCCGCCGTTCCCCAGGGAAGGCGTTCAACCGATTTTAACGACTACCCGAAAGAGAAGGCGCCATATGCGATGAGAAGCTGCACCTACTATGTCGACAGGGCGGGGCAGATCGGCCCCTCGGCACGGCGCTTTGCGGAGATCCTCCTCTCGGGGACCTTCCCCTGGACAAAGCTGCGGCAGGCGCAGAAGCTCGTGCGGCTGCCGGAACGGTACGGCAAAGAGAGGGTGGAAAGAGCCTGCGAGCGGTCTCTCGCCTTCGAACTCGTTGATGTGCGCAGGATTGAAGAGATCATACAACAAGGCCTTGTTAAAGAAGATACCGAGGAAAGAAGATTGGAGCCGTTGCCCTCGCGGTTTGCCCGGCCGGCAGCGTACTTCGTAAAAAAGGAGGAATGAGATGGAGATCACCACGGAACTGAAACAGACCCTGAAAAAACTGAAGCTCGGGGGCATCCTTGCCACCCTGCCGGAAAGAGGGTCGTATGCGAAAGCTCAAAAGCTCTCCTACGGCGAGTTCCTGGAACTCGTGCTCAACGACGAGATCGAAAGACGCGAGCAGGGCAGGACCATGAGAAAAATGAAAAGCGCGCTTCTCGATCAGGAGCAAACCTTCGAGCGGTTCGACTGGGAGGTGCCCATCACCGTCGACAGGGAGAAGGTGAAAGACCTGTTCGGTCTCGGCTTTACCGACCGGCATGAGAACGTCATTATCTGCGGTCCCGTGGGTGTCGGAAAGACCCACCTCGCCAATGCACTGGGCCACAGCGCGGTGAGAAGGGGCCTCAATGTGCTGATGCTGAGATCCCAGATACTTTTTAAAAGACTCCACCAGTCGAGGGCCGACCACTCGTTCGGGAAGGAGGTCATCGGGCTTATCCGCCCTCACGTTCTCGTCATTGATGACTTTGGCTTGCAGAGGCTGACGGGATCGGAGGCGCAGGACCTGTACGAGGTGATGATCGAGCGGTACCAGCGGGCCTCAACGGTGATCACCAGCTCAAGGCCCCTGGATGAATGGATGGGACTCTTCGATGATCCGCTCCTGGCCAACTCCCTCCTTGACAGGCTGGCCCACAACGCCCACCAGATCTTCATCGAAGGGGAGAGCTACCGGAAGAGGATGGGCAGAACAAAAAGGACAACCGAAAAGAATTGAACATGGGGAAATGGTCATGGTAGAAGACTGAGGATATTGCGCCGCTCCCGGGTGAATTAACCTGAAAAGGGGGTGGGTGAATTATCTTGAAAAATGACATAACGTCTGCTGTAGAATGTTTCGTGATAACCTCTAACGGCCATAGCTACACCGAAGGTATACGGCCCATCTTGAGGAAAATACTTCGCGCCCAATGGACCCTTGCTCACGCTATATCTGTACCTATTATGATCCATTTCTCGGTAGATTTTGTATTCTTTTTTCTGTTTTGCCCAACTACTGCCCTGATACTCGATCGAACCTATGAACGCCCAAAATACCCGTAAACGTGAAATTGGCTTGTCGTTCACGTATTCAGCCCACCCGTTTACGACCGCTTGACTTTCTGGCTGTCTGCCAAGCACTCCAACATATAAAGAAGTTACAAACGCTTGCGGTGAGGCATCCCAAAGAATAGCTCCCGGATTCGGGACCGCCTCTACATTGAGGGCGCCGCAAAGAACAATTGCCGCAATTATGACGATACTTACGTTAATATTCTTCTTCATTTTCCCTCCACAATATTAATTATTTCTATCAAACATACCTGACGTTAAAAAACAAATCAAGAAGGTAGTCGGGCAAGGAGTAGATGGGCATGGACATACTGACCACCCCGGGGTATACACAAGGAAAAAGGTTGCAGGCGGGAATAAGCTTTAGGTATATGAGTAAAAGCGGTAACTCATTGATATTATGTGAATGCGAGAGAGGGGACTTGAACCCCTATGGTTTAACC
>Ga0351930_1088_pt1 | contig 16600 bp, 20 predicted proteins | sample BONcelT113001E10_FD_205823 | JGI IMG/M metagenome (GOLD analysis project Ga0351930, IMG submission 205823) | Enriched cells from coal bed in the Powder River Basin, Montana, United States - BONCAT cells T11 rep2 HSBNCT.T11.300.1.E10 ...
ACCACATATGACCACAGGTCAAAATATGACCCTTTTCATGTTGCAGTAAACGACATCTCCGTAAATACTTTTTTGAGCTGATTATTATTAAAAATCATGTGGATGGTCGATATTACTATAACAATTATAAACTTGGCACTGTTAATGCAATTATTGGGAACATGGAACAGGTATGATGTCAATAAGCGATTACGTCAGGATATCTCTCAGGCGGTGACGTAGGCTCACCCGAAGAGATTGCAAAGGGTGAAGGTGCGATCATTCGACGCGGAATGTCGAAGCTCGCTGTTTACCGTGATGAACATGGAATGCTACATGAACGCTCAGCCGTGTGCCCACACCTTGGGTGCATCGTAAGTTGGAACAGCTTGGAGAAGACTTGGGATTGCCCCTGTCACGGGTCGAGCTACGACCGATATGGGCACGTAATAATCGGACCAGCGAACAGAGACCTTAAGGGTTTGAAAGAATAATAGCGGGTAGGCTTTTGTGCTGTTTGACGCGGTCGCTGTCATCCTCTCCCGACGAAAGAAGGAGGATGCCTCGTGAGCGGCATATGTCCCAAGTACAACGACTTTCCCTTGCCGGCAATCCCGCCGGCAAGGGAACAATCCACTGACAGGTGGATGACAAAATCGATTAATAATAAGGAGAAGAACATGAAAAAACAAACACTATCGAACTTCCTCATCCGTTTCACGCTCGCATTGGCTTTGACAATGGCCATCTGGTCTCCTCTCCAATCGCAAGCAACCGAACCTGTGAAAGGAAAAAGCATAACCGATTCCAAAATGATGGAAAGTTGCCAGGAGATGATGAAAAAGAAACAGGAAATGATGGCGGAAATGAAGGCTCAGGACGTCGAGCTCGCCGCCCAGGTCGAAAAGATGAACAGCGCGCCGGCGGATAAAAAGTTGGACCTGATAGCCGCCGTCGTCACCCGCCTGGTGGAGCAACGGGCTGCCATGCATGCCAACAGAGCAGAGATGCAGGAAGAAATGATGACGCACATGATGCGACACATGCAGATGGGAAAGGAATCCATGTCGCAGTGTCCGATGATGAAGGGAATGGGCGGAATGAAGGAAATGAAGAGCAGTGACGAATAATCGGTGGATGACCAGATTAACCCCTGCTTGATATTTGTCCATGGCAGGTCCGGGGAATAGATAATATGACCATGGAAATCGGGGTGGTTTTTGCAATACTGGGAACCGCCATGCTGCTATTTATAACCGGTTGGATCCGGGCGGATATCGTTGCGATATTGGTCCTCGTTGCGCTGGCGGCTACCGGCGTATTAGAGGTGGAGGAGGTTCTGCAAGGCTTCAGCAGCGAAGCCGTCATCGCAATCGCCGGCTTGTTGATATTGAGCGCCGGGTTGGTACGCAGCGGGGTGGTCCGCTGGATCGCGGAGCGTCTCAACGACATCGCCGGTGGGTATTGCCCTGATCATTGCTCTTGCCGTCTATACCTCGGTCTTGGGGCAACGCCTGTTGCCGGGCGAAAACGAAAAGGGCGCCGGGGAAAGCCAGGAAGATCGCACCGATTTAATGCGGACATACCAGCTGGGAGATCGTCTATGGGAGGTCTTGCTCCTGAACGAGATTCTGCCTGGGTAGGGAAGACGATGCCAGAGATCGCAATCGTTAGCGGGCACGGGCTTACGGTTTTGGCGGCGGTGCGCCATGACGAACCCCAGCTGCTTAATCGAGAAGATTTTGTCCTGGAGCAGGACGATATGCTGCTGGTGAGCGGGCGCAGGACCAGGGTCGATAAACTGGTGCAGAAACATCCGGGCCTCAAATTATTGGGACATCCCAGCCAACCGGAAAAATTTCCGTCATCCAGCGGAGAGCTGATCGAAGTGGTTGTCCCGCCACGTTCACCGGTGGTCGGCAAGACCATGGCTGATTAGGGTTTTCGCCGTAAAATCTGCCTCACAGGAGTAGCGATCTGGCGGGCGGATAACCCCATTCGAACCGATGTGGGGACCACTCCCTGCTCTATGGCCCGGGCGATCAGACGAGCAGCTACGATCCCCGACCGGGTTTCTTGTGGCTGCATAAGCCACACCGGGAGGAAGCTCCTCTTAATCTGCGCCACCTGGGCAAGTGGGCCGCCTTGATTATGGCTGGGATGATTGCTTTGGCAGGTTTCAAGCTGCTTCCTATTGCTGTAGCGGCGCTGGGAGGGGCAGCCTTAATGGTCCTCATCGGCATTCTGCCTCACCGACAGCTATATGAACATGTGGAGGGGCGGACGATTGTCCTGGTTGGGGGGATGTTCCCTTTGGGGTTAGCGATGGAGAAAAGCGGCGCGGCCGGGCTGGTTTCCAGCCTGATAGCCGACACTTTGGGTACCCTGGGCCCGCATATGACCATGATCGGGATCACCTTGATCGCACTGCTCCTGCCAGACCCTGCACGGGGCAGCCGTAGCGGTGATTATGACCCCGGTGGCTTGGATACCGCCGCCCTGCTGGGAATCGAACCAAAAGCGCTTGCCGTCGCCGTTATGGTTGGGGCCGCGGCCACATACCTGCTGCCGGAAGGCCATCCGGCACCCCTGATGGTACAGAGTCCAGGGTCATACGAGACCAGGGATTATCTCAAGTTCAGGGCCGGGCTGGTGGCGATCACCCTGACAATTGTGGCGGTGCTCGTCCCCCTGATGTGGCCTTTCTGATCCTGTTAACAGAATACTATGGAAAGGTGACATGATGACGAAAACAAGCGACAGAAAACACCTGCTCACGTTCCCGATCGCCCGATGGTGGACCGGTCGCAGCGCAACTATAGACTTTCAGAAAAATAATTTGGCTGCGTTATCGGTCGGGAATGGCCAAAAAAGGCCTATCCCCTTCCTGCTGCCTTGCGAAATCAATTTTCTGAAAGTTTATAAAAACGCCGATCGTCCGGTGCTCGTAAAACTCATGAAATCGGTGGCGCTGCTGTTGGTTTGCATTGCGCTGTTTGTGCCGGGAGCGGAGTTATCGGCGGCAACTGTGGAATACGACCTCACGATTGCCCGGCAGGAGGTGAACTTCACCGGACAACCCATTGAGGCGATGACCATCAATGGCCAGCTGCCGGGGCCGACCCTGCGTTTCACCGAGGGCGACCACGCTGTGATTCGCGTCCACAACCAGATGGACGTGGAGACGTCGATTCACTGGCATGGGATTCTACTGCCCAATGCAATGGACGGCGTGCCCTTCGTGACGCAACCGCCCATCGCGCCCGGTCAGACGTTCATCTACGAGTTCGATCTAAGGCAATCCGGCACCTACTGGTATCACAGCCATACCATGCTCCAGGAACAGCGTGGCCTGTTTGGAGCGCTGGTCATCGCGCCGAAGGACGAGGGAGCGTTTGACCGGCTCCGCGATCATGTCGTGGTGTTGTCCGACTGGACAGACGAGGAAGCGAACTCGGTGCTCCACACGCTCAAACGCGGGAGCGAATGGTATTCACTTCGGAAAGGCAGCGGCCAAAGCGTGTTGGGCGCGGCGCGACTGGGCATGCTGGGTGCGTATTTTTCAAGAGAACTCCAGCGCATGCCCCCCATGGACCTTTCCGATGTCTACTATGAACGTTTTCTCCTCAACGGCGCTCCGCAGCAGTCCCTCGCCGCCAAGCCGGGCGAAAAGATCCGGCTCCGGATCATCGATGGGTCGGCCTCTACGTTCTTCTATTTACAGTTTGCCGGCGGCCCGATGCAGATCATCGCGGCGGACGGGTTGCCGGTGCAACCTTTCGACGAAAATCGGCTGCTGATCGGCGTGGCCGAGACGTATGACGCGATCGTCACAATGCCGGTGGATGGCAGCTACGAGTTTCGTGCCACGGCCCATGATGGATCAGGGCAGGCCTCGTTGTGGATTGGTTCCGGACCGCGATATGCCGCGCCGGACATCCCGCATCCCAATCTCTACGCTAACATGGGCGGAATTTCGCTCAAACGCTTGTTCGCGTTAACCCCGGGCGGCTCGATGGGCATGCCCGGCAACGAAGTGAGCGCGGGCAAATTCGACCAACCGGGTATGAACGGCATGGGCGGGATGAACGGGATGAAGGAGATGGATCATGGTGCCATGGCAAAGGAAGCCGGTAAAATGGACCATGCCGGCATGGCCTCCGGGCCTGACATGGAACATGCGGGCCACGCCCGAGACGAGATGGAGCAGGAAACAATACCGAAAAACGCGGCCACAAATGGCCACACCGCACCGGGGATGGTCTCCCACGAGCAGCTCGCCGAACCCAAAAGCACCTGGCTCGGGCTGCTGGTTGAGGATGTGAGTTCGAAAGCCCCTCTGGTTGCCGACGGTATGAACCGCCAACGTCCCTGGCCGCCTTACGACAAGCTGCGCGCCTTGCAGCCCACCGCCTTCGACCCACACAAACCCGTTCGCAAAATCCGACTGACCCTCGACGGAGACATGGAGCGTTACGTCTGGTTTCTGAATAACAAACCGCTGTCCGAGGCCGATCACATTGAGATCAAGCGCGGTGAAGTCGTGCGATTCATCATGATCAATCGCACCATGATGCATCACCCCATGCATCTGCACGGGCATTTTTTCCGGGTGATCAATTCCCAGGGTGAATACGCACCGCTCAAGCACACGGTGAATGTCGCCCCCATGTCGACCACCGTGATCGAGTTTCTGGCGGACGAGTTCGGCGACTGGTTTTTTCACTGCCACCTGCTTTATCACATGATGAGCGGCATGGCACGGGTGTTGCATTATCAGGACTTTGCGCCCGATCCGGCTACCGCCGCCGTCCGACAGCGTCTGTATCACGATCCATTTCATCGTTATGGTCAGATGGACGTTCTGTCTCAGATGGCTCAGGGCGTGCTGGTTTACTCCAACACGCGGCACATCTTCTCCGCTGAGTGGCAGGCGGGGTGGCAAGGCGTTGACGACGTGGAGTGGGAAGTCACGCCAGCCTACGATTACTACCTTAACCGTTTTGCCGGGGTCTTTGCCGGGGTTGATCTCGAAGGCACCGGCGATCGCTTCGAAAAGCACGAGGGCATTTTCGGTCTGCGCTATCTGCTACCCCTCAATATCACGTCCCGCGTGTGGGTGGACACGGCGGGTGAATTTCAATTTGCCGTCGGCAAGCATTTGGAACTCGCGCCGCGACTCGCGGTCTTTTCGGAGGCCGAATATGACACCAAAGAGCACTGGGAAATCCGGGTGGGCACAAGCTACATGATGACCAAACACTTTTCCCTGATTGGCCAATGGCATTCCCGGTTCGGTTGGGGCGGCGGTCTGCGCTGGCTATTCTGAATGCCCGCTGTTGGAACCGAAGAAATCACAACAGAGGATTCACGCCGAGCCCAAATTTCTCAAGCAGCACGCGCGATATTTTCAGCCATGTTCTGCCGACCATAGAAAAAATGACAGGGGGACACCGCCGATGAAGGAACACGAACACGAAACCAAAAACAAACCCAAAACTGACCCGGTGCATGATGAGGTCGCCAAGACGGCCTATTCCATCTATCTGAAGGAAGGTCGCCCGCAAGGACATGCCGAACAGAATTGGTTGGAGGCGGAAACTCATTCGCGGCATACCGGTTCCGACCATCCTGAGCACCATGACCATCAGGACCACCATGCGCACATGACGGTGGATTTCCGAAAACGGTTCTGGATCTCACTGGCCCTGACCCTGCCGATTCTCCTCCTCTCGCCGATGCTCCAAACCCTGGTGGGACTGCGAGAAGCCTTTCGTTTTTCCGGCGACATCTATGTCCTTTTCAGTCTTTCTTCCGCAGTCTTTTGGTATGGCGGCTGGCCGTTTCTCAAAGGGCTGTTCGAAGAGCTCACATCCCGCCGGCCTGGAATGATGACGCTGGTTGCCGTCGCCATCACCACCGCTTATCTATACAGCAGCGCTGTCGTGTTCGGCCTGACCGGCAAGATGTTCTTCTGGGAACTGGCCACCCTCGTTGACATCATGCTGCTGGGGCACTGGATCGAAATGAAGTCGGTGATGGGCGCCTCAAAGGCCCTGGAAAAACTAGCCAAACTCATGCCCTCAGATGCTCATAAACTCATGCCCGACGGCAGTGTAAAGGACGTGCCGCTTGGCGAGCTGGCGGTGGATGACAAAGTCCTGATCAAACCGGGGGAGAAAATCCCCGCTGACGGTGTCATTGTAGAGGGCGAAAGCTCGGTCAATGAGTCGATGCTCACCGGGGAATCAACCCCGGTCACCAAAAAGACCGGCGGCAAGGTCATCGGCGGCGCCATCAACGGCGAAGGATCGTTGACCATCGAGGTCAAAGGCACCGGCAAGGATTCGTTTCTGTCGCAGGTCATCGACCTGGTCAAGCAGGCTCAGGAAAGCAAATCAAAGGCCCAAAACCTTGCCGATACCGCCGCGCTGTGGCTCACCCTCATTGCCCTCGGCAGCGGTGCGCTCACTCTGTTGACCTGGCTGGCTTTCATGAACCATGAGTTTGCCTTCGCCATTGAACGCGCCGTGACAGTGATGGTGATCACCTGTCCGCATGCGCTTGGTCTTGCAGTTCCCCTGGTGGTGGCCGTCTCCACGGCCCTGGCCGCGAGCAACGGCCTGCTCATTCGCAATCGCGTGGCGTTCGAGCATGCGCGCAACATAAAAGCCATCATTTTCGACAAGACCGGTACGCTGACCGAGGGCCGCTTTGGCGTGACCGACACACTGGTGCTGGGCGAGGATATCGACGAAGAAACGTTACGGCTATACGCGGCCTCGGTGGAGGCCAGTTCCGAACATCCCATTGCCAAAGCCGTCGCCGCAGCTTCGGAAAAGAAGCTGCCCGTCGAAAACTTTAAAAGCATCACGGGCAAAGGGGCCCAAGGCAGGGTCGATGGCAAAGAGGTCAAAGTGGTCAGCCCGGGCTTCTTGCGCGAACACAACATTGATCTCACCGAAAAGCGCATCGAGCCGCTGCAAGCCCAAGGTAAGACGGTCGTGTTTGTCCTGGTTGACAGCAAATTGAAAGGAGCGATTGCCCTGGCCGACATCATCCGACCTGAGGCAAAGCAAGCCATCGATGCCCTTAAGGCGCTGGACATCCGTTGCATGATGCTCACCGGCGATAACAAAGCGACGGCCAAATGGGTCTCGGACCAGATCGGACTGGATGAATATTTCGCCGAAGTCCTGCCCCGGGACAAAGCCGCCAAAGTAAAAGAGATCCAAACCCGGGGCGTGTTGGTGGCCATGACCGGCGACGGCGTGAACGATGCCCCGGCGCTGGCGCAGGCGGATGTGGGCATCGCCATTGGGGCCGGTTCCGATGTGGCGGTGGAAACAGCCGACATTATTCTGGTGCGGAGCAATCCGCTGGATGTTGTGGCCATCGTGCAGCTTTCTCGCGCCACGTTTCGGAAGATGGTTCAGAACCTTTTCTGGGCCACGGGTTACAACGTCGTCGCCATTCCGCTGGCCGCCGGCGCTCTTTATGCGTGGGGCGTGCTGCTCAGTCCCGCCCTGGGTGCCGTACTGATGTCCGCGAGCACGGTGATTGTGGCCATCAACGCACGAATGCTGAGACTGAAGAAATGACCTGGTTGATCGGGCACAAGCAATACATTGACAAGAACGGCCAAGACGTGTCGAAAATTCGCAACTGGAAGTGGGATTTGACTGGAAGATCAGACGCGCAGCGACGATCCCCGACCGGGTTTCTTGTGGCTGCATAAGCCACACTCTGGTGTGGCCTTTCTGATTGTTCTGCCGGCCCGCCCCTCTTGCTTTCATTTGCCGCTTTCCAGGCCATATATGACCATGAGGTTAAATCCGACTCTTTTTATATGGCAACTTATGACAGTCTCATAAGTGCATATTTAAATGATTATGATTAAAAATAAAGATGATAGATCCTATAACGCTGCGTGTTGAAAGCCTGGCACAAAAATTGAAAATATAAAGTTTGATGGCACCGTAAAAAAGCCGAGGATCGCGATACGGCTTAGGTGTTGAATGCCATCATCATTCAGAGCCGCTACATCTGGTGATGCTTGAGCATGCCGTCAGAATGGTAATGGCTATGGATTTGGAAAAAATTTAAACAAAAGGAGAACTGGTATGACAAAAGTAGGAGAAGTCTACAAATGTGAAACTTGCGGGAACGTTGTGGAAGTCAAAAAAGCAGGAGATGGAGAACTGGTCTGCTGTGGTGAACCCATGAAAAAGGAGCAAGTTAAAAGCTGAATGCCCATGTAACTCAACAAGGCAGAAAGATTCAGCAGATGAATCTTTCTGCCTTCCTTTCGATTCTGCAGGAAGACGAACAGACCCATCATCATGCAGGTCGAGAAGCACAACACAAACGTTTATCCAGCAAAAAAAGAATTTGGGTATGCACCTGAAGGAGATCGAAGTCCGAGATCGAGCTTAGGTATCCCTTTGACGCCGGATTTACCAGGAACCATTAAATTACAAAGAATGGAGGGTTATTAGATGGCATTAGGAAGCATAAATAAAAACAAGTTTGATTTTGAAACCAGTTATATCGCAAAGAGCCCTTGCAGGAATTGCGCCTCGGAGAGCAATCTGCCGGGTTGTTCAAATAATTGCCAGACATTATCTCAATTACAAGCACTTTTAGCCGGTAGTGTATCGCGCCCAAGTAAGTTTTCGGAAGACGAAGAATACTCCCTGATATTATGAGGATATGGGACTTGGTAAACATCTTTCTTGATTTCCGTCAAACATGCAATGACCAGGAATCGAGCGAACACATGGCTCTGAAATTATGGAAAAAATACTCAGGCCGCCGCAGAAAGGGGTATTTATGAAAACTAGGGCAGGAGGTCATATTGACCGTTAAAGATCTTATCGGCACACCCAATAAGATACCTGTTGATTACACGAGACTGCCTGAGAGTGTAAGCCCTGGAAGCCTTGTTTTCCTTAATGACGGATTCATACAGCTCCAGGTGAATAGGGTGTCGGGTGAGGAGGTTTTCTGCCTAACGGTTATCGGCGGCCCACTCCTGTCTCACAAAGGCTTAGCTCTTCCCGGAGTAAAAATATTTGCCGATGCGGTGTCGGACAAGGACCTCCAGTTCGTCGCATTTGCCCTGCACGAGGGTGTGGATGTATTCGGTGTTTTATTTGGGGAGACAGCGGATGACTGTCTTACGGGGTTTATCCTGTTTGCCTTGACTATGAAACAAAAGGCTTTGCCGATGGGGTCATGCAGTTTATGGGCAAGGCAGAGATGGTTGAAAAAGACGAGAGAGTGATTTTGGTTGAGGATAAATCACCCGAAGACATGCATGAAACCGATTCGTTCAAAATAATTAGAACACGGTGAACCCATAGGCCTGACGACAGCCTTTGAGAAGATCACCGGAAGGAAGCTCCCCGTAGACTGCGCCACTTTTGCCGCTTTCCAGGCCATATATGACCATGAGGTTAAATCCGACTCTTTTTATATGGCAACTTATGACAGTCTCATAGGTGCTTATTTAAATGATTATGATTAAAAATAAAGATGATAAATCCTATAGCGCTGCGTGTTGAAAGCCTGGCACAAAAATTGAACATATAAAGTTTACTCAACCAAAAATCAAACAGGAGGAAGACCATGAAATCAAGCACACAAGACAAAGCGGAAGGCAAGATGCACCAGGTGAAAGGTAAGATCAAGGAGATCGGCGGAAAAGCAGTCGGTAACGAAAGCCTGGAAGCCGAGGGCAAAGGCGAAAATTTTAAAGGGAAAGCTCAGGAGAAGGTTGGGGACGTCAAGAAGGTTGGGGGAAAATAGAAATGAAAGATACGGCCTGTGCCGCTCTTTTCTGAGTCCGGATATTTATGAAACAATTAGTATTTACCCGAAGGATATTCAATTTTATCGCACCAAGCTGCGGGGAATTAGGCCCGCGTTGATTCAACCTTAAAAAGTAAGGAGAAACATCATGTCGAAGAAGATGCCGAAACGAGATATTACCGGTAAATGTGAAGGTGAGTGTCGTGATCGTGTAGAAGAGGGAGAAAAGGAACGCCAGATCGAGCTTAAAAAATCCGGCGTGAAAGCACCCAAAAACTATCCCAGTATGCCAGGCGCAGAAAAACATGTTAATCCCGACAACCCGCCGGCCGGGAGCGAGAGGGCATCGTAGGAATTAAAGCGAGGCACCCAGTGTGCGTCAGGGTTGGATGGCGGGCGACGGACCTATCCGCTGCCTGCCATTCGACATTTTTATCCGCGTGTTTCCGATGGGAAAAGGGATCTCAGCACAACGGGCACAATAAAATCCTACGTCAGGTGCTTTAGATCATCTTTTCCTGCGTTACATGAAAGCCTATCAGCCTTATATCGAAGAATATCGAAGACACTCGGGTTTATTTGATGATAGCTGGGATGCACAGACCCTGTCGCCAGCAGAAATCCACTGCCCGGGATTTTCATATTCGATTTTTGAGCATTGCATGACTTACGCGATGAAAAAAAACTGGGGCCGAACTCTGGGGCTGTGATCATCCACACCCTCTGTTCATTCTGTTCTCTTATCTGAGGATGTCTGCCTGGCGAAAGGAATTATGTATAAGCAGCAAATTCTTGCCCTACGGAGTGAATGCAAATGAAAACCAGGAGTGTTGCAAAAGACTATCCTATCGTTTGCGTCGGCGGTTCAGCTGGTGGCCTCGATGCCTATACACTTTTATTAAAGCATCTGCCGACCGATATGGGCGTTGCCATCGTCATCGTCAATCATCTGAGAAGCGTAGCCACCCTGCTCCACAAGATCCTCCAGCGCTACACGAAGATGCCGGTGGAACTGATCACGGAAAGATTGGACATCGAACCCAACCATGTGTTCATCATCCCGGAAAAGCGTGATTTGCACGTTCTTGATGGAGAATTTCGTCTCAAACCGATATCAAAGCCCTGGGGATGGCCCGACGTGATTACGGTTTTTATGCGTTCCCTGACAGAGAACTGGGACGGCAAACTAATTGCTGTCATTGTCTCCGGCTTTGATGGAGACGGTGCCGCAGCGTTGCAGGGCATAAAAGAAGTCGGCGGTATCACCTTTGCGCAGAAGCCCGAAACCGCCATTGAGCCAGATATGCCTGAGAGCGCTATAGCAAGCGGGTATGTAGATTTTATCCTTTCACCTGAGAACATCGCGAAAGAAATTGTACGAATTGCCCACGAAGAGTGAAGGGAACGGATGGACTTGAAAAGCGGATATCCGTCGCGACTTGAGGTGGCAAGAAAGTAGTGGACACTTTTCTAAGACCGGTTTACTACCTGAGTCCTATCCCCCCGTTGCCGTCATTCTGAGGAGGTCAACAACATCGTCTATCAGATGGCGACAAGTCCCGACCGACGAAGAATCTACCCTTTCTGCCGACAGGTTGTTTTCATTTGCCGCTTTCCAGGCCATATATGACCATGAGGTTAAATCCGACTCTTTTTATATGGCAACTTATGACAGTCTCATAGGTGCTTATTTAAATGATTATGATTAAAAATAAAGATGATAAATCCTATAGCGCTGCGTGTTGAAAGCCTGGCACAAAAATTGAACATATAAAGTTTACTCAACCAAAAATCAAACAGGAGGAAGACCATGAAATCAAGCACACAAGACAAAGCGGAAGGCAAGATGCACCAGGTGAAAGGTAAGATCAAGGAGATCGGCGGAAAAGCAGTCGGTAACGAAAGCCTGGAAGCCGAGGGCAAAGGCGAAAATTTTAAAGGGAAAGCTCAGGAGAAGGTTGGGGACGTCAAGAAGGTTTGGGGTAAATAGAAAGGTTATTCTCGCTCCCTGGCACAGCTTGGGAACGAGAAAATATGGACTTCAATTTTAAACTAAGAGGAGGAGATGCGCATGGCTAAGAAATTAATTTTCATAATGGTAATGTTTATTTTGGCTGCATTCCTTGGCAACATCCAGGGGGTGTGTCTGGCACAACCTGCCGATAATACGAAAATCAATAAACGAGACTCGGACCCCACAGAACTTACCGCGGATCAACAGGGCCAGACGAAAGAGGATATTGAAATCACCCGGGAAATCCGTCAAGCCGTCGTCAATGATGAGTCACTTTCGATAAATGCTCAAAATGTCAAGATCATCACAATCGACAGAGTGGTTACATTGAAAGGTCCTGTCGAATCCGAGGAAGAGAAAATGGCTATTGAAGAGAAAGCGGCCCAGATAGCCGGAAAAGAGAATGTCAGGAATGAAATTGAGATCGCTCAATAAAAACACATGCAAATAAAAAAGGGAGGAACAGTTATGGCGTCTAAAAATATAGCAGTTTATGGAATTTATCCGAACCGGCCGATGGTCGAAAATGCCGTCGACGAATTGAAAAATGCAGGCTTCCGCAACACGGATATTTCAGTATTATTTCCTGATAATAAAGGAAATAAAGAATTCGCTGTCGAGAAATCAACCAAAGCGCCTGAGGGTGCAACGACAGGTGCCGGAACCGGTGCGGTCATCGGGGGCGCATTAGGATGGTTGACGGGAATCGGCTTACTGGCCATTCCAGGGCTGGGGCCTTTCATTGCAGCAGGTCCCATTATGGCAGCGATGGCTGGAGCTGGTGCTGGAGGATTGGTTGGAGGGATAGCCGGCGCCCTGATCGGAATGGGTATTCCCGAATATGAAGCGAACCGGTATGAAGGGCGGATCAAGGAAGGAGGAATACTACTTTCTGTTCATGCCGACGATAGAGACTGGAAGAATAAAGGGAAAGATATTTTGGAACGTACAGGCGCGGAAGATATAGGTTATAAAGGAGAATCCAGCGCAGACAGTGATGAAACCGACAGGCCATACCCTAAAGCCTAAAGAAACCATCAGTGCCGGCCTGCGGACGGGTTATGGCAGCGCTGATTATAAAAGAACCGGTGAGCCTGTCAACACGACCATCGATCCTCTTACTTAAAAATCATGGATCCCAAATGTTACAAGTGTGCAATCACTTACTCCGGTAAAAAAAACGGCAGTATTGTTATGCCTGAGGGAATCCCGCATCCGGCTGATACCCGGATGCGGCCCCACCGGTTGAGTGCTGTTGGCAAACTTACCTTTCAGATAAAAAGTAAATTTTTATGAGGTGAACCATGGGAATAAATAATTGGAATGCTGACAGGGCTGAAGAAACCTGGGCAGAGTCAAAAAATTCAAAAAAGTCAACCGGTTTTGAAAATGTCAAAACCATCATTGCTGATAAGTTGCATCATGTCGCTGAGACCTTGGGCGAAAAAACTACAAATCCGGACGCGCATTACGGCATGGCTCAGTACGGGGAACAGGCATCCGAATGGCTGGATCAATCCGCGGATTACGTTCGGCAATTCGACTATGTAGAGGCGAATGCCAGGTTCCGGGAATACGTCGGGAAGCGCCCGGGGCTAAGCCTATTGATCGCAGGAGGTGTCGGGCTGATTATCGGAGCTGTTTTACGACGCAGGTAAGGAGGTGGTTTTTCGATGAACAACAAATTGGTATACAAAGACACGAGAGCACAACGAGACTCCTTCAGTGAACTCTTAGGACAGCTTGCCAACAACTCAGCCACTGTGGTTCACGACGAAATTGAGCTGGCGATCCGGGGAATTCGGGAAAAGATGACGGCTGGCGGCAGCGGAGTCATAACAGTCGTTATTGGAGCGGGTATAAGTTTTGCCGCCTTCATGTGCCTTTGCGCCGCATTGATAGTCTGGCTCACTTCTTTTATGGCCCTGATTATGGCGTCCCTTGTCACTGCATCTGCGCTTGCTTTAGTTGGTGCCATCATTGCCTTCATCGGCTACAGGAAATTGAAAAAGCTGATGCATAACACATGACAATGGAAACACTGAAAAGGAGAGCTGAAAATGGCTGAAAGAGAGTTTTTAAGTAACGAAAAGGAAGCGGATGTCGAGCGCAGTTCCGAGGATATTCGCCAGAATATAGCCAAACAAAAAGAGAACATTTCCCAAAAAGTCGATCAAATCGGCGAGCGGATCAAAGAGAAGCTCGATTGGCGCGAATATGTGAAGGACTATCCATGCTTGGCGTTAGGGGTTGCTGCCGGCCTTGGTTATATCGGCTCAAGGGTATTAATACCACGCACCACTCCTATGGAACGAATCATGGATTCCATTGCCGGGGATGTTCGTGGCTCACTCAATGGCCTGAGTGCAGGTCCCGGCCTGATCAAATTGACCCTGCTGGGCATTGCCACGAAGTCTGCCGCCGGGTGGATAAAGAATGCAACGTCGACAGAAGCGGTGGACGGCGCCGCCGGGCAGCGACCGCCGGCAGGGCATGGTTCAACCGTTCGCCCGAGTGCAGGTTATTAATACCTGAACCAAAACTCCCCTTCCAGTCGGGAGGGGTTGGACGAGGAAAAAAAGGAGTCTTCGTTCAGATACTATATAACCATCAATGTTTGAATTTTAACAGGAGGATAACATGAATATGGAAAACAAGAATTACTATGGCGCCGAACAGAAAAGTGAAAAAGAGTCCGGCATCGTTAATACTGCTGAACAGACAATTTTTGAACGAGGCGCGGAAGCATACGATAAAGCGGACCAGGCGGTAAAAGATGCATATGATAAAACGTCTGAGAAGGTAAGCCAAACGTATGAGAAGGCCAGGAGTTATAGTAGCGATAATCCGGGCAAGACGGTTCTTATCGCATTAGGGATAGGAGTGGGCCTGGGCCTTCTTTTGGGCGCAAGCACTCATCGCTCCTCCCATACCGGCCGGCTTGCCCGACCCTTGGTTAACGCGCTCTCCGACTTCGCTCTGGACTTTTGGCGTTAACGCGATCTTATTGAAGGACCGGCCGCTCGACGAAAAATTATGGGAACATGCTGCAGCGCTTTTCGGTTCACAGTTATGACACACGAAACATTGGAATCTTTCCCGAGAGGAGCTGGCCGTAGACCTGACAGAGAAAGGAGGGAGAAAGGCGCGTGGGCGCGCCGCAGTAGGTCGTCATCCTGTTGCTTATGGGACGAATCTGAGGTGGCCCTTGAGGCATAGGAAATCAAGGAACAAGCCGCGCGCAGCCAAGGAAACTGTGTCGCGGAATCGGGACAGAATTTTTGATCCCTGATAATTTTAAACACAATCCAATCGTGAGAGGAAATTTAAAATGAGAACGACATACATGAGAATGACATACAGTGGTTTTTTTATCGTCTTTTATCTGGCTTTCATTTTCGGATTGGCCGGCTGCCAGCCGGAGGGGACAGCCGAAAAGGCAGGGCAGAAGATTGATAAAGCGGCTGAAAGGACCGGCCAAACGATTGAAAAAAACAGGGGAAGCGGTAGCCAAGAAAGCCGAAAAAGCCGGGGAATACATGGACGATGCTGCAATTACAGCCAGGATCAAGGCCGAAATCCTGAGAGACCCTTTACTTAACGTGTCCGAGATCGAAGTGACCACCACAAACGGCGTGGTGAAGCTGAGCGGCACTGTCGATTCTCAGGAAAGTATCGACCGGGCTATCGAAATAGCGCGCAGCCTCAAGGATGTGAAATCGGTGAATAACGCCCTTGTTCATTAGGGATGCAGGACCGGAGGTTCTGCGGTCCGGTTTGCGCCTTCATTCGAAAAGCCGGGATGAGGTGGCGCATTGGAATATGAGAGTCGTCTAACAGATCGGCCGGTTTCTTCCGAGAATGCCGTGACAAACATAAAAACCAACAAAGGAGATGGCAAAATGGACACAGCCAAAATGTAAGATTTACCGAAGCTTGGATACGACTACAATGCGCTTGCACCGGTTATATCCGAAGACCTGTTGCGGCTGCACCACGAAAAGCACCACGCAGCCTATGTGAAGGGTGCGAACACAATCCTTCAAAGATGGACAAGGCCAGAGCCGACAAGGCCGATTTCGACACCAAGGCGACTTTCAAGGAACTCTCGTTCCACATCGGGGGGCACCTGCTGCACTCGCTGTTCTGGAAAAACCTCGCCCCGCCGGGCAACAGCGGTGGCGAGAAGCCGTCCGGAAAAATCGCGAAGGTGATCGAGGAGGAGTTCGGCACCTTCTAGCGGTTCAAAAAGGTGTTTTCGGAGACGGCGGTTAGCACCGAGGGCTCGGGCTGGGCAGCGCTCACATTCTGCAAAAAGACGGGCAGGCCCATCATCATGCAGGTCGAAAAGCACAACACGAATGTCTACCCGATGTTCACGATCCTTATGGTTTTGGATGTCTGGGAACACGCGTATTATCTGGACTACCAAAGCGACAGGGGCAAGTTCGTCGAGGCGTTCTGGAATATAGTGAACTGGGCCGAGGTAAACAAGAGGCTCGATGATGTTATGAAGCGTTAATTCAAGATCTTGGGATTATCTATAATCTTAGCGTAATACAATCCGAAATTCGAGCGAAACGATAGCGTGCCGGCATGAAACGACAGAGGCTCCAAATTGCCGGCGCCGGCCCGAAATCGGGTCTCTGATTCAACCGACAGAAAAGCTTGGACGGCTTCGTTATTGCCGGTGGTTTTTAGATGAACAACAAATTGGTAAACAAGGACACTAAATGACTACTAACGTTTAAATTTTACCAGGAGGATAACATGAATATGGAAAATAGAAATTAC
>Ga0351930_1095_pt1 | contig 16492 bp, 11 predicted proteins | sample BONcelT113001E10_FD_205823 | JGI IMG/M metagenome (GOLD analysis project Ga0351930, IMG submission 205823) | Enriched cells from coal bed in the Powder River Basin, Montana, United States - BONCAT cells T11 rep2 HSBNCT.T11.300.1.E10 ...
CTTCAATTATTTTGCAACGGCTCAAAGTTTCATGAAATATCATTTCTGCAATATAATGCATTCGAAGCTCCTTGTCCGATGATCGGGGCGTGACGTTCTGGCCCGCCGACGCTTGCCGATTCTCACCACCTGTTTTTCGCCCGCATAGATGCTTACCTCTCAGAATAATTGACCTCGCTATCCCGAATTAACTCATCCCGCTATCCCGCAATCCAGCTACCCCGCCACATAAATTTTTAACAAAATATCCCGCCTATCCTTTGAAAAATGTATCCCTCTTGTTTATGACAGACCATTTCTTCCTGGCGAGGGTCTTCAATCTGAAGGACACGCATTGAGAAGATTTTTCTCAGGTTGCCGATTTGGCCGCTGAATAGATATGGGAAAACGGACCAGGTACAGGTTTATCTTGACAGGCGGACACGCATATTCTATTAAAACAAATTTACTTATAAATCTGGCCTGTTAAGCATATTGAAGTTTTTCGGTCACTTTGCGAAGCCCTGAAATAATGGTGCCAAATGAGAGTTTCTGATAAAACCCGGCCTAAAAACCGTCCCTTTCAAAATGACCTCAAATCTCACGCATGTGCATCCGACGCTGTGCATTCGTTCTCTCTTTTAAAGCAAATTGCCATACACGCCATCGGCATCGCCGACAGCCGGCCCGTTTTGATTATCTGCCTGCTGCTCTTCCCCCTTATTGTCCTGGCGTATTACCCGGCCAAGTTTGATGATTACGACATCTGGTTTCACCTGACCTACGGCCGTGAATATTTTCAGAATTTTACCTGGTACCTGGATCACGGCCAGTTCTCCTGGACCCCCGCCCACACTGAATGGACCTATGTCACCTGGCTCGGTTCCGGGTTTTTGTATCTGATCCACGCGGCAGCCGGCGTAACCGGCCTGCTTCTTCTTCAATGGCTGGTGTTGATCGGCATGATTACCTGCCTGATGCTATATGCCCGTTTTTCCGGGTTCCGCATGAATATCACCCTTCTGACCGCTCTGCTGATCTGTCTTGTCGCCATTAAGATTATTTCTTCCTATATCAAGCCGGAAATGTTCACCACGCTTTTTTTCTTCGCGACGACAGTCATCTATTTTCACGGTAAGCAAAGTGAAGAAAAAGACCTTTTCTGGATATACCCTCTCCTTTTCCTGGTCTGGGCCAACACCCATGGCGGCGTTGTTGCAGGTCTGGCATTTCTGGGCATAGTCTTGTGCGTGGAAACTTTCGCCCGTTTGTTTCTGCCCAACCAGGCCCTGCCTCTGTCCCGATACAACCGGCTCCTTCTCTTTGCCGGCCTGGCCATACCGGTTACGCTGATAAATCCGCACGGCATCGTTTACCACATGCGGGTACTCGGCGGCTGGTTTGCCGATATATATGAAATAAAAGAATATTATGGCCACAATATATCCTATGAGAGCTTATGGAAAAACCTTTTTCCACCTGACCGGCGGGTATACTGGATCCCCTCTGCATGGTCCCTGCTGCTCATGGGGTTATCTTCCGCCGGTCTTCTGACGTTTTATGTGATTTGCAAAAAAAAACTGCCGCTTGCCATACTCACACTCAACCTCTTTTTCTTCCTGTTCTCCATGAGCATGGGGAGAGCGGTCATTTTCTACCCGTCGGTATGGTTTTGCACCGTGGTTTATCTTATTCGGGCAACCGGGGCTTTACAGTTCCCACGCAAAGCCGCGCCGGCGGCCCTTCTCGTCTTTATCGGGCTCTGCATTTATACGCCCTGGACATTCCTTGCCGTAGAAGGCCGGAAATCACTGATCGCCAATGGTTTCGAGGAGTTCGTCCCCATCAAGGAGGTTCAATTTATAAAAGAAAACAACCTTCCCGGACCGATTTTTAACGATTATCTCATCGGCGGATACATGATATGGGCCATGTACCCGGAATATAAGGTGTTCATTGATCCCCGCTTCATGCCTTACGATAAAACCCTGCTGGATGACTATTTCAATCTGGGTGACCGTTATATGCTGCAAAAAGGCGGCCTCGATATCTTTCGGAATAAATACAAATTCAATATTGCATTGATCCATATGCGCCAGTTACCGCTCATCGAGTGGTTGGCCAACTCACCCGACTGGTCCCTGGTTTATTTCGACAAAATCGCCGCCGTTCTTATGCACCGGTCGGTCCTGCACATGCTGAGTCCGGAAGCCAGATCCATGGACGTCGGCCCCCAGCGATTCAGAACCGTCGACAATCCGGCAATCCTTAATAATTTATTCAAATTTTATTTCAACTTCAGCGCCAACATGGCAACAGAGATACGAAATACTTATGAGCGAAATGTAAGTCCTTTTTATAAACCCAAAAAAGCCCGGCTGGCATTGATGGATTACGCACTGCAAAGGATCAGGGAGGGGCCTTCCCGAAAGCACGAAAGTGGGCCCGCGAATGAGCAAAATTTATTTGATGAAGATATAACATATTAGTATTATAAGTTTATTTAAAATAACAGAGAAAGGGATTCGGCATGCTGCAATACCAGACCATCGCCCACAAAGAAAACACGGAATGGATCATGTTGCTTCATGGTCTCGGCGGAAGCTCGAGCATCTGGTACAAACAGGTCCCGGATCTGTCCCAACACTACAACCTGATTTTGCCGGATTTTTTCGGACACGGCCTGACCCGGGAAACCATGCCGACTTACACCTTTGAGGGCCTGGCGGACGCCATGGCGGAAGTGCTTGATGATCTGGGGCTTGACCGGGTGCATCTTCTGGGGATTTCCATGGGCTCAGGGCTGGGGTGCTTCATGGGCGTCTATCATGCGGACCGGATTAAATCCATGGTCCTGGGAGGGGCCACCGTGGGCATGGACCTGCCCACCACCCTGCTGCTGCATGCGGGCAATTTTCTTAAAAACCTCATGCCCTATATGTGGCTGTACCGCTTTTTCGCGTGGATCATGATGCCCAGACGCAACCATTCCCGGAGCCGGGCTATCTTTATTCGGGAGGCTCATAAACTGGGGGGGAAAGAATTCCGGAAATGGTACCGGCTCCTGATGCAGTTTCCCATGCATCAATTGGAATTGCAACGGCCGGTTCTGCTGGAAACCCCCAAACTGTTTATCTCGGGATGCCAGGATCACCTGTTTTTAAATCAGATTGTCAACTGGGCGGCCCGGGACTCCAACGCGATTATGCACATCGTTGAAAATGCCGGGCACTTGTGCAACATTGAGCAGCCCGAGGAATTCAACCGGCTCACGCTGGAATACCTGAAAGAGCAGGATACCCGTCAGGCGACAAAATCCGATTTTGCGGTGGGAGCGGTAGGGAGAGAAAACGGGCGAAAATGAATCCGAAAATGACGGGCTGATAAGGGCGCAGACGGGATAACGGCCTTAATTTCGATTCGTTTTTATTCTATTACCCGCGTGAAGGGATTGAGGAATCGAATTCGTTGAATGATTTTTGCCCGGTTGCCTTTCTGGTATGCCACGTATGCGTCAAAAGGCACCACAAACCCCACGGAGATCAGGATAACATCCAGATCCCCCTCGTAATATTGTCCGGCAAACATGTTGGTGCCATCCCAGAAATAATTGGTGGATGTGAGGTTCGTGCTTTCCTCCGGATCGAGTTTGGCCCTTGTCCTGGCGTAGGCCAGGCCGAAATCGAGCCGGCCGCCGTTATCCAGATGCCGGCTTAGCCCGCAGCCGAAATAATGCATGTCCGCAATGGGCGTGGTCAGATCCATGTATTTCGTATTCACCGATGTTTTCCGGAATTCGTAACCCGCCAGCAGGTCGATTTTATCCGACAATTTATACTCCATGGAAACTCCCCAGTCCAGAGTGTCTTTCATGAAGCGGTCCGAGACCAGCGTCCGGTTCCCGTATTTATGCCCGGAGAGTTTAGCCACCTGAAGCAACTGGATGTCCTGGTCAAGCTTCATCGTATCCTGATCACGGATGGACCACTCGGACCACTTGAGGTCAAACATCAAATTAAGGCGTTTTACCGGGCTGTACCGGACGCCGGTCTGAATCCGCCGGGGATATTTAACCTCCGTGGTAAGTACTCCGCTCTGGTACCGCACGGGATTGATGGGCAGGTCCAGAATAATAGAGGTATTGCGGACCCCCCACGGACCGGAGCCGTAATAGTCCACCATGTTCATGAAATCATCGCCATAGGTAATTTTATAGTTTCCGCTCATGTGCGCGATGATTTCACTCTGATAAACCATGCCGAAGCCGAGCCAGGGGTAGGGTTCGTAAAGCATGCCCATTTTATAGCTGGGGGCGAAGTCGTTGCGTATTTTCATATCCAGCCTGGCCACCTCTTCCCAGGGATGGATGCCGCCGCCGTAGAGGGGGTCCTTGTAATAGAGGTAGGTCCACGGGGGGATGGCCATGCCCTTGGTGGCTTGGCCGAGCTCCCTGGTCAGGGCCGTCAAATCGTTGGGACTGCGCAGGCGGAGTTCGGCAGCCTGTGCGGTCTGGCCGGTTCCCACGCCGGCGCCGATAGAAAGTTCCGGCGTCACCTGATAACTGGCTGTGGGATGCTGGTAAATCAAGTGCTGCTGGACGGCCCGTCTGCTGCCGAACCAGGTGGGATCGCCCTTACCGCTGTGGTTGGCGCCGGTGGCAAAGGGCGTGTACATGCCCGTGGCAAAGGTCCATTTGGATGCTTCGCTCTTGTGGGCAATGACGGTTCTGGGAGAGATGGCAAAGTCAATGGTCTTGTTAAGCAGAGGAAGGTACATGACGCCGCTTTTAGCCTTGCCCTCGGCTTTCAGCACTTCCTTGCCCTTGTAAATCGGGTCGGCCTTGTGACTCCAACGCTCGGACTGCAACCATCCGGGAAAATCCGGATTCCCGCGGAATTTCGTATATTTGAACATCTGGGGCAGGATCACGCCCTGATGCCACCAGGTCCCCTCGGCAATCTTGGAAAGACCCGCGGGATTATAGTGAATCGACATGTGCCCCGGCGGATTGGCGGTACAAGTGTTGGCCATGGCCATACCCCGGGTGTCGATGGCCATCTGCTCGATAAAGGTCGCCTCCGCCGGCGCGGGCTGAAAAAGCACCGCCGCCATCAGCAAAAAAAACAGCATCTTCGAGGCGCCGCAGCCTGCGTGAACAGTCAACGTTTGCACGCAGCGGCCGATGGAAACAAATGGATAAATATTATCGATCACTGTCTTTTTCACCGCATTGCCGCACGTGCAAAAAAACGCATGATGCCGTTTATCGAAAGTCATAAGATAAGGGCAGACGGATGGATATGCTGAAACCTGGATTTGCCGCAGTAATACCCCAGCCGGCGCCCACGATCAGCGTGCGGCCGGGAGTAAGCCGCCATGAAGTGCTGAGATTCAGGGAAGCGGAGGTCGCGTCCCCGGATGATGTTTTTATCTTATCAAAACCATCATCATATTGTCGTGCCTGCAACCAGAAATAATCCGTCGAAAACATATAGGTATAGGATAAGCCGAGGGTCAACGACATCCGGTAGGAAACAGCGTAGCCAAATCCAAGACTTGCTCTGATTATTGCTCCTGGAACCACCTCGTCCAGCAGGCCCGGGGCGCCAGGCCTGGTCTGACCGATATGTTTTTCCGTCATGGCCTTTTCATAGCCGACGCTGCCGAAGACGTTTACCGGGTCAAACGGATGGGAAAGAGAAATGCCGCCGGTATAACTTGTAAGCCCGGAGCCGGTGGAAAGCTCCGTTTGCGGGTTAATCTCATAAGGACTCTTTCCGGTGGGCATGATGTAGCCGAAAGAAAAAATAGGGGACGGATACCCTTGCCCGACCCGCATCGGCTGGTACTGAAGGTTTAAGGATATGTCGCCCAGGCTCGTGACCTCTCGGGACTGGGCCGTGCCGACCATGTCGTACTTGTAAACAAAGGGGATGGTCGCGCCGGCGCTGAGGTTTTCGCGTATGCCGGATGACAGTGAAAAGTTGTTGGTGATGGTATGATTGGAATGATATTCGAGATTGTTTCCGCTTTCACGATCGATATAGCGGATAAGATCATACGCATAATAGGAATAGTTGACGCTAAGGTCTAAACCGAAAACCCATGGCGGCTGAAGGTAATATTGCCGGCCGGCGGCCTCCAGGATCTCGGCATCCCTGTCCCGCGCCTCTTCATCTTCGACCGTGGCGCGCAGGTGATCCCTGGCATCGGCCTCAAGACGTAGCCGATTCACAATTTCCTGCAAATTACGCACTTCCCTATAAATCTCCACTTGGTCCGGCGGGATATCCACAGGAGCGGACGCATCATCAGCGGCGATTCCCGGCTGCGCCCCCTGCTGACCATCGGGCATCGTGCCGCCGGGAGCCTCCGGCGCCAGGGCCGGTCCGCCGACGGGATTCCCCGGAGCCGGTTCAGCGGCTGGAGTCCCCGGCGGCAACCCGTTGCCGACGTCAATGGCTATAAATAAAGGACCCTGATCGCTGCCTTTTGAGACAGGCTCTTCTTCCCGGACAATCATGGGTCCAGCGGCGCCGGAAGCTTCAAAAGGAGCCATGGTCATCCCGCAGACAACAGCGGCCAGAACAAACATGAGCAAAAGGAGTCTATGCACCGCGTATTCCTTTTTTACGGGATCATCAAGATTCATAATGAATAATTATAAAAAACTCCCACATTATTAACGGAAATGCAAGCCTATTTTCTCTTCCGTGCTTGCCTTGAGATGAGTTTTTTCAAGGATCACCGTTGATAAACATCCGCATCAAAATCCAAATGCCGGTAAGCTTCTCGTTCCGGCCGGGTATCGGGATGGTTCGGCTGGGGCGGGAAAAGCGTCCAATACACCATATCCTCGCCGATATAAGTCATATCCTCCTTTGTCAGGGCCAGAAGGTTTCGTGTAGGTCTCGCCTTGGATTCGGCCATAAAGATTACCTTCTGGTACCACATGTCCTCAAATGTCTTTATCGGATAGGTGGAATGGCCGATCCACGGATCGGCCAGAAACACCCGGTTGTCATGGATGCCCTGAAAAACCACGAAATGCCTGTATCCCCAGACCTCTATGGGAAGGATGACCGGGATTTCGAGTTCAAGGAGATTTTTCATTTCAGCCCGGTAACCGTTCCCTTGATAACCGAGGGTTTCAATAAAGCGTTTCATATCCAGAAAAGAAAAGGCCCTGCGCTCACGGATGCTTTCCGGGTTGCCATGGGCCATAAGCCCGTAGATCACCTGTTTTTCGGTAAGATCTTCGCCGAGATGATAGTTGAGCAGCATGGCAAGGGCCGCGGACCCGCAACTGTAATCATACTCCTGCTTCACGATGTTCCGGCTTTTGAGGGATTCCGACGATTCGGTGTAGACGTTGATCAGCATCTTCCGGTCCGGGTCCACCGTCACATACCGATGGCCGTCCGCCGGTTCGTAAAGCGTCCCCCGTGCGGCGAAAAGACTGGTTAAAATAATGAACCAGACGACAATATGCATATCTGAATACCCTTCCTTACAACCGTTACCCGTCGGTTTTCCCTTCTGAGCCGATGGTTGCCCGTATCCACCAGAATTCTCTCCCGTCATCCTTTAACGCGATACCGGAAACGGTGCGATACCCCGTAAAAACAAGCGATGATTGTTTCAACAAACTCAAAAAACGCTCGCTGCCTTCCCGGCCGTCGATCACCAGAAAGGATTCCAGCAGGCCGGATTCATCGCCCCGAGAGGCGACGTACGCATAATGCCCGCCATCCGGGCTGAATTCCGGTTCGGTCGCCCACGGGTATTTGCCGATGACTTTTCCGTCCACAACCACAACAAACAAACCGTCCTCGGCTGCGAGGTAGGCCATGCGTCCGCCCCGAGGGCTGAATCCGGGGGTCGTGATCGTGTCAAAGGCAGGACCGATGTTTCCATTGTGAATGATATGCCATTTTGAACCTTTTTGCACCTTGTATGCCAGTTGAAGACCGGCCGGATCAAATACGGGTATCCCCACCTCATCGTAAAGGTCATGCTCCGCGCCTGCATGTACGACCATTTTCTGATCGCCTTTATGAGCGACATATGCAAACTGCTTTCCATCAGCGGAAAACAAATATACGCCGATAAAGTCATAGGGCTTTCCCGCTTTGCCATCGACTACCATCCGCATGCGGATGACGCCGGCCCCCGTCTTTTCCCCAACCGAGTACGCCAAGCGCCCTCCTGTGGGGGAAAAAAGAGGCAGTCCCGGGACCGATTCGTAAACGCCCTGGGGCTTATCATTTAGGACCATGAAAGCCCCATCCTTGGACCGGGCGATGTAGGCCAGGGACTTGGAATCAGGGCTGAATGCCAACTGCAGGATTACGCTGTGCCCGGGCCCTCTCTTGTCCCCTTCAACAAGATGCCATTGATTTTTTTGTCTGGCCGCATACACCATGCGGCTCCCGTCCGGGCTGAAGGTCAGATGCTTTATTTCCTCCCAGACCGGGCCGGGATTGCCGTTTCTAACCACGCACCATGCATTTCTATCCACGCGGGCCGCGTAAGCCATATGCCTGGAATCATTACTGAACACTATCCCCTGCTGAGGATCGATCAGGGAAAAGGACTGGTGCCGGTCCTGATTCACGCATACGAAAAACGCGTCCCCTTCCTGAGCGATATAAGCCACCTTCATGGAATCCGGGCTGAACCGCAAGGCCGCCACCCTATCGTAACGACGGCCCAGATGACCGTTTAATATTACCCTGGACTTCCCGTCCTGCAGGGCAATGCCGGCCCAGTGATTGCGATCCGGACTGGCAAAAGGCGTACCTTTGGCTACAGCGTCGACGTTAGGCCCGCATACGTCGTTCATACAGGCGATAAAGCCGCCTCCCTCCGTATAAACATAAGCCATCTTACCATCGCCTGGATAAACACGCAAAGAAGGAGGGACCATCTGCGCGTTTTCTTTTATTTCAACAATGCATTTCAGCTCTTCGGTAAAAAATGCATGGTTTACCGCATTCTCGGCGGCATCTCCGGCAAGAACTGAAGAGACGCAAAGAATCGCCGTCATCACCGCCATACCCGTAAAACAGGCCGCACCGGAAAAAACCATTCTGCTGTAAATTAACATCCTGTTAAATTTATCTGTAAACGGCATCATATAAAAACCCAGCTTCCGTGTTAAGACAGCGCTTTCGGTGGTTTCCCTCCCGCGCACGGGCGTCGCCACGCCTTGCCCGTCCTATTTACGGGAAGAATGAACTTTTATATACCGCCGTATTGTTGATTGGTTTTACTTGATCGGGAATCATATTTCGGCGTCTGCGCCGGTGCAACGATCACCAGGGAACCATATCCACCTGAAAATGATGGGCATGAAAACCATCGATGATCACGGGCCCGAAGTTCTTGCCCCCCAACTCTGTTTCCGCGATGCGCAGGCTCCCTTCCATGGGAAGCTGCACGCGCAGAAAAGAACGGTTATAGGCATCAAGGGGGTCTTCAACCACGTGAAATGTGGCAGGCGCCGGTCGGGTCGAATCAAAGCCGAGATCATCATCCCGGGGATCAATCCGGCCGATGGCGAACCTGCCGTCCGGAATCCAGGTGTCTGGATCGGTGTAATCATCACCTGCAAGAAAAGAATTCGCCAGATAAAGGTCGGTAAAGCCAAGCTGCTCCCCGTCCTCATTATATATCCATCGGAATTCCTCGATATTCAGGCGGGCTTCCAACTGGAACCCGATACCGCTTACCGCCTGATGCTGCATGGTGGCGAGAGGAGCGGCGTAAAGGCCGAATTCGCTGGGCGAAAAACCGGTGACATGAAGGCTTCCCAAGCTTATGGCTGTGGAAGTGTCTGCATCAAAGAAGGAGAAATCATTCACATGCGCATCTATGTCCATTTCCAGCGCGGGCAGGTCGATTCCAGGATACCGGATGGCCTCCAGCGCTATCATGCTATAATTCCACTGATTCTGATAAATACGAAGGGTAAATGGTATATTGGTCTCCAGATGGATGAAAAGCTTCGCGTCGCGCAGTTCGATCCGGTTCAAGTCCGTTGTATCCTCAATGGACAGGCCGTCATCAAAGAGATAGACCTTCAGATCCGATATTGCCACGGCGATGCCGGATTGCCCCCGGACATCATCCAGTTCGGCGTCATTCATCGGCAGCGGCAAGGAAGCCGTCGCCGGCGAAAAAATCGAAAGCAGGAAGAAGAAAAAGAAGATCGACAGAAAAGCGGTTCGCATAAGATTGTCTCCCACCCTTTATTCCAGTATTTCCAACGACGCTCGGATCATCATTAAAATAGAATCGATACCGAAGAAATACGGCGTCAGCAAAAACAGCTGAAGGAAAAAAATGGGAAAGGGCAGGGCAACCCTTTCCCATTTTTTGTTTCAAACGCACAAATAATGGTTGATGGCCTCTGGATCAGGCGGCAATCGGCGGATATCCCGGCGGCTGCCGCCTGCCTGTTTTTGCAAATCCTAATAAAAACGCGGATTCGCGTAGCCTTCCATCGGCGCGATTTCGATAAAGCCGTCGAGAACCAGAATGGTTCTTTCATTGAGCGTGTCGCCGGTGTCATTAGAACCGTAATAAATCTTGCCGTATGACCAGGTGTCGGAAAGAGCCTGATCATCGGGGTCGAACCCAAGTCTTGAAAGTGGATTGTCCGCGATGGAGAGCAGCACTTCCAGGGTCTCGCCTCTGCCGCGTTTGTAGTGGATTTCAGCCGTGGGCAGACCGATGACAACAGCAGCGATGGCTACGGTGTCGCCGGGTGCGTATAATGCATAATCATTATAATTTAATCCAAAAGCTGCAAGCGCGTTCAAACGATAGGTGGCGGCCAGACTGAAAGCTTCGGCGCGGTCAACGGCGCGGATGGTCAGTGCACGGGAATCAAATGCGGTGTCAACACCCATGGGAGTGGTCTTGTTGCCGAAGTTGAAACCGAAATCCGCATTCAGTGCCTGATAAGCGGCGCCGGCGGTAAGCCCGTCGTAGTTGAGCATGAGGTCGCGCTTCATGTTCGGCTCGGTGCCTGTACCGACACTGGTGAAAGCGCCATTGGCGCCGGCCAGCGTATTTGTCGCCAAAACGGCGTTAACATACAGCATCTGTCCGAAATCGCTCCGGATCAGACCCAGGGCGCCCTGGTATACATAAAGGTCGTTGCTTGCCGCGGTGAAATTGCCGGCTGACTGATACCAGGTTTCCTCGTTTTGGGTATAGAAAAATACCTTGATGTCGTCCATAGCAATGGCCACACCGGACTGACCGGTGATTTCCGCCATTTCATCAACAGTCATGGACTCCATGGCGAATGCCGTGCAGGGAATAAGCAGCATTAAAGCAATAGCTAAAATTTTTTTCATTTTAATCCTCCAGATAAATGTAGTAAAAAGTTATGTAAGTTTGCTTCCGCTTTTGTCATTTCGTCGGCTTTACACCGGCGCTTAGAGTGCCCCGGCAATCGCCGTCCTTCGACACAGCCCTATCATCACCTCCTTATCCGCGTTATAGGTTATCGATCATCCTCAAGTTGCATGGTTGAAAGGTCAAAAACAAGCCCAGGTCCGGTCGGGTTGCTGGGCCCGGACGCGATTCTTGTCAACGGCAATTGAAATTTATCAAAGTGAACGGTGTATGCTTGCCGCCAGATCCAGCTCACCCTGCCGCCGGTGTTGATGGCGGTAAAAGGGTCATTGCTGCTGTGCCGGAACGGCGGCTGTCCGCCCGGTTTGTATTTGTAATCATCAACGGTAATTCGATCCACCACCAAGGCTGCGCCGTTAAGACCGACGCCGGTTACGTAATACTGCCCCCATTCTGTTTTCAGATCAAGGGGGGCCAGCTCCCATCCATATCGTTCCATGGTCACGTCGTAATAGCGGCGCCAGATCATGGAACGATGTATCGGAACCCACAACTCGTCTTCTTCGGCTATAGGCTCCAGCTGGTAGTAGATCGGCGCCCAGAACATCAACGCCAATTCAGTGTCTTTTGCCGTCCAGACGATGGGCGTTCCCCCGGCGAAGATTCCGTCAAGACTTTCATCGGGCAAGCCGTTGCTGCGCGTCGCCGGGCCGGCCCGATCATGATTCCCCATGTCATCGTTGTCACGACCCGAACCGGCTGGACCGTTCATCACCACCCGAGTCACCGGTCTTCCTTCGGGCAGTGTGAGGCTTTTTATTAAGGCAAGGGATGCGAAACCGTGATCCACGAGGGCGTTACGCATATCGCCCTCGTTCATTCCGGCCATGCCGACCGGCAGCGGCTCCCCCGTGTTTAGAAGTGACAATTCCGGGATTCGACGTTCCACCGGTTTTGCCAGCAGCTTAGGCGAGGTATCCGCGGGTTTTCCCACCGCAGCCCGATCTTCCGCTGGATATCCCGCAAGATGGATAACCTTGCTTCTCGGCTGATCGGCCAGGAATGCCTCATTCCCTTCGTCCCCGCTCCCAGGTTCCCCGGCGGCCGCTAATACCAGCATAAATAAAAACAGCCCGGCGAGCAACACAAAAAAACCATAAAAAGGGATCGCCTTACCGGTCACAAACCCACCTTTGGAAATGATCCGTTTAGAAACCAAAGCCAAACCACATATACGGTTTATGCCAACCGCATTAAAATTACAGACTGCCAATTGGCTTGGAGCCGGTTTGATTTTTTAGGTGTAAACAGTGTTAGGCGTAAGGTACCTCATTCACAAACCAGAGTCAAACAAAAAATTAAAAATTCCATTTCACGCCGCCGAAGTAGGCATTCACATCTCCGGATTCTCTGAATTCACGTTCATAGCCGATATGAGCCACATTGAAATCGCCGAAAAGGAAGGTGATGCGAGCTCCGGCGAAATACAAATCGCGGTCCGGTCCCTTTCCGGTCACGGTGAACCCGCCTTCCGGACTTCCCGGCGCACCGACAAACGAGGCATTGATATCTAAATCCCTGTCGCCCATTTCATTGCGCCAGCCGCCGGTCAGCTCAGGGACGATGATGCTGCTGGTTCTCCGGATTTCACGGCTGATGCTCACCCCCAGCGTGCTGCGCAGGGTGTCGAATGAATCTTTGGATATCTTAAGATTTGCATCGCCCCCGTTTTTTTCGTCAATCTTTTCCCTGCGCTGATAAGTATACTGGATGGCGGCCGACGGCGACAGCCGGAAGAGACCCGCCGGGGAAATGCTGTAACGGAGATCCGCATACGTGGTGGCGTCGTAAATCTTATACCGGGATGAGGCGATTTGCCGATCCTGATGATTTTTATGCCGACCCCCGTTTAAGACGATATCAAGCTCCAGGTTTCCGAGGGCCACGGTGGCATGGGGGCCGAAACGGAAACTCTCGATTTCCAGATCCCCCGCGGACCTGCCGAATCGGGAAAAATATGCCTGATTGTTTAAATATTGGAGCCCGATCCCGCCATTGATCCGCGTGCCGACGGGGCGCTCGTACCCGAGGTAAAACCCTCGCGCCCTATTATAGTAACCCGTACGGGACGGATCAGGATCCACATCCGAAAACCGGTAGATCGTGCCGTAAAACAGACGAAAGGGCTTAGCCCAGGTGGAAGTGCCGGTTTCGCCGGGCACAATAAAGGCCCGGTCGTCTTCCGCGCCGGGGTCGGCAAGGCCCAGTTTCAGGCGGGTCTGGCGGGCGCTGTGCATAAACTGCCGGTTCATATCCCCCACCATGTCAGCCGTCATCCGGAACGCAGCCTGGTAAGGCTCCGGGCCGAGCCGATCCAGTGTATATCGCAGCAGATCCGGCGAGGCTTTTTCTTCCAGAACATCGACCAGAAGGCCTTCCATGACCTGAACCAGATTCGGCAGATTACCGTCTTCCCGGGCCGTTTGATAGGCCTCGGCCATGACGGCCTGGTTCGGTGTTTCCGTGAAATCGCCATAATCGATCAACCGGGTCACGCTGAAGGACACGTTGTTGAACCCGTAATTCAGGTCGAAAGCGAAAATAGGGGACCCGGTGATGGCGTCGAATTCGCCGGCCACGAACTGATCCGCCGTCAGAAAGGTATAGACGGCGCCGTCCTGGATGGTCCGTCGGGACAGATCGGACACCTTTACCGTGCCGCCTTCAATGCCCACAAAGCCGGTAGCATGGATGTTGGCGTTGTTGTCGTCGCCGCGATCGATACCAATGTCAACAGTGGTCTCCGCCTGGATGGTCAGGTCCCCTTCGATGACAAGGGTTCCTTTTGGTTCGCCCTCGTCGGAGGAGCCAACGATTATTTTGCCGTATCCGGGCTTTATGGTGCTTCCGGCTGCGGCGAAAGCTGATCCCTGGACCAGTCCGGCGCCGGAAAGCCACCCTTTATCCATGACCTCCAGGCCATCCGGGACCGTCACGCGGCCACCCTCGAGGGTCAGCATGCCTGCCTGATCGCCGCCGATGGCAATGTAACTGATGCCGGAAGTGGATGCGCCGTTGATGAGGCGCAGGTGCGGGCTTTGATCCTCTCCGCCGCCGATAAGAGAAAAATCGCGGGCACCCCGGGGCTCCGCATAATTGAACACGCCGCCGTCAATGGCGATCTCGCCGTCAAAAAAATTCAGGGTCCCGCGGTTATTGAAATTTTTAGCGGTGATGGCCCCATCGGTAACGGTCATGACCGCATCCGGCCCGACAAAGATGCCCTGCTTCACCTCTATTTCCTTGCTAAGCCGCATCTCTCCGTTTTCCAGCCGGAGGGATTTGGCGGCGATGTCCTTGTAGTTCCAGATGCCGCCGTACTGGGTGACGGAGCCGTCGCCGAACACAATGTTCCCGATAGCGGCTTCGGCGTTGTCGACGGTATCAAAGATGGACAAGACGGCATCGGCGGAATCCCCGATGTGCCGGATATTCCCGTCCACGCCGGAATAGAGCGCCACTGTCCCGCCCTTTGTAAACGCGGAAAACAGGATGGCGTCGCCACCCTCCTCCCCGGTTACTGCCAGTTCTCCCGAATGGATGATGTTTAAGGTGCCGGTGGAAGCAAAAATGCCGTTTTCCCCGCCGCGGATGGCGCCCCGGTTGTCGATTTCGCCGCCGCTCAAGAGCATGATGCCGGAACGGCCGCCTTCGATGACGCCGTTTTCATGATTGACGATATTGACGGATTCATGGCCGCCGCCGTCGAAAATCCCTTCAAATACGCCGCCCCGGATTTCGCCGTGGTTTTCGAGGCTGAACCGGCTGCCCTCGATAAAATCCACCAAGGCGGAGTCCCCGCGGGGAATAAAATCCCCCTGCTTTTCGGAATAGCCAACCCGGATGCCGAAGTGGGAACCGGTGATGATGCCGGTGCTTTCGTTGACGACGCTCCCGCCGACCCCTTCATATAAAAGGATGCCGGAACGGCTTTTCAGGACGGGCCGGTTGCCGTCTTCATCCCTGGGACCGGTTTCATCCGTGAAGGTCCCGATAAGGCCCCGGTTGACGATGGATGCCTCGTAGTAATCCGTTGGTTCGGGTTCCATGAAATTGCCGAAAGTAAGCCCGGCCCAACTGCCGTGGACAAGGGTGTCTTCCTTAATATTAATGTCCACCGGCCCCAGGATGAACATGCCGTCGCTTTCCAGGGCCCGGTTGATGACCCGGGCGCCATTCTCCAGGGTAATGCTGTTGTATGCATTCCCCACGGTGAACACCGACAGCGGCTTAAGGTCGTATGCCGCCATCCGCCCGGGGTTGGCGCCGGTTTCCCTGAGCCACTTTTCCCATTGCTGATAATTGGAAAGCGTAAAGGCAATATCGCCGTCGAGCACGGCTTTATCCTGAAAAACAATCACGTCGGTTGCCGGGTTCCGGCTGACGAAAATGTTCGGTCTGTCCACGGCCTGGTTCCGCTGAAACGTATAGCCGCCCACTACAGTCCTGCCCTCGCCGTCTGTCTCGTCGGCCATCGCCGCCGGCCCCGTGGCCAGTACCAGGCAGATCATCGCCAGCAGAATTATGGGGTCAAACCTTGATTTGTGATTAACGCTGATCATGGGCATGAAGTCAAACCTTGATTTGAATATTAAGAGGGCAAATGATTATTTAATCCCGGCATCTCACGTGCTTTTTTCCAGCGCATATTAAAGATAGGACACATCGACCCGTAGTGTAAACCTCATTTACGCGGCACCGGCGAGCTTGCATGTGATGGAATCGATACCGGATAAATACCGGGACTCCTTGTCCGGGTTGCCGGCCGCGCAAGACATGATACGCCAGTGATCAGGCAGGTTAGCGTAAAAGAAGCGGACATGTCAAATGAAAATGTTGGGGGAAACCCTGGGGGACGGAAACCTGAGGGATTAGCCCGGGAACCGCGTTCGGCGGGGTGCGCCGGCTGCTCGCCTCAGAGTCCTGGCGGCCACGATTCGGCTTGCAGCCGGCGCACCCCGCCGAACGGGTCGAAGCTTAAAACCGGGAACATGAGGGATAGGGGAAAACCGGAGACCTGCTAAAAGAATCGACTGTTCCCACAACCGCGGCCTTCCCCATTAGACCACAGGGTCGGCTTCTT
>Ga0351930_1097_pt1 | contig 16151 bp, 13 predicted proteins | sample BONcelT113001E10_FD_205823 | JGI IMG/M metagenome (GOLD analysis project Ga0351930, IMG submission 205823) | Enriched cells from coal bed in the Powder River Basin, Montana, United States - BONCAT cells T11 rep2 HSBNCT.T11.300.1.E10 ...
GGGGGTCCTGCTGATCACCCCCAATGCGCTCCATGCCGAGCAGACGGCCCGGGCCGCCTGGGCCGTCTGCTCGGCCCGATCGCCTCGGCCTTCGCCTTCTTCAGCCACCTCCATATCCCGGCGCCCGTCGAGGACGTGACCGCGACGGTTCTGAAATTCGACTCCGGGGTTCTGGGCTACCTGGGATCGAATTACTGTTCGCCCAAGGCGAACTATCTGTCCGTCTTTGGCACCGAGGCCAACCTGGTGTGCAACGTGACGCTGCCGAACGTGCCCTTCGACGAGTACCTCAAGGTCTGGCCCGTCGTGGATCGCTATACCCAACTGTTCATCTGTCGCCGCGACCGGGACGGCGGTGAGGAGGTGCCTCTGGCGGCGGGCGATCCGATCCTGGAGGAGGTGGAAGAGTTCGCCCGGAGCATCCGGACGGGCGAGCGGCCGGAGACGGACGGGGAAGGGGGCCTGGCTTCGCTGGCCCTGATCCGGGCGGCCATCACGTCGGCCGGAACGGGAAAAGAGGCGGCGCTGGAAAAATGAACGCCGCGCTCGCAAGGAAACGCAATCTCATAACAACCATTATCGGGAGGTGACCATGCTGCTGGAAGGGAAGAAAATCATTGATCTGTCGCAGGAGATTTATCAGGACATGCCGGTTTACCCCGGACATCTCAAAACCGTCGTCTGGACGCACATGTCCCATGAGGAGTGCAAGCGCATGCTCGGGACGGGCTACTCCTACGAGACGCGGGGGATCATGTTCTGCGACCACGGCCCCACCCACATCGACGCCGTCAGCCACCTCTCCACCCGGCCGGACGCGCCCTCGGTCGATGAAATCCCCCTGGAGAACTGCATCACCTCGGCCATCTGCCTGGACGTGAGCGACATTCCCCAGAAGACCCAGTTCGGACGCAAGAAGATCGAGGATGAGCTCAAGAAGTGGAATCTGGAGATCCGCAAGGGGGACACGATCCTCTTCCACACGGCCCAGTACGCCCGCTACTACGGCAAGCCCGAATACATGACCGACTACCCCGGCCTGGACAAGGAGGGGACGGAGTTCATCATCGATCAGGGCTGCGTCAATTTCGGCGTCGATTCGGCCAGCCCCGACATGTGGTACGACAAGACCTACCCCTGCCACAAGACCTGCATGGAGCGGCAGGTGACCCATGTCGAGAACCTCTGCAACCTGGAGCTGCTGATCGGCAAGCGGTTCACCTTCATCGCCCTGCCGCTGAAGATCCGCAAGGGCACCGGGTCGCCCCTCCGACCGGTCGCCATCGTCGATTAGTGGGTCAGGAAAGGCGCGGCCCTGCGGGTCGGCAGATAAACGGACAGGACAAAAAGGAAAGGAGAAAAGGATGGAAAAGCTGACGCTGGCCGCCGCGGATCTCATCGCGGACAAGGCCCTGGAAAAGGGAAAGGAACTCCAGTTTCACCCCCTGACCGTCGTGGTCCTCGATGCCGGAGGACAGATCAAGGTGGTCAAACGGGACGACGGAAGCAGTCTGCTGCGTGTGGAGATCGCCTTGGGAAAGGCCTGGGGGAATCTGGGGATGGGTTTCGGCGGTCGCGAGATCGCCCGGCGGGGTGCCAAGATGCCGGGATTCTTCGCGGCCCTTTCGGACATGTCCGGCGGCCGGATGGTTCCCGTGCCCGGCGGCGTCCTGATCCGTTCGGAGGCTGGGGAGATCCTCGGCGCCGTCGGCATCTCGGGCGATACCTCCGACAATGACGAGATCTGCGCCGTCCACGGCATCGTCTCGGCGAATCTCAAGGCCGATACGGGGGACTAGAGGAGACGACATGACGTACAAGAGCGAGATCAGGGAAGGGATGCGGATCGACTGGGACGTGGCGATTCCGATGGCGGATGGGGTGGTATTGCGCTGCGACGTTTACCGTCCGGAGGCGGAGGGGCGTTACCCGGTGATCCTGACCTACGGGCCCTACGGGAAATGGCTGTCCTTTCAGGAGGGATACCCGGACCAGTGGGGGATCATGGCGAAGGACCACCCGGACGTGACGTCGGGATCGAGCAACCGTTACCAGAACTGGGAGGTGGTGGATCCGGAGAAGTGGGTGCCCGACGGGTATGCGGTGGTTCGGGTGGACTCGCGGGGCGCGGGCCGTTCGCCGGGATTCATGGAGGTGTGGTCGGCGCAGGAGGCGAAGGATTTCTACGAGTGCATCGAGTGGGCGGCGGTTCAGAGCTGGAGCAACGGGAAGATCGGGCTGAACGGGATTTCGTACTACGCGATGAACCAGTGGCAGGTGGCGTCGCTGCAGCCGCCGCACCTGGTGGCGATGTGCGCCTGGGAGGGTGCGGCGGACTTTTACCGGGATTTGGCTTACCACGGGGGGATTCTCTGCACCTTCGCGGCGAACTGGTACGACATGCAGGTCAAGACGGTTCAGCACGGGATGGGGACGAAGGGGCGCCGGAGCGCCGTGGTGGACGGCTGGGTGGCCGGTCCCGAGACGTTGACCGCCGAGGCGCTGGGCGCCAACCGCTGCGATTTCGGCGCCGACATTCTGGCCCACCCGCTGGATAACTGTGAGTACTGGCAGTCGCGGATGCCGGACTGGTCGAAGGTGACGGTGCCCTTTTTGTCGTCGGCCAACTGGGGGGGCCAGGGGCTGCACCCGCGGGGGAACTTCGAGGCCTTCGTGCGCGCGGCGTCGGCCGAGAAGTGGTTGGAGGTGCACGGGATCGAGCACTGGACGGAGTTCTACACGGACTACGGGGTGGACCTTCAGAAGCGGTTTTTCGGGCACTTTCTGAAGGGCGAGGCGACGGGGTGGGACAAGCAGCCGCGGGTCCAGCTTCAGGTTCGGCATATCGACCGGTTCGTCGCGCGGATGGAGGAGGAGTGGCCCATCGCCAGGACGGCCTGGACGAAGCACTACCTGAATCCGGCGGACCTGACGCTGTCTCCGTCGCCGGTGTCGGCGGCGGGGGCGGTGAGCTACGCGGGTCTCGGGGAAGGGGTGACCTTTTTGACGCCGCCCATGGCGGCCGAGACGGAGATCACGGGCCCGATGGCGGCGAAGCTCTTCGTTTCGTCGGCGACGGAGGACGCGGACCTCTTTGTGGTAGTGCGGGTTTTTTCGCCGGACATGAAGGAGATCGTCTTCCAGGGGGCGCTGGACCCGCACACGCCGATCGCGCAGGGGTGGTTGCGGGCGTCGCACCGGAAGCTGGACGGGAAGCTCAGCGAGCCGTACCGGCCCTACCACAGCCACGACGAGAAGCAGCCGCTGACGCCGGGTAAGGTGTACGAGCTGGACGTGGAGATCTGGGCGAGCGGGATCGTGGTTCCGGCGGGCTACCGTCTGGCGCTGACGGTCCGGGGCCGGGACTACGTCTACGGCGGCGGTACGGGGCGTCTGGCGAGCATGAAGAACGAGTTCACGGGCGTGGGTCCCTTTCTGCACGACGACCCGCGGGACCGTCCGCCGCGGATTTTCGGCGGTCAGGTGACGCTGCACGGCGGTGGCGGGAAGGATGCCTTTCTCCTGCTGCCCGTGGTGCCGAAACGATAGCTTCCGGGGTGACGGCGCGCGGTGATCGTCCCCCCCGGGGGGGACGGGCCTGCCAGAATTTTCTTGACAGGCAATACCGTTTTCCCTATCGTAACAAGTTGAGAAATAAGGATCTCGGTGGGTTGAAGGCTGTGGGGCTTCAATAATATAGGTGAATCATTCCAAAACATTAGGGAGGTAGATGCGATGCAGTACGGACAATATGCAGTGGATTACGAACAGCGCCCCTATAACCCGGAGCGCATGCGGAAGGAGCGGTGGGCAAAGGCCCAGGCGGGACTGAAGAAATGGGGCCTGGGCGCCCTGATCCTCTACGATTACGACTATCACCGTTACATGGGGTATTACACCTTCCACCAGTATGCCCGCCGTCGCCTGGGCACCTACGTCCTCGTCGTCGCCGGCGAAGAGATCCCCTACGTGAACACGGACAAGTATCCGAACGCCTGGGAAGAGCTGCGCATGCCCTGGTTCAAGGACCACTATGTCTTGAAGTCGGCCCGGCCCTACCAGCTCTGTAACGGCTGTCCCGAACACCCCACCTTCATGGCCGAGTCCTTCCAGCGGAACGTCGATGACATCATGCCGCTGCTGAAGAAGCACGGCGTCGCCGACATGCCGGTGGGCATCGATGTCGTCAGCCCCACCATGATGGACGTCCTCACGAAGGGCGGCATGAAGATCGTTGACGGCAACAACTGCATGGTCGACATCATCACCGAGAAGACGCAGGACGAGCTCTTCTGCCTGCAGATGGCCGGCGCCATCACCGAGGCGGCCCACTGGGATGTCTGCCGCCAAGTGCGTCCCGGCATGACCGAGCTGGAGATCGCCGGAATCGCCGCCCACAGCTGCTTCAAGCACGGCGCCGAGGAGCTCGAGGGCCCCAGCTTCGTGGTCTGCACCGGCGAGCGCTCCGGCTACGGCGTGCCCAACATGCCCACCGACCGGCGGGTCCGTCCGGGCGACTTTATCGTCATCGACATCAACGGCGTGAGCTACAACGGCTACCGCACCTGCTACTACCGGACCTATCTCTGCGGCGACAAGCCGACCCAGTTCCAGAAAGAGGTCTACAAGGCCGCCCATGACGGTCTGATGGCCATGCAGAGCGTCGTCAAGGTGGGCATCACGACGAAGGACGTCCAGACGGAATGGCTCAAGCTGGGCGACTTCCCCGGCGGCTGGGGCCGCGAGCCCAAGTTCCCCGAACCGGGCCGCTACTACTTCGGCTCCGGCGGCCATCCCATCGGCACGCGCTCCGGCGATCCCGGCTACACGCTCCTCGGCGCCGGCGAGATCTTCGGCAACTTCCCCGGCGGCCAGATCAAGAAGAATTACACCTTCGCCGTCGAGGTCTGCTGCGCGACCTGGGACGGAACGAAGTGGATGAAGGACGGCGTGAAGATCGAGAACAGCGGCTTCATCAACCAGGACGGCGTCTGGGAGTCCTTCTACCGTTTCCCCTCGAAGGACATCATCGTTTGCGGGATGCCGGGTGAATTTTACCCGACGGAGTAAGGCAGAGAAAACCCCACCCCTGGAAACGGGGGTGGGGTTTCCCCACGTCGAACGAGGTCCTGAGGATCACGACCCTTTTTCGTGCCGGATTTTTTTAACCCTCTGCCCCCGCACTGCTGCCAAGGTGAAATTCGCGCTTCGCGCCCGTCAATCGCCTTCGCCGCCGCTCTGTCCAGGGGGCCGGGAACACCCCGTACGCTGGTCTTGAGAGGGGCCGATTTTCACGTTGGACTGTGTAGGCTGGGAGCGATACCATCCACTCGGCCGCTGATGAAGGCCGATACAAAAGAGGTGAGAGCATGACGAAAAGATTTGTAGCCGTAACCGATTCCCCCTTTCCCAATCTCGATCCCGCCACGGCGGTGCTCGCCGGGGTGAACGCCGAACTCGAGCTGGCCAAGGACACGAAACCCGAGACGCTCCTGGCGCTTGCCCGCGATGCCGACGCGGTCCTGGTGACCTATGCCAAGTTTCCCGGCGAGATCATCGAGCAGCTGACGCGCTGCAAGATCATCGCCCGCTTCGGGATCGGTGTGGACAGCGTGGACATTGACGCGGCGACGCGCAAGGGAATCATGGTGACCAACGTGCCGGAGTACTGCGAGGACGAGGTCTCCGATCACGCCATGGCGATGCTCCTGTCCCTGGCCCGCAAGATCCCCTTCTCCAGCAAGCAGGTTCATGGCGGGACGTGGTCCATGCCCGCCACGGTGCCGATTTTCCGCCTGCGCGGCAAGGTGATGGGGCTCGCCGGTTTCGGCAAGATCCCGCGCCTGGTGGCGGCCAAGGCCCAGGCCTTCGGGATGCAGGTTCAGACCTACGACCCCTACGTGGCGGCCGAGGCGGCTGCCAAGTTGGGCGTCAAGTCGGTGAACCTGGCGGAGCTGTTCGCCACCTCCGACTATATCTCGATCCACGCCCCGCTGACGCCGGAGACGGAGAAGATGTTCAACGCCGAGGCCTTCCGGCAGATGAAGCCGACGGCGCTGCTGGTGAACACGGCGCGCGGTCCTCTGGTCGATGTCGAGGCCCTGGCCGACGCCCTGGACCGGAACCTGATCGCCGGCGCGGCGCTCGACGTGCTGCCCCTGGAGCCGCCCCCGGCGGGGCTGCGCCTCCTCGGCCGCGACAACGTGGTCCTGACGCCTCACACGGGCTTCTATTCCGAGGAGGCGCTGGTGGACCTGCAGACGAAGGCGGCCCAGCAGGTGGCCCTCGTCCTGGAAGGGAAGGAGCCCCGTTATCCGGTGAACCTCAAGGCGCTGCAGGCGGCCAAAAAGTAAGGTCCGGCGGCGACGCCGGCGCGCGAAAAAGAAACCCGGGACCGGGCGCCCCGGTAGGGCAGGGAACCTGCCGACGGAAAACAAGGCCGTAACGGCCATTTAAACGGAGTGAGAGGAGAATCGCATGAGCAAGAATTTGAAAAAAACGGATACCCCCTGGAAAACCGATGACTGGTTCGTCAGTCCCTGGAACTATGTCGAAGAAGTGACGAAGGATTTCAAGCCGCCCAAGACGGTGAAGTTCCACGATGTCACCCTGCGCGACGGCGAGCAGCAGGCGGGGATCATCTTTACCAAGGACGACAAGATCCGCATCGCCGAGAAGCTCGCCGAGGCGGGCGTCCACCGGATCGAGGCGGGCATGCCGGTCGTCTCCCCGATGGACGAGGCGGCGATCCGGGAGATCATCAAGCGCAACCTCGGTCCCGAGATCTTCTGCTTCTCCCGCTGCATGGTCGACGACGTGAAGCGGGCGGGCGACTGCGGCGCCCACGGCGTCGTCATCGAGATCCCCGCCAGCAAGGAGCTGGTGGAGCAGGCCTACAAGTGGCCCATGGAAAAGGCGATCGACCTGTCGATCAAGGCGACGGCGGCCGCCAAGGAGTACGGCCTCTACACCGTCTTTTTCACCATCGACGGAACCCGCGCCGAGCTGGAGTTCCTGCTGACCCTGGTGGAGAAGGTCGCCAACGAGGGGCACATGGACGCCTTCACCCTGGTGGACACCTTCGGTGTCCTCTCACCCCACGGGGCGCGCTACTTCACTCAGAAGGTGATGGAGCGGGTCAAAACGCCCATCGAGATCCACTTCCATTCCGACTTCGGGATGGGGATCGCCAACACGGTCATGGCCGTCCTCGAGGGGGCCTCGGTGATCCATTCGACGATCGGCGGCATCGGCGAACGCTGCGGCAACGCCCCGATGGAGGAGACGGCCCTGGCGCTGCTGACCCTCTACGGGATCGACACGGGCCTCAACTTCAACAAGCTCAACGAGCTCTCCAGCCTGGTCGCCGAGCTGAGCGGCACCACGATTCCCCGGAACCGTCCCTTCGTCGGCGACGGGGCCTACAGCATCGAATCGGGCATCGTCACCAACTGGTACCGGAACGCCTACAAGGAGAATCCGACGACCGTCTTTCCCGTCCGGCCCTCCTTCGTCGGCCATGAGATCCCCAAGATCGTCATGGGCAAGAAGAGCGGCGTGGACAACATCCTGATCTGGGCGGAGAAAATGGGAATCAATATCCCCGAGGAGAGGCGGATGGACCTCATTCCGGTGATCAAGAAGACCTCCCACGACCTCAAGCGCAACCTGACCGAGGCAGAGTTCCGGGAGATCGTCGAGAAGGTACTGGCCGGCAAGTAGGTTCTTCCGCCGACCGCGGAAGCCCGCGCGGATGCCCAGTGCCTGGAGCGTTCCGGCGCAACGGCAGGGGGCGCTGCCCCCTGCCGTTGCGTGACCGGGCCCGCTGCGGAGAAAAAATGACAGGAGATTGAGAGATGCCGATTTACCATATTGCCGAGCTGAAAAAGACCAACCCGGACGTCAATCCGGCGATGGTCATGCAGACCGTCGTGGGCGAGTTCATGAAGTGCGGGATCGTGACCAAGCCGCCGGGAGAGGGTCCCCCGGCGCACATGCACCCCAACGAGGAGCAGTTCACCCTGATTCTGGAAGGAAAGCTCCACTTTATCCTCGGTGACGAGGACCGGATTGTCGAGCGCGGTGATCTGATCCACATCCCCCGCTTCACCCAGCACCGGTCCCGCGCCGTCGACGGCACCGCCGTCTTCTTCACGGTGAAGTTCCCCGCCGGCGACGGGGATCTGAACCAGGACTACAACAAGGTCGAGAAGGCCGAGGAGCTGGAAAAGAAGTACCCGGGGACCAAGTAGGCCCGATCGGACAAGAAAAACCTTGACAGACTCGCGGGGTTGGTCTATGAGGACAGCTCGGTCGGCAAGGCGACGTCTTGCCGGCGGGGAACGGCCACCGGGAGCACGGGGATAATTCCATGGCAGCGGCACACAGAGCGAACATTACTCAGACCATTCTTCTGCCCTACCTTCTGGGCCTCGCTCTTCTTTGCCTTCTATACAGGACCCGCCGTCCGGCGTTTTTAGGCCATCCCTGAACCGATCTACAAGAGGAAACCTAAAGGCCATGGGCGGCAAAGCCCATGGCCTTTTTTATTTTGCCGGAAAGGAGCCAGTCATGGAGGAAAAGGGGCAGCAGGTATTCATCTTCGATACGACCCTCAGGGACGGCGAGCAGTCGCCCGGGGCGAGCATGAACACGGAGGAGAAGCTCCGGATCGCCCGCCAGCTCGAGCGGATGGGCGTGGACATCATCGAGGCCGGTTTTCCCGTCGCCTCGGAGGGCGATTTCGCCTCGGTGAAGCAGATCGCCCGCGAGATCCGGGGAGCCCAGATCGCGGCCCTGGCGCGGGCCAACAAAAACGACATCGACCGCGCCTGGCAGGCCGTTGCCGAGGCCGCCAACCCGCGGATCCACACCTTCATCTCCTCGTCGGACATTCATCTTCAGTACCAGCTCAAGAAGAGCCGCGCCCAGGTTTTCGACGAGGCCGTCGCCGCCGTGGCCCATGCCCGGGGCTACACGACCAACATCGAGTTTTCGCCCATGGATGCCACCCGTAGCGATCGGGACTACCTCTGCCGGATGGTCGAGGCGGTCATCGCCGCCGGGGCGACGACGGTGAACATTCCCGACACGGTGGGCTATGCCATCCCCGACGAGTTCGGGGCCCTGATCGCCCTGCTCTTTCAGAAGGTGCCCAACATCGGCCGTGCGGTTATCTCGGTCCACTGCCACAACGACCTGGGACTGGCCACGGCCAACGCCCTGGCGGCGGTCCGCAACGGCGCTCGCCAGGTGGAGTGCACGATCAACGGGATCGGGGAGCGGGCCGGCAACAGCGCCATGGAGGAGATCGTCATGGCGATCAAGACCCGCAAGGACCTCTTCGGCCTTCACACGGGGATCAGGAGCGAGTACATTCACCAAGCCTCGCGGCTCCTGACCCAGATCACCGGTGTTCCCGTCCAGCCGAACAAGGCGATCGTCGGGGCCAACGCCTTTGCCCACGAGTCGGGGATCCACCAGGACGGCATGATCAAGGAGAAGACCACCTACGAGATCATGACCCCCCAGTCGGTCGGCATCTCCGACAGCAGCATCGTCCTGGGCAAGCATTCCGGCCGCAACGCCATCGCCAGCCGCCTCAAGGAGATGGGCTACGAGGTGGCCGGGGAGCAGCTCAACCGGGTTTTTGTCCGCTTCAAGGAGCTGGCCGACGTGAAGAAGGAGGTCTTCGACGAGGATCTCGAGTCGATCGTCTACGAGGAGACCTCACGGCGCGAGGAGAAGTACCGCTTCGTCTACCTCAACGTGGTCAGCGGCTCCCAGGCGGTGCCCACGGCGACGATGCAGATGGAGGTGGACGGGCAGATGGTTCAGGACGCCGGTTTCGGCGTCGGGCCCGTGGATGCGATCTTTACGGCGATCCGCAAGATCACCGGGACCAACTACCCGCTTTTGAAGTACGCCGTGAATGCCGTGACCGGGGGGACGGACGCCCAGGGCGAGGCGACGGTCCAGCTGAAGTTCAACGGCCGCTCCGCCATGGGGCGCGGCGCCCATCCCGACGTGCTGGTCGCCTCGGCCAAGGCCTACATCAACGCCCTCAACCGCCTGGAGTGGCTGAACGAGGATAGGGCCAAGGTTCCGGTTGTATAAAAGCGAAAGATCCGGTAAAAGAAATTCTTTCCCGGTGGCAAACAGGAGGGGTGGCTCAGGATTTTCCTGCGGGAAAAGAGCTCCTCATGGATCGGCCCATTTTGCAGAGTTTCAGCGATAGGAGAGGTAAGACATGGGAATGACGATTTCGGAAAAGATACTCAGCCGGCATGCGGGGCTCGACGAAGTCAAGCCCGGGATGCTGATCAACCCAAAGGTGGACATCGCCCACGGCAACGACATCACGGCGCCCCTGGCCATCGTGGCCTTCCGGAAGGCCGGTGGCGTGAAGGTCTTTGACCGCGAGCGGGTCGTTCTGATCCCCGACCACTTCACCCCCAACAAGGACATCGACTCGGCCGAGCAGTGCAAGATGATGCGCGACTTCGCCATCGAGCAGGAGCTGGTCCACTACTACGAGGTGGGCGAGGCGGGCGTCGAGCATGCCCTGCTGCCCGAGAAGGGGATCGTCGTTCCCGGCGATCTGACCGTCGGCGCCGACAGTCACACCTGCACCTACGGGGCGCTGGGGGCCTTCTCCACCGGCGTGGGGAGCACCGACCTGGCGGCGGCGATGATGACCGGCGAGCTCTGGCTGAAGGTGCCCGAGACAATGAAGTTCGTCTACCACGGCAAGCTCAACCCCTGGGTGGGCGGCAAGGACCTGATCCTCTACACCATCGGCCTGATCGGCGTGGACGGCGCCCTCTACCGGGCGATGGAGTTCACCGGCGAGACCGTCGCCCAGCTGACGATGGCCGATCGCTTCACCATGTCCAACATGGCCGTCGAGGCGGGCGGTAAGGCCGGGATCTTCATCCCCGACGCCGTCACCGAGGCCTACGTCAAAGGCCGGGCCCTGCGCCCCTACACCTTCTACGACTCCGATCCCGACGCGGTGTACCACTCGGTCATCGACATCGACGTCGCCAAGATCGAGCCCCAGGTCTCCTTCCCCCACCTCCCCTCCAACGCCCGGGGGATCAGCGCCGTGGGCGACGTGAAGATCGACCAGTCGGTCATCGGCTCCTGCACCAACGGCCGGATCGAGGACCTGCGCGTCGCGGCGGAGGTTCTCAAGGGGCGGCACATCGCCCCGGGCTACCGGCTGATCGTCATCCCCGCCACGCCGGCCGTCTACCGCCAGGCGATGAAGGAGGGGCTCTTCGACATCTTTCTCGACGCCGGTGGCGTGATCAGCCTGCCGACCTGCGGCCCCTGCCTGGGCGGCTACATGGGGATCCTGGCCAAGGGCGAGCGTTGCGTCTCGACGACGAACCGCAACTTCGTGGGCCGGATGGGGCACACGGGCAGCGAGGTCTACCTCGCCTCCCCGGCGGTGGCCGCGGCGACGGCGGTGCTGGGCAAGCTTGCCGGTCCCGATGAGCTCTAAAAAATTCCGAAAGGATGTGAGGATATGAAATTCAAGGGAAGAGTTTGGAAATTCGGCAACAACATCGACACCGACGCGATCATTCCGGCGCGCTACCTGAACATCTACGACCCCGCGGGGCTGGCGGCCCACTGCATGGAGGACGCCGATCCCGATTTCGTCAAGAAGGTCAAGCCCGGCGACATCATCATCGGCGGCGAGAACTTCGGCTGCGGCTCCTCGCGGGAGCACGCCCCCATCGCCATCAAGGTCGCCGGGGTCTCCTGCGTGGTGGCCAAGAGCTTCGCCCGGATCTTCTACCGCAATTCCTTCAACATGGGCCTGCCGATCTTCGAGTCCGCCGACCTTTTCGACAGGGTCAAGGAGGGGGACGAGATCGAGGTGGACGCCGACGCGGGGCTGATCCGGATCGCCGGCGTCGCTGAACCGATCCAAATCGTGCCCGTGCCCCCCTTCATGCAGGAGCTCATCGCCGACGGCGGCCTGATGAACCACATCGCCAAGCAGCGGGGAGGCGTCAAATGAAGCAGTTCAAAATCACCGTTCTGCCCGGCGACGGGATCGGCCCGGAGGTGGTCGCCGAGGCGCTCAAGCTTCTCGACGTTCTGGCCGATTGCACCGGCGTGGGCTTCGAAAAGACCGAAGGGCTGATCGGCGGGGCCGCCTACGACCAGACCGGCAATCCCCTTCCGCCCGAGGTCCTGGAAATGGCCAAGGCCAGCGACGCGGTCCTCCTGGGCGCCGTCGGCGGACCCAAGTGGGAGCCGCTGGACTACAGCGTCCGGCCGGAGCGGGGCCTCCTGGGCCTCCGCTCGGGTCTCGGCCTCTTTGCGAACCTGCGGCCCGTGGTCGTCTACGAGGACCTGATCGACGGCTCGCCCCTGAAACCCCACCTGGTCCGCGGCGTCGATCTTGTCATCGTCCGCGAGCTGGCCGGCGACGCCTACTTCGGCCAGCCCCGGGGGGTGCGGATCGAGGGGGGCCAGCGGATCGGCATCAACACGATGGTCTACACGGAGGAGCAGATCCGGCGGATCGCCAAGACCGGCTTCGAGCTGGCCCGGGGCCGGCGCAAGAAGCTCCTCTCGGTGGACAAGGCCAACGTCCTGGAGATGACGGAGCTCTGGCGGGACGTGGTGACCGAGGTGGGCCGCGACTACAAAGATGTGGCCCTGCAGCACATGTACGTGGACAACTGCGCCATGCAGCTCATCCGCAACCCCCGCGATTTCGACGTGATCGTCACGACGAACATGTTCGGCGACATCCTCAGCGACGAGGCGTCGATGCTGGCCGGCTCCCTGGGGATGCTCCCCTCGGCCAGCCAGGGGGAGCAGACGTCGGTCTACGAGCCGAGCCACGGCTCTGCCCCGGACATCGCCGGGAAGAACCTGGCCAACCCGCTGGCGACGATCCTCTCGCTGGCGATGATGCTCCGCCACTCCCTGGGAATGGCGAAGGAGGCGAAGATCGTCGAGGAGGCGGTGCGCCTGACCCTCAAGGCGGGCTACCGGACCGAGGACATCCGCCAGGAGGGGGCGAAGGTCGTCGGCACCGTCGAGATGGGCGCCCAGGTCATCGCCCAGGTCCGGGCGCTGCTGGCCTAAGAACGGCAACGGCGGCGGTCCGCTCCCCGGGCGGGAGGTGGACCGCCGCCGCTGTGACCTGCGGGGGGAATGGGCCGCGAGGGCCGATTCCCCCCGTTTTTTCTCCCCCGGCCGGGTGTCACAAAAAGACCTTCCCGACCGGTTTTTCAAGATCGTCCCTTACAACTTTTCCGTTTCCACGGGCACGGGCGCCGCGATCCCGACGAAGACGAACCGCTCTTTCCCCGTGTTGCGCATCCCATGAACCTCACCCGCCCGGGCGAGGATCGCCATCCCCGCCCGGATCGGGACGTCCTTTCCCGCACCGCCGAAATAGAGCCCGGCGTCTCCTTCCAGGCAGATCCAGACGTCGTCGGCGTTGGGGTGCTGGTGGAGAAACACCTCCTGCCCCGGCTCCAGGCACCACATGGCGCCCAGGCTCTTGTCGCTGGTGTAAACGGGGATTCGCTGCGGCGCCGTATCGAACCGGGCCATCTGCTTCAAATCGAAAAGTCTCGTGTCCATCTTTTCCCTCCCTGAAATGTCTTTTGTCGCCCCGACGGACGGGCCCCGCGACTCTATCAGGAAGGGGAGGGCCGGACAAGCAAAATCCGCTGCCGCTCCGTCTAGGCAAACGCCCGGATCTGTGTTATTGAACAAGCAGGAACCCTCCCGGGCTGGGGCAGCGAAGCGGGCCGGGGGAGGGAATCCGGCCACGACGAAAGCCGGGCGGTCTGCCGCCGGGGCGTCATTTCAGGGAGGAGAGCATGGCAAATCGGATCAGCAGGCTCCTGCGGGACCGGATCCTGGTCCTGGACGGTGCGATGGGGACGGAACTCCACAAGCGGGGATTGCCCGCCGGTGTCTGTCCCGAGCAATGGTGTCTGACCAACCCGGAGGCGGTTGCCCAGATTCACCGCGCCTACCGCGAGGCCGGCGCGGATCTCGTCTATACGGCCACCTTCGGGGCGAACCGCCTCAAACTGGGGCAATACGGCCTGACCAACGCCCGCCAGATCAACCGGGCCATGGCCGCCGTGGCCAAAGGCGCCGTGGGTCGGCAGGGGTTCGTCCTGGGGGACATGGGGCCCACCGGCCACTTTGTCGAACCTTTCGGCGATCTGCCTTTCGACGAAGCCGTCGGCCTGTTCCGGGAACAGGCCGAGGGGCTTCTGGAGGGGGGCGTCGACGGCTTCGTCATCGAGACGATGATGGACATTCAGGAGGCTCGGGCGGCCCTGATCGCCGTGCGGGAGCTCTCCGAGAGCTTCGTCCTGGTGACCATGACCTACGAGAAGCACGGCCGGACCCTCAACGGCACCGACCCGATTGCGGCCCTGGTGACCCTCCAGAGCCTGGGGGCCGACGCCGTGGGCTGCAACTGTTCCGCCGGTCCCGATGCCATGCTCGCGATGATCGAGGCGATGAAGCCCCACGCCAGGGTCCCCCTGGCGGCAAAACCGAACGCCGGATTGCCCCGGCTGGAGGGGGAACAGACGCTCTTCGACATGGACGCCGCCGCCTTCGCCGTCCATGGCCGGCCCTTCGCCGCGGCGGGCGTGAACCTGATGGGGGGTTGCTGCGGGACGACGCCGGCCCATATCGCCGCGCTGCGCCAAAGTCTGGCGGGCGAACAGCCCCGTCCGCCCGTCGTCCAGTCGCTGGCGGCGGTCAGCTCAGCCCGGAGCGCCCACTTTTTCGTGCCCCCCTCCCCGACGGCGGTGGTTGGGAGCCGCCTCAACGCCGCCCGAAACGAGGATTTTCGTCAGGCGATCGCGGCGGACGAACCGGGCGGCATCCGCCAGGCGGTCCGCGCCCAGGAAAAGGAGGGCGCGGTGCTGCTCCAGGTACGGGCTGCGGCCCCGGGGCTGGAAGAGAAATCGGCGCTCGGGATGGTTCTGACGACGCTCTCGGCGACGGCGCGCCTGCCCGTCATGATCGATGCCGGCGCTCCCGAGGCGCTGGCGACGGCGCTTCGCCGTTATCCGGGCCGCGCTCTGGTGCGGACCAGGGAATGGTCGGAGGCGCTGGCGCAGCTCCTTCCCCTTGCCGTCCAGTACGGGGCGATGGCCGTTCTCCGCGCCCCGGCGCAGGACGACGAAGCGCTCTGCCGGGCGGCGCTCAAGGGGAATGCGTCCCTGGCCCGGAAAATGGGTTTTGCGAAGACGGACCTGGTTGTCGAGCTTCCTGTTCCGGGAGCGTCGCCAGCGCCGGAGGCGCTCAAGAAGCTTTGCCGGACGATCGAATGGTGCGAGCACCTCGGCTACCGTACCCTCGTTGATCTGACCGGCGTCACCGCCGAAACGCCCGAACGGCGGCGGCAGCTCCAGGCGGTCCTTCTGGGTGCGGCGCAGGCCGCCGGCGTGGATCTCGTCCTGCTGGATCCCGCCGTCCGGGAGCTGATGGACCTGCGGGCGGCCGGGGACTTCCTGCAGGGTAAATGACGGGGGAAACCTTGCGGCCTTGCGGTGGCAGGAGAGATAAAAAACGGTGACGGAAAGGGACAAAGCCATGGCTATTGAGCAGATGCGGGAGAGACTGATCGACATCATCCTCGAGAGGTCCTTCAAGTACAGCGACAATCCACCCTTCAAACTCGTCTCCGGACGGACCAGCAACTACTACTTCAACTGCAAGCCCACGACCCTCGACCCCGAGGGGATGAACCTCATCGGCGAGCTGCTCTTCGCCATGCTCGCCGAAGCCGACGTGACGGCGGCCGGCGGCCTCACCCTCGGCGCCGATCCGATCGCCAACGCCCTGTCGGTCATCTCCTTCCAGAAGGGCCGGCCGATCAAATCCTTCATCGTTCGCAAGGAGGCCAAGGACCACGGGATGATGTACGGCATCGAGGGGAATGTTCAGCCGGGCGAGCGGGTGGCGATCCTCGACGACGTGATCACCACCGGCGGCTCCACGATTGTCGCCATCGAGCGGGCGCGGACGGCGGGCCTGATCGTCGAGAGGGTCATTGCCCTGATCGACCGGGAGGAGGGGGGGGCGGGAGAACATCCTGGCCCTGGTGGATCGCGTCGATGCCGTCCTGACCCGGACCC
>Ga0351930_1098_pt1 | contig 16136 bp, 13 predicted proteins | sample BONcelT113001E10_FD_205823 | JGI IMG/M metagenome (GOLD analysis project Ga0351930, IMG submission 205823) | Enriched cells from coal bed in the Powder River Basin, Montana, United States - BONCAT cells T11 rep2 HSBNCT.T11.300.1.E10 ...
ACTGGTTGCCGCACAAAATAAAACACCCTCACGGATGTCTTTTCAAAAACTTTTCAGTCTGTTGTACTGATTTCACTCCTTCTTTTCGCATGGGCTGCACTGCGAAAAGAAAGTACTGCAAAAGCCATACCATTTTTGATAAAAAATCAACCTGCCGATATCCTAAAACAATTTTTAAAAACCGCAACAGAAAAGCATCTATTTTTACAATTTTGTAATATTATCCGTGCATGACTTACAAAATTGTCAGGAATGGGCTGCATTTTTCCACCGCCCCGGGATAAGGGGTTAAACCTAAACCAGATATCTTTCTTGCATTGGCGCCATGATTCAAGTAAATCTTGGTAAAAAGTCAGTTTCAGGGATAATATGCTCTAATTTTCAGTTGGTTACCGAAAAATGGGAAAACTTCTTTTTCAGCAACCGGCTAAATGAACAAACCCCGTCCGGCCCCGCATATCCGCGCGGGAGCGTGCGCCGGGCAACCGCTTCCGGAAGCCTGGTTTCACGTTATGATCCATCGGCCGGACCCGTTTCCAGTGTGACTTGATGGCATGAAAAAACGAACCATCAATATTCCCGCTCTCTTGATGACGGTTTTCGGCGTCTTTTTGATAAACGCCTCGCCCTCGCACGCCCTGGAGGGCACGGAATACCAGATCAAAGGGGCCATGATGGTCAATTTCATCAAATTCGTGGAATGGCCTGAACCGACGGCATTTTCGGACCAAGATACCATCGTCATCGGCATTATCGGCCAAGACGACTTCGGCGACACGCTCGATCATATCGAGGGCCGGATGATCGGCGGAAAACAGTTGACCGTCCGTCATTTTGATTCTCTCTCCGCCATTGACGCCTGTCAGATCCTGTTTGTTTCCCGTTCCGAGACTTATCGTACCAGGGCCATTCTCGACCGGGTCGCCGGTATCCCGGTTCTGACCATCGGCGAAACGGATATATTTATGCAGTCAGGCGGCATCATCCGATTTTTTTTGGAAAAAAATCGTGTGAGATTTGAAATCAATCCATCTGCCGCAGCGTCTGCCGGCCTGAAACTCAACGCCAAACTGCTTGAAATCGGGTATTTGATCAAATAATACGCCGGGAGAGGCTATGACTCTGTACAAGAATTTATCGATCACCAATAAACTGCGCATCATCGTGATGATCATCAGCGGAATGGCCCTTCTGGTGGCTTGCGGCATCCTCGGCGCAGTGGAAGTCATGAATTTTCGAAAATCCCTTCTCAATGAGCTTTCGATTCTGTCGGAAATCGTCGCCAACCGGAGTACTGCGTCACTGGTTTTCGATGATGCGTCCGTGGCTGAAGAGACATTGCGCACCCTGAGGGTGAAAGAATCCATTACATCGGCCGTGATCTTTAATCACGCAGGGAGTCTGTTTGCGCGTTACCAGCGAAAAGATTTCGTGTTAGATGATATGCCGGAATACTCCCCCGTCCAGGGCTACCGATTCACCACCCGGTCCCTGGCCGTCTGGACTCCCATCCTACTGGATGATGGCTATATCGGTTCCGTATGCATCGCATCCGACCTGGATGATATGTACGCATTGATCTGGCGATACCTCGGATGGGTGCTGCTGGTCCTTTTTACAGCCCTGACGCTGGTTTATCTTCTGCTGTCCCGGCTTCACCGGTTCATATCCAAGCCTATTCTGGATCTGGCCAAAACCGCAGGCCTGATCGCCATCAACATGAATCTGGCCACTCGTGTAACCAAGCAGGGCGACGATGAAATCGGTCTGCTGGTGGACGCTTTCAACACCATGCTCGATCAAGTCAAACAGCGGGATCTGGCCCTGATGGAATCTAAGAACAAGGCCGAGATATCGGCGAAAAAGGCGCGGGATATGGCCAAAGAAACCCATCAAGCCAATATCCGGCTTCAAAAGGAGGTCACCGAAAGAAAACGGGCTTTTCAGGCCATGCTGGAAAGTGAAAAAAAATATCGCAGCATTTTTGAAAACGCCCAGGAAGGGATTTTCAGGGCCGGTGTCGATAGTCGTTTCATCGACGTTAATACATCCATGGCCCGGATCCTCGGGTATGCCTCCCCTGAAGAGATGATTGGCGCCATATCCGATGTTCGGCCCATGTTCGCCGATGCCCAGGATCAGGAGACACTTTATGAATCCATCATCAAAAATGACGCGATCAGTAATTTCGAATGCCGGCTGATCCGAAAGGACGGCTCATATATATGGGGATCGATCCAGGCGCTGGCGATCCGGGATGAGAATAACCGGCTCATCTCCGTGGAGGGGCTGGTGGAAGATATCTCCGACCGCAAGCAGGCCGAACAGGAACTCAAAAACGCTTATCACCAGCTCGAGCAGCGGGTCGAGGCCCGCACCGCCGAACTCCGCAGCGCCAACGAGGAATTGCGCCGGGCCAAGGAGACAGCGGACGCGGCCTCAACAGCCAAAAGCGAATTTTTAGCCAATATGAGCCATGAAATCCGCACGCCCATGAACGGCGTCATCAGCGCTGCGGAACTGGCCCTTTCCGAGGAGATGCCGAAAAAAGTCCGGCATTACCTTAAAATGATTCATTCCTCCGGCAATGCCCTGATGGGGATCATCAATGATATTCTTGATTTTTCAAAAATTGACGCAGGCAAGCTTTCACTGGAGTATCATCCCTTCAGAATCGACGGCATAATAGATAACGCCGTCGCCCTTTTTGCCGATACCATCGCTGAAAAACAGATTGAACCCCTGATCGACATCCATTTCGGCACGCCCATGGGGGTGATCGGCGACCCGCTGCGGTTTCAGCAGGTGCTGACCAATCTTTTGAGCAACGCCGTTAAATTCACCGGAAAAGACGGGACCATCGTCATTCGGATGCGGTCGGAGTCCCGGGGGGAAAACAAGATCTTGTTGATCTGCACCGTCAAAGACACCGGCATCGGCATGAGCCAGGAGCAGCTCAACGGCCTGTTTCAGGCCTTTTCCCAGGGGGATGCCTCCACCACCCGCAAATTCGGGGGGACCGGGCTGGGGCTCTGCATCAGCCGGCAGCTGGCGGAACGCATGCAGGGCAATATCCATGTTAAAAGCGTTGTTGGCCAGGGTTCGGAATTTACATTTACGGCTGTTTTTGGCCTTCAGCCCGGTTACCCGGTGGATACTCCTGCGCTGCCTGAAAAGCTCAGCGGGCGGCGCGTACTGATCGTCGATGACTGCGAGGAAAATCTTGCCATCCTTGTCCGGATGGTTGAATCTCTGGGCCTGCGTGCGGAAACCGTGGGTTCCGGATCGGCGGCCCTTGACCTGCTACGGACAATCAGGCATACCCAAATAACCATCGATATGCTCCTTATTGATTACCGGATGCCGGATATGAACGGATTGGAAACCATCCGGGTGATCCGGGATGATCTCTTGTTGCAAATCCCCGTAATCCTGATGGTCGATTCCGTCCAGATGGCCGTGCTGGCCGATATTGAGAAGGTCCCGGCGGACACGCACATTACCAAACCGGTCACCGCCGCTGCCCTTTTCAACAGTATTCTTGATATATTCAACGAAAAGCCGGTGCTTGAGAAAAAGGCGGCCCCCGTTACTGCCGCCGATCGCCTCAATGCTTACCGGCCGGTGTTTCAGGGCCGCAAAATCCTTGTTGTGGAAGACAATCAGGTCAATCAGGAAATCGTCGTTGAAGTGCTCAAGGCCGTGGGCGCGAACCCGAAAACGGCGTCCGACGGGCGCGAAGCCGTTGCCTTTGTGACGGCCGAATCTTTTGACGCGGTACTCATGGATATTCAGATGCCCAATATGGACGGATACGCGGCTACCCGGAAAATTCGTGAATACTCCCATCTGGCGTCTCTGCCCATCATCGCCATGACGGCGTCCGCGTTGCATAGCGATGAACGGAAATGTCTGGAAGCCGGCATGAATGCCTTTATCCCCAAACCGATCCGACAGAAAACGCTTTTTGAAACCCTGCGCAAACAATTGCCGCCGGCAGAAGGGGCATCCTCATATCCGTCGATGGATGTCGCTTTTGGCTCGACCGGATCGGCAGAAACACCTCCTGAGATCTATCCGGGACGTATAAAAAATCATGCCATGCGACATTTTAAAAACAATTCCGCCCCGGACTTCCAGGTGCTGGCGCCGGTCGTAGCCGATTTGGTAAAGTCACTGGCGGCCGCCGATCCGGTCCGGATCGAAGCGTGCATGGAGACATTGAAAAATCTGGCGGACAGCCCGGTAATGGATAAACTGGAAACACAGATCAGCAATTATGATTATGCCGAGGCCATCGACACCCTCACGATGATGGCCAAAACCATGAAACTTGATATTTCTGGAGCCGACCCTTCATGACCGTCCCTGATAAAACAATGGAGAAACCCCTGATTCTTTTAGTGGACGACAGCCCGGTCAACATTGATCTGCTGCTGGATATCCTCAAGACGGATTACCGCTTCGGCGTGGCCAAAAATGGTTTAAAAGTATTTGAATACCTTGAAAAAAACAGACCGGACCTGATCCTTCTCGATATCATGATGCCCGAGATGGACGGATTTGAAGCCTGCCGCCGCATCAAAACCGATCCGGCGCTCAAAGACATCGCGGTGATCTTCATCACCGCGTTAACGGATGCCCGCTACATCGCTCGGGGATTTGAGACCGGGGCCGTGGATTACATCACCAAACCGCTTAAAGCCGCCGAAGTCAAGGCCAGGGTCAGGACCCACATCACATTAAAAAAAATGACGGAGGTCCTGAGTCGGCAGAACCTTGTTCTGGAAGAGCGCATCCATGAAAAAACCGCCCAGCTTAAGGATATGTTTCTCGCAACCGTCAATGCCATGGCCATGATGTCCGAAAGTCGGGACCCTTACACCGCCGGTCATCAGCACCGTGTGGCCCGATTTGCCGCCGTCATCGCCGATCGCATGGGATTGCAGCCGGATCGGATCGAGGCGATACGGATCGCCGGAATGCTGCATGATATCGGGAAAATCCGGATCTCCGTGGCCCTGCTCAACCGGCCCGGTCAATTGCTTCAGGCTGAATGGGAACTGATCAAGATGCATCCGGCGGTGGGATATGCTATTTTAAAAGATATTCCTTTTCCTTGGCCCATTGCTGAAATCGTCTACCAGCATCATGAACGCCTCAACGGTACCGGTTATCCCCGGGGGATTTCCGGAGACGAAATTCTTTTAGAGGCAAAAATCCTGGCGGTTGCCGATGTCATCGAAGCCATTATATCGCACCGGCCTTACCGGCCGGCCAGGGAAATAGCCCTTGCCCTAAAGGAACTCAAGGACAACAAGGGGATATTGTTTGACGGCGCCGTGGTGGATGCCTGTTTGACATCCACCGATTTTCTTGAGGAAAATCAGGATGGCGATGTCGTGGATCCCCTGTCGACGGTTGCCGGCAGTGTTGGAAGGATGTATGGTTCATAGAGCCTCTGACAGCAGTTGCCCTGATAAAAAGTTCCCCCGGAACGTGCGACGATTCATGGAAAAAGTCCGTCATACCATGGCAGACCAGAATATGGTGGGGGCCGGGCGGGCAATCCTGGTCGGGGTGTCCGGCGGGCCGGATTCCGTGGCCCTCCTGCACGTGTTGCATCAGATGGCCGACGATCTTGGGCTTCGTCTCGGCATTGCCCATTTTCACCATAATATCCGCGGCACGGATGCCGATGCCGACGTCCGATTCGTGGAAAACCTGTCTGAAAAACTTAACCTTCCGTTTTATTATGAAAAGAACACCGGGATCACGCAACTCCAAACCGGTTGTTCTCCCGAAGAAAGGCTCAGGGATGCGCGATATGAATTTTTGCAGCGCAGGGCCCATGACAACGGATTCGACAGAATCGCCGTGGGGCACCACGCCGATGACAACGCGGAGCAGATCCTCATAAATCTGCTCCGGGGGGGCGGGCCCTTGGGCATCAGCGGCATTCCGCCGGTCAGGGAAAACATTATCCGGCCCCTGATTCGGGTCTCCCGGGATGATATTATGACCTATCTGTCGGTTTTCCGGCTCGACTACCGCATGGATCACACAAATACGGATCGCCGGTTTCTGCGAAACCGTATCCGTCATGATCTGATGCCGATGCTAAAAACAGGATATAATCCCAATCTGCCGGAAACCCTCGCCCGACTGGGATCAGTCTTAAAAACCGACAATGACTGGCTCGACCAGTTGATCCGACCCATCTGGGACCACGTCCTGCTCCTTGAGGAACCAGGCAGGATCGTGCTCTCGATTCCAAAACTCACCCGGCATCATCTGGCGGCACGGCGCCGGATCATCCGTTGCGCCGTGGAGCAGGTAAAAGGGAACCTTAGACGGATTCAGTATTTGCATGTGGAGGCCGTCATCGGCCTGATTCAGAGCGGTTCTCCGGGCCGCCTGGACCTGCCGGACCGAATTCGGGCCCATTGTGGGCAAGGCCAACTGGTGTTTGAAAAATGTGTCATGCCACTGCGTGACGCCGGTGGTTCCGGTCGCCCGCCACGTCAAATGCAATATTCCTATTCTTTTTCTATTGAAGATGTTTCCGGCCTGCCGGTGTATATATCGGAGATCGACCGTTTTTTGATCCTGACCCGGATCGATGGCCCCCAGGTTCGTGATCCGGCCGGGCCGGGTCCCCATGTGGCTTTTTTCGACTGGGACCGCATGGTGTTCCCCCTTGTTTTGCGAAATCATCGGCCAGGGGACCGGTTCGACCCCCTGGGACTCAACGGGACCCAGAAGCTGTCTGATTTTTTTATCAATCATAAAATCGGCCGGCGGCGAAGAGCCATGATCCCGGTTCTTGTCTCGGGCGCTGATATTATTTGGGTGGCGGGCCTGAGAATTTCTCATCATGTCCGGATCACCGCCGGGACCCGCTGTCTGCTGCGGGCTGAAATGCGCAACCCGTTTCTCTGATCGGGTGTTTTTGAAAAAATACTTTCAAAAATGATGAAAACATGAATAAATTGTAAAAATTGATTTTATTATTATGATAAATGGTTTACCCGGACAAATACGTGCTTATGTTTTTGTTTGATATTTGATGTATTGGCAAAAAGTCTTTTTTGCGAAACGGGAAAAATCGGACTTTTTGCGATTTAATATTTGACGCGATTAAATTTGATGTTTACCGGAAGCACCTTGGAGGAATGTTTTGAACCCCATTAATAACAAGAATCTGGCGTTGTGGGTCGTCATCGTTTTGATGATGATCATGCTTTATAATATCTTTAATCAGCAGCAGCAGCGTGAAACCGAGCTCGGTTATTCGGAATTTTTAACCCTGGTGGAAAGGGATCAGGTTTCAGCCGTGGTGATCCAGGGTGATGAACTGGTGGTAACCGGTCAGAACAACGAGCGGTTTCGCGTTTATACACCCAAAGACGACGGCCTGGTATCCATGCTGCGGACAAAAAATGTCGCCATCAAAGCCAAGCCGCCCCAGGACACCCCTTGGTTCATCTCGATCCTGGTATCCTGGTTTCCCATGATCCTTCTGATCGGGGTCTGGATTTATTTCATGCGGCAGATGCAGAGCGGCGGCGGGAAAGCCATGTCCTTCGGGAAAAGCAGCGCCCGGATGCTGTCGGACCAGACGGAAAAAGTCACCTTCAATGACGTGGCAGGCGTGGACGAAGTTAAGGAGGAAGTGTCCGAGATCGTTAATTTTTTGAAAGATCCGAAAAAATATACCCGCCTGGGCGGCCGGATACCCAAGGGGGTGCTGATGGTCGGGGCTCCGGGAACGGGAAAGACGCTGCTGGGACGGGCTATTGCCGGCGAAGCCGGCGTTCCTTTTTTCAGCATCAGCGGATCGGATTTCGTTGAAATGTTTGTGGGCGTGGGCGCGGCCCGGGTCAGAGACCTTTTCGTCCAGGGGAAAAAAAACGCCCCCTGCATCATTTTTATAGATGAAATCGATGCCGTGGGACGGCATCGGGGAGCCGGGCTCGGGGGCGGCCATGATGAGCGGGAACAGACCTTAAACCAGCTTCTGGTGGAGATGGACGGGTTTGAATCCAACGAAGGGGTGATCCTGATCGCCGCCACCAACCGACCGGATGTTCTTGATCCGGCGCTTCTGAGGCCGGGCCGGTTTGACCGCCAGGTGGTGGTCCCCATGCCCGACATCAAGGGCCGCAAGCAGATTATCAATGTTTATCTTAAGAAAAGCCCTATTGATCCGGATGTGGACGCAGAGATTCTGGCCAGGGGCACTCCCGGTTTTTCCGGGGCGGACCTTGAAAACATGGTCAACGAGGCGGCGCTCATTGCGGCGAAAAAAAACAAGGAACGCCTGACCATGGCGGATTTTGAAGACGCCAAGGACAAGATTTTCATGGGGGTTGAGCGAAAATCAAAGGTCATCAAGGAAGATGACAAGAAAACAACGGCATACCATGAAGCCGGACACGCCATTGTGGCCCGTTTCCTTCCGGGAACCGATCCCATCAATAAAATCACCATTATTCCCAGGGGCCGGGCCGCCGGGGTGACATGGTTTCTGCCCGAGGAAAGGGATTTTAAATACAAGGATCAGCTCATCAGTGATCTGGCCGTGTCCATGGCCGGCCGGGCCGCCGAGGAAATCGTTTTCAACCGTATCAGCACCGGCGCGGCCAATGATATCAAACGCGCCACGGATCTGGCCAACCACATGATCCGGAGCTGGGGGATGAGCGATGAACTCGGGCCCCTTTCTTATGCAAAGGGAGAAGAGCATATTTTCCTGGGACGCGAAATCGCCCAGCACCGGGATTATTCCGAAGATACGGCCCGTACCATTGATCAGGAAATATCGAAATTGATCCGAACGAGCTACACGACGGCCACGCAGATATTGACTGATAATCTCGATATTGTTCATAAGCTGTCGGCCATGCTCATCGAGCAGGAAACCGTCATGGGAAAGGAACTGGATGAGCTGATCACTTCCATGCGTCCGGGAATCAAGCTGCCCTACGACAAATCCGCGAAAAAAGACGGGACCGCCGAAGAGACCCCACGAGATGTCGACCCCGCTGTTTGATCTTTGCTGGCAACATTATCAGATGACGCTGGGGCGTCGCACCCGGATCATGGGCATCCTCAATGTGACGCCGGATTCCTTTTCCGACGGCGGACGATTTTTTCAGGCCGACCGCGCCCTGGCCCATGCCGAAAAGATGATAGCCGAAGGGGCCGATATTATTGATGTGGGCGGGGAATCGAGCCGCCCCTTTTCCGATCCGGTGCCTGAAGAAGAGGAAACCCGTCGGGTCCTGCCCATCATTGAGCACCTGGCCAAACAGGTGCCGGTTCCTCTGTCCATTGATACCACCAAATCCGCCGTTGCCCGGCGCGCCGTTGATGCCGGGGCATCCATCATAAATGATATCAGTTCGTTAACACTCGATCCGGAAATCGGCGCCATTGCGGCCGCCCATGATGTTCTGCTGATCCTGATGCATATGAAAGGCACGCCCAAAACCATGCAGATCGCGCCGGTTTATGATGATCTGGTGGGTGAAATCCATGATTTTCTGGCCGGCGCCATCTCCCGGGCCGTCGCCTGCGGGGTCCCGGCATCCCGCATCATCATTGATCCAGGCATTGGATTCGGCAAAACCGTCTCCCACAATCTAAGGCTTATCAACGGGATGGACTGGTTCAGCGATTTGAAGGCGCCCATTCTCGCGGGGGTGTCCCGCAAGGCCTTTATCCGGAAAATTCTGATGTCGGCAAACGGCGATGAGCGGTTGCCGGATCATGTCGACGTCATGTTCGGAACCCAGGCGGCGGTGGCGATTGCGGTTCTCAGCGGCGCTCACATGGTCCGTGTCCATGACGTGGCTGCCACCCGGGCCACGCTGCGCATCGTGGACGCTGCAAAATGCCGGTCAACCTGAGCTGGAAACGGTTTTATAAACGGCGGCTCCAAAATAAGTCGGCTTGGTAAAAATTGATCAATTTTCAGATACTGGTCCAATTCGGTTGGAGTGACAAAGCAAGGGAGAAGCGGGCGATGCAACTGGTCATGGATATCGGAAACACCCATATGGTGATCGGGCTTTTTGACGACGAGACCCTGGTGCGGGACTGGCGGATACATACGAATCCGGCACTGACGGAAGATGAATTCCATATCATGATCACGGGTCTGTTTTCGCTGCATCAACTCCATTCGGAAAATATCGGCAACGTGGTCATCTCCTGCGTGGTTCCCCCCATGATGCGCATGATGGAGGTTTTCTGTCGGAAATATCTGAAACTGGCGCCATGCTGGGTGGATGCTTCAAACGCCGGCATTCCCATTTTGTATGACAACCCCGCCGAGGTGGGGGCGGATCGCCTGGTCAACGCGGTGGCGGCTTATCACAAGTATCCCGCCAGCCTTATTGTTATCGATTTCGGTACGGCCACCACCTTTGACGCAATCTCGGGAAAAGGCGAATATCTCGGCGGCGCCATTGCACCGGGTATCGGCATCGCCGCCGAAGCGCTTTTTCAGAGGGCCTCCAAGCTCCCCCGGGTCGACCTGATCAAACCGCCGGCAAAGGCCATCGGCAAAGACACGGCCGCCAGCATGAAATCCGGCATTCTCTTCGGATACGCCGGACTGGTGGACGGCATGGTGGGGCGTATCGCCAGGGAAATGACCCCGGCAACACCCCGAATTATTGCGACCGGAGGACTGGCGCCGGTGATGCAGGACATATCCGAGACCATCGAATGCGTTGAACCTCATCTTACACTGGAGGGGCTGCGGATCATCAGCAATCGGATGAGCCATGTTAAATAAGGCGGGGAAGATTTTTTTCAGTTATCAAGTGACGGCAGGATGTCATGACATCTTGAGATCGGCTTCGATTTTTTTAATCTGACGGCGGAGCAGCTCTTTTTCCGGTTCCGAAAGGCCTTCGTGTTCCAGTCGGCGGGTCAGGGAGAGCAGAATCATTTCCTGCCGATAATCGTTGCAGGTATAGGCATTTTGCGGCATGGCCGGGTCCTTTTTCATGCCACACCCAGTTTTTTGGCGCTGTCTTTGTATATGGCATAAAACAGCTCGAACTCGCTGATGCCGCGGCTCAGAATCCGGTCGATTTTATCAATATCATCTATGTTGATGGTGATATTGACGCTTTTTAATAAAGCGGCCATGTTGTCCATGGTGGGAAACCGCCGGGTCAGCAATCCCACGAAGATGTTGCGCCTGACATCCATTTGAAGTCGCTCTATGTAAATCAGTATGCCGTTGGATTCCGGGTCGGGGGCGTCAAAAGTTTCATTAAGCAGAATCATGTCATAGGCATGGTATTTCATTTTTCGCAGGGCGTCCCGCATGCTGTCGGCCACGGTCACGCTGTATTCCATGATATCCAAGACGGTATTGACGGCCTTGACCACAGCCGGGTCCTTTTCGCAGATAAGGGCGGTTTTGCCTTCTTCTTCAAGAAAGTCAAAGGGCCTTTCGTCGGGATTGTATTCATTATCATCCGCGCCCTCGTCAAAATCAAACCCTTGCGGTTGGTTCGGGACCGGCTCCCGCTCGTCGGAAACAGAGCTATCGGTTGTCAGATCAACGATGATTTTACCTTTGCATTTCGGGCAACGGAGGGAAGCCACCTTGCCTTCCGGCAACTTTTCATCCGGAATATTGAACCGGCTTTTACAATTGTTGCATGAGATTTCCATAAGTGCCCCGCACGTTTCTTCAATTATCAGATATCAGAATTTGTTCATTTTTTTTTCATATCCACCATCGATTTCGAGCTTTTCGATGGCGCTGGTGGACTCGCCCCGGGCGCTCTTGATGAGATCAATCCCCCTCCCCACAATGGAGCGGCGGGACGAGTATCCCATAGCGGTTTCCTCGGTGATAAGGCCTTTTTCAAAAAGTCCGGTGATAAAATTGTCAAAGGTAGTCCATCCAAAGGCTCTGCCGGCTTCCATCATGTCATAATATGTTTTCCCCTCGGATTCGCCGTGGAGAATCGAATCCTTAACCCGCAGGGAAGTGCCCAGAATTTCGAATGCCGCTATCCGACCCCCTCCCTGTTTGGGCAGCAGCCGCTGGCATACCACCCACCGCAAGGTATCGGCCAGCCGGATACGGACCTGGTTTTCCTCCTCAGTGGCAAACATACCGAGAATCCGGTTGATGGTCTGGCCCGCGTCCACGGTATGGAGAGTGGACAGCACCAGATGGCCCGTTTCGGCCGCGGTCAGACCGATTTCCACGGTTTCCCGATCCCGCATTTCGCCCACCAGAATCACCTTGGGGGCCTGGCGGAGGGCGGCCCGCAGGCCGGTGGCAAAGGAACTGAAATCCTTGCCTAGCTCGCGCTGATTGAATGTGCCTTTTTTATGGGTATGGGTATATTCCACCGGATCTTCAAGGGTGACGATATGAACGGCCTTGGTTCGGTTGATCTCTTCCAGAATGGCCGCCAGCGAGGTGGTCTTGCCGGTGCCGGTGGCGCCGGTAAAGATGACGATACCGTTTCGTTCAGCGGCGATTTTATAAAAAATTTCCGGAAGATCCATCTCCTTTACGGTGGGGACCTTTGTTTCCAGCTGGCGCAGCACAATAGAATAATTCCCGGATTGGGAAAAGATATTGACCCGGAACCGCGCTTTTCCCGGAAGCGTATAGGAGAGGTCGCAGGAACCCTCCCGCAGCAGTGTTTCGGTCAGACGACGATCCCGGCCGATAAGATTTAATGCCACGACCTCTGTTTGAAACGGGGTCAGGGTCTCTAAAGGCGGGTTCATATCCACCGGCGCGAGCTGTCCGTATGTCTCCACCTGGAGGGGTTTGCCCACGGTCAGGTTCAAATCCGAGACGCTTTGATGAGAATCCAGCATGCGGGTCAATAGATGATCAATTTCCGGCTTTTTCATATCATCTCATCCTTGATGGTTTCGCGAAAAGATCCTTTTTGACGACGCCATCCTTGAAATTGGTAATGATGCTGACTTGTCTCGTGCACACCGGATTTTATCCGGCGATCTTTATTTTTTAGTTTATGCTTCGGTAAAATCCGGCGGCGGCGTTTTCAGCATGGGGCGGAACCGCTGCTTGTCGTTTGCTTTCATATAGGCATCCTCGGGGCTGATCCATCCTTTATTATACAGGGACATGATGGCCTCATCGAGCAGTTGCATCCCGTACTTTTTCCCCACCTGCATGGATGATGAGAGCTGGTGGGTTTTGCTCTCCCGGATGAGGTTTCGCACCGCGGGAGTGGCGATCAGTATTTCAAGGGCGGGGGTGCGACCTTTCCGGTCGACGCGTTTAAAGAGCACCTGGGAAACAACAGCCCGGATACTGTCTGAAAGGTTGGAGCGGATCTGTGATTGTTGGGCTGCTGGAAAGACTTCGACCATTCGGTCAACGGTGCTCATGGCGCTGGATGTGTGCAGGGTGGAGAATACCAGATGCCCCGTGTTGGCCGCTTCGATGGCAAGGGACATGGTTTCAAGATCGCGCATTTCACCCACCAGGATGATATCCGGGTCCTCCCGCAGCGCGCCGCGGAGCGCTGCGGTAAATGATTTGGTATGAACGCCCAGCTCTCGCTGGTTGACGATGCAGCCCCGGCTTTCATGTACAAATTCAATGGGATCTTCGATGGTGATGATATGATCCTTGCGGAGCCGGTTGGCTTCATCGATGATGGCCGCAAGTGTGGTGGACTTGCCGCTGCCGGTGGGTCCCGTAATAATGACCAGTCCCCTGGGCAGTGTCGCCAGCTTGGCGATGACCGACGGCAACCCGAGCTGTTCGCAGGACATGATGTTGTTGGGTATCTGGCGAAATACCGCGGCAACGCCGTTTCGCTGCATGAAAAAATTGCAGCGGTACCGGGCAAGCCCCGGAATTTCGTATCCCAGGTCCACATCCCCGGTTTCTTCGAAATGCTTGATCTTGTCTTCCGCGGCGATCTCGTAAATCATGCTCCGTAGATCATTGTTGTCCAGCACCTTGTATTTGATCCGTTCGACTTCACCGCGGATTCTCAGAGCCGGCTGAAGTCCGGCCATCAGATGCAGATCGGACGCGCCCTGATCGTTCATCAGTTTGAAAAAGGCATCAATCCTCGCCATTGACAGCTCCTGTTGTTATCCCTTGAAATTATACCGCTGCGGATGTGATGGGGATCATATGCTTCAGCGGCGGCGGACCCAAAAAGTTCCGTTCTGCTCATACCAGCTTCATGGATAACCCCATCAGGCTTTCAACAATAAAAATTCGCAAAAATACGATACCGAGTAAAACGATAATGGGAGAAACGTCAATACCTCCGAAGACCGTGGGAATCCGTTTCCGAACCTGATACAGGATCGGATCGGTCAATTGGTTGATAAAACGGACGATCGGGTTGTAGGGGTCCGGACTGACCCAGGACAGAATCGCCCGGGCGATCACGATCCACATGAAGACCGTCAGACCGATATCGATCACTTGCGCGATTGCTCTGATAAAATTGGCGAAAATCAGCATTATATTCTCTAAGTATAATTATGTATGATCAATAGCGGTTTTAAGCGGTAAGCAGGTTGCCGGCAACGCCGCTCTTTTCCTTAAATAAATGAAATATCAGTTATAAGTCAAGCCATTTCACGGATTCGTCATTGACAACATTGTTATCAGCGAATTAATCATAAATCGTATGTTGCAAATTTATTACGGAAAACAGTAAAAATTTTCATTTTTTCTAAGAACTTCCACGAAGTACGCGGCTACAAATCACGGGTCGGGACAATCTTCAATCAGTAAAACCTTAAACATCGGTTGAGAAAATCGCAATTCATGCTTATGATATCTCAAAGGGAAGACAACATTTTAATTAGGGGGACGGGTGGCGCAAGTAGAATATAAAATCGGCTTTATCGGTGCCGGAAACATGGGCGGGGCCATCATTGCCGGCCTTCTGGATGCTCAAATATGCAATCCGGAAAAGATTTTTTTTTTCGATACGAGCCGCGACCGGTTGCAATCATTGCATGATCAATATGGCGTAATATCGCTGGCGTCCGGCGCAGCGGTTGTGGAAACAGCAGATGTCATTGTTTTTGCCGTCAAACCCCAGACCATGAAGCCGGTGTTGTCGGAGCTGGCTTCAAAACATGTATTTGCAAAGACCATAGACAGGAAATTGATCCTGTCCATCGCGGCCGGCATCCGGATTTCCACATTTGAAGATTACGTTTACAGGGACCTTGATGCGCTGCAGCAGGCCCGCTTTCCGATCCTGAGGGCCATGCCGAATACGCCCGCCCTTGTTCGTTCCGGCATGACCGGGCTTTGCGCAAACCGTCACGCAACGCCCGCAGATGTGGCCATGATCCGCCATCTGCTTTCGGCTGTTGGAAATATTATCGATTGTACGGAACATGAAATTGACGCTGTTACCGCCGTTTCAGGCTCCGGGCCGGCGTATTGCTTTTATTTGGCGGAAGCCATGGTCGAAGCCGGCATTTTGCTGGGATTTGCGCCTGCTGTTGCCGCGGAACTCACCGTCAACACGCTGAAAGGAGCGGCAGCAATGCTGGAGAACCGGAGCGAATCGCCTGAAACGCTGCGCAGAAATGTCACGTCTCCCGGGGGGACCACTGAGGCCGCGATACGGGTCTTAGATGATCATGCGGTAAAACAGGCTCTGGTATCCGCAATCATGGCCGCGGCCAAGCGTTCGCGGGAACTCAGCGCCTGGAGCGGCCCGGAGGGTATGGCGCCATAATTTTTCAAGGAATATCATCAAGATCATGTTTACGGAATCGGTCAGTTTTTCAGCCGCGTTTATTGCCGGGTTGTTGTCGTTTCTCTCCCCGTGCATTCTGCCGCTGATCCCCGCATATTTCAGCTTTATTACCGGCCTGTCCATGGATGAACTGCTGGGCGACAGCACCGCCGCGGTTCGAAAAAAAGTGCTGATAAGCACGGTCATCTTTGTTTGCGGTTTTTCTCTGATATTTATTCTGCTGGGGGCATCGGCCACCTTCCTGGGTCAGCAGCTCGATCTTTACCGGGATCATATCCGCATCATCGGCGGACACGTCATCGTACTGTTCGGTCTGCATCTGATAGGATGGATACAGATCCCCGCCTTAAACATGGACCGGCG
>Ga0351930_1100_pt1 | contig 15910 bp, 13 predicted proteins | sample BONcelT113001E10_FD_205823 | JGI IMG/M metagenome (GOLD analysis project Ga0351930, IMG submission 205823) | Enriched cells from coal bed in the Powder River Basin, Montana, United States - BONCAT cells T11 rep2 HSBNCT.T11.300.1.E10 ...
TAAATAATTCGTAAATATTATTAACAAAAATTCCAAGTAATTGTAATTAAACTACTTGGAATTACGAAAAATATTAAAAATATAATTAATTATACAAAAGCATCTTTGATTTTCTCGAAAATATTTTTGTCTTTTTCTTTATTATTTAATTGCGAAGGCGAAAAATTATCCAACTCTGCGAGAGTTTCAATTAATTCCTTCTCTTTCGAGCTTAATTTTGTAGGAATTGAAACATGCAAAATAACATATTGGTCTCCCCTGCCTGATGAATTAAGATATGGAATCCCTTTATCTCTGATTCTAAGTTTTGTTCCGTTTTGAGTGCCGGGTTCGATTCTGACATTATCTGTCCCTGTCAATGTCGGTACTTCAACGTTATCTCCCAAAGCGGCTTGTGGGAATGTAATGTTGAGATTGTAAATGATGTTATTGCGGTCTCGAACAAAATGAGCGTGCTTTTTCTCTTCGATGATTACCATCAAATCGCCCGAAGCGCCACCATTTTTGCCAACGTGCCCTTTGCCGCGCAATGGAATATAGTTCCCTTCTTCGACTCCTGCGGGAATATCTATTTTGATTTTGTCCTCGCCAAATATTCTACCTTCGCCACGGCAATCAGTGCACCTATCGGTGATTTCCTGACCCGTACCGCTACAAGTAGGGCATATCGAGACATTAATGAATTGACCAAACACTGAACGAGATACCTGACGAACTTCGCCATGACCATTGCAAGTTCCGCAGGATTTTTTCCCGCCGGATTTAGCGCCTGTCCCGTGGCATGTGTCGCAAGTCACAAGTCTGCGTACTTTCAAAGTCTTTGCAACGCCTTCGGAAATTTCTTCTAAGGTAAGTGGTAATTTAATCTTAATATCTGCACCGGGTTCGCCGGAATAACGTTTGCCACGACCTGCATTTGAGCCACCAAAAAAGCTGTCGAAAATACTGCCACCGCCACCAAAAATATCTCCAAAGGATGAGAAAATATCCTCCATATTTTGGTATGTGTGATAATCTTGACCTCCGCGCAAACCTTGATGACCATAGCGGTCGTATCGAGCCTTTTTGTTTGGATCGCTGAGCACTTCGTAAGCTTCGGCTGCTTCCTTAAACATATTTTCAGATTCAGGGTCACCCGGGTTTTTGTCCGGATGATACTTAATTGCCATTTTACGGTAATTTGCCTTTATAAGCTCAGCCGTTGCGTTTTTGTCCAGACCCAATACTTCATAATAATCGCGTTTTTCCATTCTTTTCCTATCCTGTTTTATTGATTGCCGGCTGAGGTGATGACTTTCGCATGACGTAAAACTTTTTCCTTAATCATGTATCCGGGCTGAATATATTGTACAATTGCACCTTCAGGTAATTCTGAAGGAGACATCATCAATGCTTCGTGGAAATTGACATCGAATTGCGAGCCGATTTCTTCTTCCATTTTCTTAACGCCTGCTTCGTCAAATAGCTTCATTGCTTTAGCTTGAATCATATCCAATCCTTTGACCAAACTGTCGAAATCAGTTGTGTTATGCGATGCATTCGAAGCTGAAGTAATGTCATCGAGCAATTCGAGCATTTTGAATAATAGCCTTTCATTGGCAAAGTCTATCATTTCTTGCTTTTCGCGAATACTACGACGACGCACATTTTCGAGTTCGGCTGCTTTGCGAATTAGTTGCTCTTTCAAATCATCACGTTCGGACATGAGAGTTTCGTTTTGTTTGTTTAATTCGTTAATCACATCAACGTATTCTGAAATATCAACTTCATTACTGTTTGATTCTTGAACGAGATTCTCATTTTCGAGCTCTTCGTTCATATTATTATTATCATTCATTTTTAATTCTTCCTCCAAATCTTGAATCGGTATATTTCGACTTTTTTCATTTTTCATATATGTATTATAAATGTCCTGTTTTTTATTAGGAGCAGGACGCAAAGGTTTTTTTTGATTTCCTGTTTGCTCATCCATTTCAAAATCTCCACAAATTTATAATTAATTATATGATAACGTATAATGGCGAATTTTATGACATAAGAAAAATATGAGTGAAAAATGAGTGTAAATACTACACAAAAGCGACTTCCATATTTCCTCTACATTGAAATATTAGGGTGCAAAACATCTCCTATTATGCCTTGCACCCTAAATATGATTATAAGCAAAATAAAGCCCTAAAAACGAAGTCCGCCGCTAAACGGCACCTTCCCCTTGCAAAACTGCCGGGATGGTCATCATAATGATTTTTAAATCGTTCCATAAATTCATATTTTGAATATATTCGATATCATATTCAATCATATCAAATATTGTGCAATGATTGCTACGATTTTTCACTTGCCACAATCCGGTCATTCCGGGTTTGACAATCAATCGAATATCTTTGAATCGTTGATTATTCAAAAAGAAGAATTCTTCGGAGGGTCGCGGACCGACGATACTCATATCGCCGAACAGCACATTGAATAACTGTGGAAGTTCATCTATGCTTGTATTTCTCAAGTACCTACCGATAGGAGTTATTCGGGGGTCTTTGGGTGATTTGATGAAAGTGCCCTTAGCTTTTTCTATCTCGAATTGCTCGTGGTCGAAGTCTGCCGATGTGTACATAGTTCGAAATTTGTAAATAAGGAACTTATGACCGAATTGCCCAAGTCGTATTTGGGTATATATTACGGGTCCTCTTGTTGAAAGTTTGATTAATAGTGCTGTTATCAATAAGAGTGGCGAAGTAAGCACAATCATAGTAAGTGCTATGGCAATGTCCAAAGCACGTTTCATACGAATGTAAGATTGCCTTTCCGAATGGATGGCGTGTAAGTCAACGACAAGTGTGTTTCTCGGTTCTGAGTAAACTCGCATATTTAGCCCCTATTTGCATGTTCTACAAAAATCAGTTTGTAGAATTCTCCGCCCTATAAAACCTCGCGTTAATAACAAATAGAAACAATTTTACGAATTCGCTCCAGAATATTTACACATAACAGTTTGTAAAATTAAGATATTCTTATAAGATTTCCAAATTAATTAAAATTAATTATACAGAAACTTGATTTCAAAGTAGTTCAACCAGTCTTTTCCGGTTACATAAAAGGTGTCTGTAGCCGGATTGTAAGCGATGCCGTTGAATGCTTCGGCATCTTTGTTATTTTGCTCATAAGAGCGCAATTCTCCAAAGTCAATTATGCTCAACACTTCCCCCGTTTCGGGCTCTATGACTGCGATTTTGTCGGACATATATATATTGGCGTATAGCAATCCATTCACATATTCTAATTCGTTCAAATTGGTCAATGGTCTGCCGTTTAGATTCACTGTAATAGTTTTTTCTTCTCTGAAAGTTTCAGGGTCTATGACTCTAAGAAAATAGCTGCCGTCACTTTTGATTAATTTTTCACCGTAATCGGCTAATCCCCAACCTTCCGAAGGATATGTGAAAGACTCGATTTCTTTAAATGAAATTGGGTCAAATACAAAGCAAGTACGCGAAGTCCAAGTAAGCATATACAATTTATCATTCATGATTGCGATTCCTTCGCCAAAGTATTGTGGGCTGATTTTCTTTGTCTTTAGCACTTTTCCGGTGTTATGGTCAACTATTCTGACTGACGACCTGCCGTATTGACCTGTACTTTCGTAAAGTTGCCCATTGTGAAAGAGCAAGCCCTGAGTGTAAGTCATCGGCTCTTTGGGAATTACGCGAACAAGTTCGAAATCATAGGGTAATGATGCGTTCTTGGTGACAAATACGCTGCCTGTTTGATTTTCACTCGTATCCATTCTTATGTTTTTGTCCTCTACCACGTAAACTTCGTTGCTCTTTGAGCATGATAGCATTAGAAAAAGCATTATAAATAGTATGTATTTCATTGTTTTAAGGAATTAAGTCTTTGAATCGTGCTTGTAGTTGATTTGCCCGCTACAAGTTCGATAATCACAACCTCGCCACCATTGTTGATTACAAACTCGCCACCAACAACGTCTTGGACGGCGTAATCACCACCCTTTGTAATTATATGCGGCTTCAATTTCATAATAAGCTCTAATGGAGTATCTTCTTCAAAGTAGCAAACGAAATCCACAGCACGAAGCGCCGAAAGCACAGTGGCTCTATCTGTATGACTGTTCACGGGACGAGAATCACCTTTCAATCTTCTGACCGAATCATCGCTATTAAGCCCGATTACAAGCACATCGCCTAATTGCTTAGATTGCTCGAGATATTTGACATGTCCGGCATGGAGAATATCGAAGCAACCGTTTGTAAAGACGATTATTTTGCCTTGTTCCGACAATTCCTGCAATATTTTAGCTAACTCTTCCCTTTCATACAACATGATTACATGCTCCCGATGGATTCAATGAGTTCATCTTTGGTAACTGTAACTATACCGGGTTTTTCACAAACCAATCCGGCTGCATTATTTGATAGTGTCGCCGCTTCTTTTATATCTGCTCCACCTGCGTAAGTGGCTGCAATCACAGCAATGGCAGTATCGCCGGCGCCTGAAACATCTGAGATATGCCGCGCCTTTGTTGGGACAGAAGATATTGTCCCGTCGGATTCGAAGAGCATCATTCCGGCAGAACCGAGTGTGATTAGTACGCTATCGCAATCCAATAGCTCAAGTAACTTAGAACCTGCTTTCAGTATGTTATCATTAGTATCAAATTCATAACCCAATGCTTGTTGTGCTTCTTTTCGATTGGGTTTGAAGCAAGTCACATTTTTATATGCAAAGAAATTATCGCTTTTGGGGTCAACAAACACAGGAATGTCCCGAACATTGCAAAAAGTGATAATATCCTCAATCAGCGTTGAAGTCAAAGTCCCTTTGTTGTAATCTTCCAGAATTACACCGGCTAAATCTTTCTGATTGTTTAGACAATTCTTGATAAGCTCGAGTCCTTGATTGGGCAATTCAGTTTTCACTTCGCGGTCAATTCGTGCAATTTGTTGGTTATTGCCTATTATTCGCGTCTTAACTGTTGTTGGGCGTTGAGCATCAATATATAATCCGGCAGTATTGATTCCGGCTGATTGGGCAATTTTCCTGAACATTGTTCCGGAATTATCGTCACCAAGAACTCCGCAGAGCAAGGGTACGAGTCCGAGCGAACGGAGATTTTTCGCTACATTTGCAGCGCCTCCAAGATGAAATGTTTCTGATTCGACATCTATCACAGGTACAGGTGCTTCGGGTGATATTCTGCTTACGCTTCCCCAAAAATATCTGTCGAGCATCACATCGCCTATTACGGCAATTGTTTTGCCTTGCGCTTGTTCTAAAATTTTAGCAGTTCTGTTTTTATCAATGTGCTTCATTATATATTAGTCCGTAATTGCAGTATGTAAAAAGTTATGGAATTCGTTACTTATTTTAGCTTTTTCTATTAAAATGTCAGCTAATTCCGGCGAAAAAAGCGAATCAATTGGTGTATCTATGAAATAGGTATGTTCTTTTTTGGCGATATATTTGAATGCAGGATGGTCGTTTGAATATCCCTGAACGCGAGTTACTGAACCTTCTGTCATTTCTTTCGGGAAAGCTGCTTTGAATTTCTTGTTTCCTGTGATTGATTCAAATCTTTCAAAATCGTTTGCCAGAACTGCACGTATTTTTTTCAAATCTGCACTTTCAGGCATATGTATTCCACAAGCTATGAATGATTCCTCGTTTGAGAAATGAAAATACAGTCCCGGTAAAGATTTTTTCGCAAAGCTCAATACATCATTTCCGTATGGGAACCAAAATCCGAGATTTGTTTTGTATGGGTCTTTATTCTTGCTGAATCTGATGTCGCGATTGATGCGAAACATCGAAACTTTCGGGTCGGAAATATAAGGAAGATTGTTGGCTGTGAGACGTTTCCCCATTTCACCAATGAACAATTTCGATTTGTCTTTGATTTCCTTTTCGTAAAATTTGCGATTAGCATCGAACCATTCCTTAGAATTGTTTTTGCTTAGTTCGGCAAAGAAATCGGCTATTTCAGGGTTGAACCTGTCGAATTCAGGTGTAGCTTTCAATTTAACTCCTTAAATATCATATTTACGTTTATCAATCAGAAACCTTATGGCAGAATGAGCAGAGCTTAAAGCCATAAATTTCATGTTCAAATCTGTTTCGGCTTTCAAATTTACAAAGCCGAATTTTAATTTTTGTTCTTCGTCCTTATTTATAGACACATAAGAGGGCGAAATGTTCCCGTTTACATTACAAAAATACTGATTTAGTTTCAATCCCCATTGGTAAGGCGTCAAATAATCAGGTCCACCCAAGCAATACAAGCCTTTTCGTTGCTTGCTGATAATCTTGTAAATTGCCAATGCAGCATCTTCGGCATAAATGGGATTAGTCAAATAATCATCCCGAAGAGAAATATGGTCATTTTCAAGAATCTTTTCAACCAAACTCGGCACACCGGGCAAATATCCATAAATCATAGGCGCGCGCACGATTGATGAATTCTCTCTTGTCGTCAGCACTACATTTTCTGCTGCATGTCTGGCTTTGCCATAATAATTCAAAGGGTCGGGTTTATCTTCTTCTTTGTATGGTCCGGACGTACCATCGAATAATGATTCATTGGAAATAAGCATTAGATGACATTCGTTTATCGCTGCAGCTTTGGAGAGATTTTCGACTACAAGCACATTTTTGTTCCAAATCTCTAATTTATGTTTATCATCATCTGCGGAATTGAAATCATTCAATGCTACAATATGCGATGGTTTGACTTTGCCAATCAATTTTCGGAGTGATTTCAAATCATTTATATTATACCGATATGTCTCGTTTTCTTCGCTTGCAATTTGCTCCGAATCATAGATATCTACAAAAGAATATGTAGTGTGGTTGATCAAAAAGCGTCGCAAAAAGTGACCAAGGAGATTATTACCGTTTATAATTGCTATTTTATTCATTTCAAAAAATGTTTCACGTGAAACAATTTACTTTAAAAATAGTGATAAAATTGATACATCAGAAGCTGAAACACCGGAGATACGAGATGCTTGACCTAAAGATGCAGGGCGAATTCGGATTAGTTTTTCACGTGCTTCATTCGAAAGTGACGAAATGCAGCTATAATCAAACCAATCCGGTATAACTTTAGATTCGTTATCCAAGAAGTAAGTAATATCCTTCAATTGTCTTGCGATATAACCTTCGTATTTGATATTGATTTGAATTTGCTCGGAAATATCTTCGTTATGAACAAGAGTTCGGACAAATGGGTCGCCATTTAAAGTTAATTTGAGCAAATCATGCAGACGAACATTACTACGTTTCGTGAGATTGTACAAATCAGTTGTAATATCAACTTCTGTTTCGCCGATTGAAGTGAGATATTCATTAATTACATCCGGCTTGAGTTTGATTCCTTTCATCTTTTCAAAACCATCATTAATCAATAGAGTTTTTTGTGAAATCTTTTCAAACTCCAAATCACTGATTAATCCCAAGCGATGCCCGTGATGTGACAATCTCAAATCCGCATTATCTTGGCGGAGCAATAATCTGTATTCTGCCAAGGATGTGAAAATTCGATAAGGTTCTTCCGTACTTTTATTGACCAAATCGTCAATCAAAACGCCAATGTATGCTTCGGAGCGTCTCAAAGTAAAGGGTTCTTCCTCTCTAATTTTCAATGCTGCATTTATTCCCGCGATTAGTCCTTGTGCGGCGGCTTCTTCATAGCCCGAAGTTCCGTTGATTTGCCCTGCAAAATATAACCCTGCGATTGCTTTTGTTTCCATTGTGAAACGCAATTGATACGGAAAAAAGAAATCGTATTCGACGGCATAACCGGCTTTTGTCATGACAGCATTTTCTAATCCCGGAATTGCATGTAATCCACGAATTTGGACATCCTTTGGTAAAGATGTAGAAAACCCGTTGACATAAATAGAATTAGTGTTCAAACCTTCCGGCTCGAGTAATATTTTATGCGAATCGCGCTCCGAAAAGCGATTGATTTTATCTTCTATTGAAGGACAATATCTTGGTCCGGCTCCTTTGATTCTACCGGTAAACATTGGCGAATCTTCAAATCCGGTTCGGAGAATGTCATGAGTAGCAAGATTTGTTTCTGTACCGTAACACACAAGTCTATTTTTCACGCTTGAGCTACGGAATGAAAATGCTTTGGGTTCATCGTCGCCGCTTTCAATTTCAACTTTTGAAAAATTTATTGATTCTTTGGCAATTCTTGGAGGAGTTCCAGTTTTTAGTCTGCCGCGTTCCAAACCGTATGAAGCAAGCAAATCCGAAATCTTATGTGAAGGCTTCTCGCCTACTCTGCCGCCGGCTGTAATTTCCTTGCCTGTATATAGCAATCCGTTCAGAAAAGTTCCGGCACAAAGTATGACAGCTTTGCAATATATCGTCTCATTTTTATCTGTGATAATACCGCTGACTTTGTCATGCTCAATTAGAACTTCGTTTGCCGTACCTTTGATGAGATGAAGATTGTTTATGCTTGATAATAGTGAGCGCACGTATTTCGGGTACAAATCTTTGTCTATTTGGCATCGTGGAGACCAAACAGCCGGACCTTTGGAGCGATTCAGCATTTTGAAATGAATTCCGCCTTTATCCGCAAGTCCGCCCATGACACCGCCGAGAGCGTCAATTTCTTTAACAAGATGTCCCTTTGCCGAGCCGCCAATGCTTGGATTGCAAGATGGGCGTCCCATAGTATCCAAATCCATTGTCAATAAGGCAACGTTCATACCCATACGTGCAGCGACAACAGAGGCTTCTATTCCTGCGTGTCCTGCACCGATAACTATTATATCAAATCTATTATTAAGCATAATTTATAGTGACTTTATTTTTCTAAGTGAATTGAAAGTTTCACGTGAAACATTATTTACCGATGCAAAATGAAGAAAAAATTCTGTCTAAGACTTCCTCATTCCAAGATTCGCCGGTCAATTCGCCTAATATTTTTGTTGCTTTACGCAAATCAATAGCAATAAGTTCATTTTCCATTCCTTCTTCTAAGCCAGTTTTTGCATCAATAAGACTGCGTTCGGCTTCAAAAAGCAAATCGTAATGGCGTTTGTTGATTAATATATCCGAAATGCGTTCAATACTATTTGAGGCTTTTTCGGTAATCTTTCCTTTTAATACATCTATACCTGTGCCAAATTCGGCAGAAATCGCTAAACCTGAATTTGGAGTGCTCTTTTCTAAGTCAACTTTATTTTGCAAAAGCAATATTTCATTTTCGGGATATTTGTCGGCAATTTCTTTTACCAAGTTTTTGGAATTCAATTCTCCCTTAGTCAAATCATTTATAACTAGAATCAAATCAGCTTTTTCTAAAATTTCGTTTACCAATCTGATGCCTTCAATTTCGATAATATCTTCCGTTTCACGTAAACCCGCTGTGTCGGTGAAAATAATTTTGAGCCCATCTATGAACAATGATTCTTCGATGTAATCACGAGTTGTGCCGGCAATCTCGCTCACAATCGCTCGGCGGCGCCCCAAAATTGAGTTGAAAAGAGTTGATTTCCCCGAATTTGGAAATCCTGCAATCGCAACTTTGAATCCCGAACGAAGCACTTCACTTGCCCGATACGAATTATACAAATTGCGGCAAAATTCTATTGTTGAATCAATCAATTCGATAATCTTGTGACGCTCAACGAAAGCTACTCCTTCTTCTGCAAAATCTAATTCCAATTCGAGCAAACCGGAAATATCCAATAACTGAAGCCTTAGCTTCTGAAGTCTGGATGTGAAATCGCCTTTCAATTGTCGTGCAGCGGTTCTTGTTCCGGGTACTGAAACAGCATGAATAATATCCGCAACTGCCTCGACTTGCGCCAAATCGAGTTTCCCGTTCAGAAAAGCACGCTTAGTGAATTCGCCGGGTTGCGCCGGAGTTGCTCCCAAATTGTAGAGCAAATCAAGTAATTCATTTACAATGATTAATCCGCCATGACAGCCTATTTCAATGACGTCCTCACCCGTATATGAATTTGGCGCCTTGAAATATGATAAAGTTACGGTATCAATCATTCGCTCATTGTCATATATTTTTCCATATATAATGGTATGGCTCTGCAAATTTTCGAGTTTTGATTTATCGCTAAAACACTTGCTAATAATATCAATAGCCTCGTCGCCGGAAATTCTGACGATGGCAAGTCCGGAAATACCGGGAGGAGTTGCGATTGCTGCTATTGTTCTCATTTTGCTTTTAAAGTTCAAATATATAAGTAAATACTTTTTGAAAATGCTAAAACGTATATGATTAAGATTTCATGGCTTATGGCACTTGTTTTGATAGTATTATCAATAATTTTAAATATTGGCTGATATTTTATGGCAATGAATAGACTACAATTTGTTCAGGATATTCCGCATGGCTTTTCAAATAAGTCGGCAAAGGGTCGTTTACCTGATGTTTTGCCCGATAATTTGAAGCTAAATCTCGGCTGTGGCAGAGATGTCAGAGAAGGTTTCTTGAACATAGATTTATACTCCGAAAATGAAAGTGTTGTTTCAATGGACATCAGGAAACTCGAATTGCCTGATTCTTGTGCAGATTTTATTCTTGCAAGCGATGTATTGGAGCACTTTTCACACAGGGAAACGGACTCCGTGCTTAAAGAATGGGCGCGAGTACTCAAACCCGGAGGGAAAATCGAGATTCGTTGTCCGAATTTAAGATTACAACTGAATGCCTATCAACGCGGTGATTGGGACGCAGATATTGCCTCGTACATGATTTTCGGCGGGCAAACAAACCCTGGAGATTATCATTGCGTTGCCTTCGACGAAAAATCAATTTCCAAGCATTTAGAAAAAGCAGAATTGAAAGTTGAAAGCATTACTTTGCAAGATTATCCTCAACGCAAAGGGCTGATTAACTTGAATATGACTGTGCTTGCTTCCAAACGCGTAACACATATCATGAATAAACCCGAAAGCAGATTTGATTGGCTCGATTTCAAGGTAGAATCGGAAAATTTAAAAGTTCTGCCCGAAGATGAGCCTTTTGAAATTGATATGTTGATGGAGCTTGTCGGCAATATCGAAAAGAAAGCCGCTCCAATAGAAGAAGTTCCTTCCTCACCCAAAAAAGAGCAACAATTAAATGTGGTATGGGAAGGTTCGCAATTTGTCTATCATTCCTTAGCTTTAATCAATCGTGAGCATTGCCTTAATTTGACAAAATCGGAAACCGTCAATCTGACTATAATTCCGTATGAACCTGATACATTTGACCCAAGAAGTGACAATAAATTCAAATCGTTGATTGAAAATGACATAAGATATAAATCTGAAGTTAGCGACGAAGTTTCCGCATTGCCTTATGTCTGGATTCGGCACCAATGGCCCCCCAAAACAGAAGCACCGAACGGTGCAAAATGGATTATAATGCAGCCTTGGGAATTTTCCGTACTGAGAGAGGATTTTGTTGAATTATTCAAACAAGCGGATGAGCTATGGACTCCATCAAATTTCTCGCGAAAAGCTTTCATTGAGTCAGGAATTGATGCAGACAAAGTACAAGTCATCCCAAATGGCATTGACCCTGCCCTATTCAAGCCCTTCGGTAATAAATATAATTTGCCGACTAAAAAGCAATTCAAATTGTTATTTGTTGGTGGCACGATTTTCAGAAAAGGAATTGATTTGCTTCTCCGAGCTTATGTAGAAAATTTCACGGCAGACGATGATATTTGCCTTGTAATAAAAGATATGGGCGGAAGCAGCTTTTACAAAGGGCAAACTGCCAAAAATAATATAGAACAAATTCGCTCCAAAAGCAATTCACCTGAAATTATTTATATTGATAATGATTTGAACGAGCAAGAAATGGCATCGCTTTATAGAGCATGCAATGTCTTAGTCAGCCCCTATCGTGGCGAAGGCTTCTCATTGCCGGTATTGGAAGCTATGGCTTGCGGTATTCCCGTAGTTGTGACCGAAAATGGTGCGACAGATGACTTTGCTCATGGCTCTTTTTCGATGAAAATCAAGTCAACAAAACGAAGTATTGGCAACAAGCTTGACGATAAAGCTTTCGTCAAAGAGGCTTTCTTACTTGAGCCGGATTACGATGAATTGAAATCAACATTGAAATCAATATATGACAATCCCGGACATTTGCGTAGTATGGGTGCTATGGCTCAGTTTTCGGCGAGAACTGATTGGACTTGGCGGCGAGCAACAATTAAGGCGCTGACAAGATTAGATTATTTATACGGCACAAACACTGCTCTCAAAGCGAACGATTCGCTAGAGGACTTTAGTGACGCATCTTTGATGATGGGTGCAGCAGAAAACAGCTACATTGCCGAAGATTACGATAATGCAGCAAGTGCTTATATTTCAGTGATTTCGAATAAGGATTCTGTCAATCTCGATTACTATATTCTCTCTTTATGTCGAATGATTATAATTTCTATTAATAAAGGAGATTATGATACTGCTGATAATTTCATTTCCGAATTAAACCGAATGTCGCCCGAACATACTGATTTGTATTATGTTAAAGCAATTTACTTCGCTTCGAAAGATATGATTGTAGAAGCACTTGAATCAATAACAGTTGTGATGGACAGTTGGAAATCTCGCAGATTTGATTCGAGTATGGGATATTCATTAGATGATTTGTTGGTTCTAACTGCGGATTTACTGCTCGCAATGGAAGATTACGAATCGGCTCATAATCTATATACTGTTGCTCTATCGTTAAATTCGCAAAATTCATTTGCTTGTTTCGGTACCGCAATGTGCTTCGAGAGTGCAGGTGCAACCGAAGAAGCTCTGACAATGTATGAATGGGCATATCGGCTAAATCCCGAATTCGAATCAGCGAGAATTAAGATTGAGGAATTGAGCCAAATTCAGTAATTACTCTTTTAAGAAATACTTATCGAAAATTGAGTAATTCAAGAATTTTGAATTTTGTAAATATGAATTTTTGAAGAATAGGCTGTACATCAATAATGCAGCTATGACGCCGATTACAGAACCAAAATAAACATCAACAAAAAAATGTTGGGTTAGATAAATTCGAGAGATTCCCACCAGCAGTGCGAATGCAAACATTAATGCTGACCAACGTTTGTCTTTGATTATTAAAGCAAAAAACAGGAATATTACAAATCCTGATGCAGTATGCCCCGAGGGCATACTATTCCAAGAATGAACATCAATTCCCGGCACTAATGACAATTCTACAGCTCCATCAAAAAAGCTTTTCGGACGTGGCGTATCAATTAATGCTTTCAGAACTTGAACTATAAGTCCTGAAGTCAAAAATGCCGTCAATCCAAAGAATAAATACCTTAAGCTGAGTACTCCTGCTATCACAAGTACTATTGCGAAATATTTTCCGTCTCCGGCTTCCGTAAAAAAGATGAATATTTGGTCGTAAACGACATTATGATATTCATTTATCATCAGGACGCATTGCCCTTTGTCGTAAATTAACAACCAAGAAGCTCCAATAGCGAGAAATAAAGTGTATAAAATGAAAAACGGAGCGTTTTCATTTATGATTTCGGAAATAGTTAAGTATAATTTTTTCATTGTGGGTTTGATTTTATTTCAGAAGTGCGTTTATGTTGATTTTTAGCAATTTCTCTAATTTTATCATACTGCTCAAGTTTTATTTTAAAATTGAGCCTGTTGTCAAGATCCCCCAAGATACGATAGGCTTCGTTGATTAATGTGAATTTGACAAGAGCTTTTTCATTATTATAATTTAGGTCAGGGTGATATTTCCATGCCAATGAAATATATGCCTTGCGAATTGCATCACCTGAAGCAGTTCGCTCGACACCAAGCACTTTATAATAATCTATGTACCTCATCAAATCTGTTTTCGCTATTAATCATTATATGCAAAATTACGGCTAATACCTGATATAAAAAATACGTATAATTACGTAAATTGCATTTGAACGCGACTTAAAATTTCAATATCGGTTTCGGCGGGTAATTCGGTATAACTAATTACACTAACCATCGGGTAAGTGGAATGAATCATACGATAAAAATAGGGACGCACTTGTGCAGAGCAAATTACAACCGGCATATAGCCTGCTATTGTGACTTCGTCAATTGCTTCGGAAATACTTTGGTTGATTACATTCAGAATTTCGGGAGATAATCCGAGTGATGGCACCAAGGCATTTTGATTATTTGTCTGCAATGCATTTGTCATAATTTCTTCTACTTCGTGGTCTAAGGCGATAGCGTGAATGACACCATTTTGGTCTTGGTATAATTTCTTAATAGTTTCGGACAAACTATGGCGGACATATTCTGTCAATACGTCAGTATTTTTGGTTACTTTGTAATATTCGAGCAAAGATTCGCTTATAATTGCCAAATCTCTAATCGGAATGCCTTCGGATAGCAATTTCTGAACGATTTTTTGGAGTGTAGAAACAGGCAATGTATCGGGGGAAATCTCTTCGATTAATGCCGGATAATCTTCTTTCAAATTTTCCAATAAATGCTTAATGTCTTGTCTCGTGATTAATTTATCGGCATTACGACGCAGTAATTCAGTCAGATGCGTAGTAAGTACCGTTGCGGCTTCGACTACTGTGAATCCCATCAATTCGGCATTTTCGCGGTCATTATAATTTATCCACGTTGCCGGCAATCCAAACACAGGCTCAGTAACTTGAATCCCTTTCAAATTACCTTCGGCAGTGCCCGGGTTCATAGCCAATAACATTTGCGGATATAGCAAATTGCGGGCATTTTCATTGCCGCGAATTTTGACTACATATTCTTCCGGCTCTAACTGCAAATTGTCTCTCACTCTAACCGGAGGTAGTATTATGCCAAGCTCGATAGCAAGTTGCCGGCGGACATTGGTTATTCGCTTGAACAAGTCTCCGCCTTGGGATTCGTCCACCAACATGATTAAACTATAGCCAAGTTCAATTTCCACGGGGTCAACCTTCAACAGCTCTTCAACAGGTTGGTCCTCGGGCTTTCGGATTTGCTCGGTCTCGTGCAATTCTTCATCCAATTTGGATTGTTCCTCGCTTGCTATTGTCTTTGTCCTTAAAAAAGCAGCCGTTGCAGATATACCTGACAAGAATAAAAATGGCAAAATCGGAAATCCGGGCAACATTCCAATCCCTAAAAGGGCGACCGATGCTATGTACAAAGGTTTGGGTTTGCCAACGAATTGCTTGCCGATTTCGATATCCAAATTATCCGACGATGCAGAACGAGTAACAACCAAACCACCCGATACTGAAATAAGTAATGAGGGAATTTGGGAAACAAGCCCGTCACCGATAGTTAAAATAGTATATATTGCGGCAGCTTCGGCGATTGGCATCCCGAGTTGGAGCACTCCGATAGCGAAACCGCCCATGATATTAATGGCTGTAATTACCAATCCCGCTATTGCATCGCCTCGAATAAACTTTGCAGCACCATCCATAGCACCGAAAAAATCAGCTTCTTTAGTCAGGCTTTCGCGTCGTTTGCGAGCTGTTTGTTCGTCTATATATCCAGCGTTCATATCCGCATCTATAGACATTTGTTTGCCCGGCAAAGCATCTAAGGTAAACCTTGCCGATACTTCTGCAATTCTGCTCGAACCTTTGATGATGACTATAAAGTTGATTAGCACCAAGATTAGAAATATGATGATACCCACAACGTAATTGCCGCCAATTACGAATTCCCCGAAGGCTTTGATTATTTGCCCTGCTTCAGCTTGACCAAGGATTAGCCTTGTAGAAGCAACGTTTAACCCAAGCCGGAATAAAGTTGTTATTAGCAAAATAGTAGGGAAAGATGCTAAATCAAGAGGAGTCTTAAGATAAAGAGATACGAGCAAAATCAAAATAGCTACTGCAATATTGACAGACAAAAGCAAATCAAGCATGAATGTTGGCAA
>Ga0351930_1096_pt2 | contig 15909 bp, 11 predicted proteins | sample BONcelT113001E10_FD_205823 | JGI IMG/M metagenome (GOLD analysis project Ga0351930, IMG submission 205823) | Enriched cells from coal bed in the Powder River Basin, Montana, United States - BONCAT cells T11 rep2 HSBNCT.T11.300.1.E10 ...
GCGAACAGTTTGGCACAGTAACAGCGGAATTGAACAAGCAAACAAGTCTGCGTGTGTGGGCAAATTGTGACTCCGTTCGTTTGGATTTGGGTGAATCCTTAGAAACGGATTGGGCGTTTTTAATGCCATTCCATGTGGATGTTCCAGGTGAATTGGACGTTTTCTTTGAGGCCGCGGCGCTTGAAAATGATATTGGCGCGCTGAAACCCATCCCGGCGGGTTGGTGCTCATGGTACGGGTTTTACCAAAACATCAGTGAAGATAAGATAGAGAAGAATCTTGAGGCAATTGAAGCGTTTAAAGAGCAGCTGCCACTGGGGCTGATACAAATTGACGATGGATTTGAACATGAAGTAGGGGATTGGTTGACTTTTCGAGACAGTTTCCCTCATGGTGTAAGACCGCTAGCCGGGCAGATAAAAGCCGCCGGATACCAGGCTGGTTTGTGGCTGGCTCCGTTTATTGTGCATCCAAAATCAGATATTTACAAACAAAAGCCGCAATGGCTGCTGCGCAATCGGGCTGGGCGGCCGGTGAATGCCGGATTTATATGGGACGTTTTCACCACTGCATTAGACCTGACTCATCCGGAAGTGATGGATTACGTATGCAAGGTCATTGACACGGCTGTGAATGAATGGGGGTTTACCTACCTGAAGCTGGACTTCTTATACGCGGCGGTGGTCAATGGAAGCTATCGAAACCCAAAAAAGACACGCGCCCAGGTTTTGCGAAACGCTTTTGAACGGATTCGTGAAGCTGCAGGCACTGAAACAACGCTGTTGGCATGCGGCTGCCCGATCGGTTCGGCTTTGGGTCTCTTTGACGCAATGCGTATAGGCGCGGATGTGAGCGGCACTTGGAAGCCATCCTACGGCGGATTGGATTTTCTTTTCGCCGAAGAACCCAATATGCCCAGCGCGCGCAACGCCATCCAATCTTCAACAGATCAATTTGCTCGATCCATAAAGGTCGGTCTGTGTTATTGCGTATTTCCACTTTCCAAATTAAGAATGGCTGAGATTTAGGCAATCCAAACAAAACGCGGATGGACATCTTTGATTGTAGGGCTTCAATCAGAAACTCAACTATTTCAGTGGGACCATGCCTGGTATCCTGAACCGTGGAGTTGAACTGGTGTATTGGCGTCCAGGAATCACGCAGGCAGACCTGTGTTTTCGCTTCATCAACATAGCGAATGCCCATCCGCGCATCTATCACTTGAGGTAAATCTTGACGGTTCTGTCCTGATGGATAAAGATTAAAACAACCTTTTTCAGGTTCGCAAGAGAATTGCAAGAAGTCGTTATGAATTTCGTTCATGCCGGCAATTTCCTTTGATCAATGGTCTGTTTTATCAGGCAAATCAGAACTTATTCAAGAATAATATCCCCGGTTGTATTGAATTGCAAAAGGTTTATTCCATATCCGCCAGGGAAAATTCTCCTTTCACAACATCTCTTAATAAAATCTGCATTGCTTTTTCAGGTTCTTCAAATACGGGGCTGTGCGCAGACTCTTCAAAAGTATAGAATCCCTTTTCGGGTGCTTCAATTCCCTCAAGAAATGTCTTTGCAAGTGAGTAAGAACACGTCAAGTCGTATTTTCCATGGAAAAAATAGACTGGCAAATCAAGTTGGGTAATTTGTTGGGTTAAATCTACCGCGAACACATCATTTCTTAAATGTCTGGATGAATTAATTTTTCCGCGCCAGAGGTTAATTTTTTCACTTAAGGTGTACTCGCGAAATTTCAATGAAGGAAAGAACAAGCCCGTAATGACAGATTTCATATCTCGGGTTGTTCCGATGCCAAGACTGTGCATGGCGTCATCCCGAATCGCTGCATACTCTGCAGGTAACGGTCCGGTTAAAGTTGGCGCCGCAGCTTCCAATTTCTTAACCATTTTTGTGTTTCCAATTTGCTTGAATTGTTCCAGCATATATGGATAAGCCATTGTTTCAGATTTGAGTTGAAAAGCAATTTGACCCATTCCAATATAGGCATAATAATATTCTGGAGCGCGCGCGGCTGCCTGAATGCCAAAAAAACTGCCTCCGGAATGGCCCATTAAATAGATTTTTTCTTTTCCAAATCTTTCTCGCAAATAATTGGTCACAGCCAGAGTGTCATCGATAATTTGGTTTATCGTCACTGATGACATGTCATCTGTGAATGACAGTCCAGCGCCACGCTGGTCCCACCAGACAACGGTAAAATCGTTTTCCAGGCCGGTTGGATACTGCTCAGTTAGAAAGTATTCCGGCATTCCCGGCCCACCATGGAGAAACAGCAGCACCGGATTGGAAGGATCCTTACTCTTGATGATCATCCCTTGCTCCAAACCGTTAATGTTCACGTGGATTTTTTCTGAAATGCTGCCGGGGATCGTGTTTCCATTTTCATCGAGCAAAGGCCGCATTTTTCCAGGGCTACGCGCCAGCAGCACTCCAAAAGCAATCAATCCACAGGCTGCCAAAATAGAGACTGAAACCAGCATAATCTTCATTACCTTTCTTATATTTGAAAGTACAGAAATTTGAACCTTGTTGTTGTTTACCATTATTCTTTCCTTTATTTCCGCAAAAGAGACTTCAAGTAATTGAATGTCATCTATCGTTTGCAGACAAATGACTGAAATTGAATTAGTTAATTAATATTTGGTATTTGTTTTTATCACCCCCGCTGAGAATTACCCTCATGTTTTTCTCATTTTTTCGAACCTTACAGCGTCCATTGTTTCATAATTCTTACGGTGTTAAAAATTATAGCGTTCCAACATATGATCTTTCCCCCCCCAATCGATTAGATTTTCACCTGGCCACCCGCCAGTATCAGAAATTCTGTTCTGAAATTGCCTGTCTTCCTCCTTTTGAGGTGGTATAATCCTGGCATGCCTTCCATAGTTGCCCTTGATATTGAAACCACCGGTTTGGACCCCTATCGAGATGAGATTATTGAGATTGGGGCAGTTCGTTTTAACGGCAAGCGCATTGAGGATGAATGGTCTACCCTGATCAAACCGCGTCAGGCAATTCCCCCATTTATTACTCAGCTGACCGGTATAAGCAACGAGATGGTATTTAATGCTCCCGAAGTGCAAGATGTAATTCAGGAATTTGCTGATTTTGTGGGTAACGCCCCTATTTTGGGTCAAAACCTTCAGTTCGACCTTTCTTTCTTGCAACGCCAACGCGTTTTGCAATACAACCAGGTCATTGACACTTACGAACTTGCCTCGGTATTGATGCCTACTGCCGGTAGATATAATCTCTCGGCTTTAGGCCAGGCACTTGGAATCATTCTGCCAGGCGACGCCCATCGCGCTCTGTACGATGCCCAGCTCACCACCGCGGTCTATCAGGCGCTTCTGCAAAAAGCGATGGAAATGCCGCTGGAACGGATTGCCGAATTTGTGCGTCTGAGCGAACCATTCGATTGGGGCGCGTCTTATGTGTTTCAAATTATTCTCAAGAGCCGTGCCTACGAGCCGGTTAAAACCAGTTCAAGAGGCCAGCAGATTTCCCTCCAGGTGTTAAAAGAATTCGATGCGGGTATTCCTCTGGAGCCGACTGGTCAAACGCTGCCACTGGACGCGGAGGAAGTCTCGGCTTTACTGGAATACGGCGGACCTTTTTCGGCTTATTTTCCCAATTACGAGCAGCGCCAGCAGCAGGTAGAAATGCTGCGAGCCGTCACCCAGGCCATTTCTGAGGGCCGCCACTTGATGGTGGAGGCTGGAACAGGCACAGGCAAGTCTTTTGCCTATCTTATTCCAGCTGCCTTGTGGTCAATTCAAAACGGCATGCGAGTAGTAATTTCAACCAATACGATCAACCTGCAAGACCAGTTGATCAATAAAGATGTGCCAGATCTGGCAGCCGCGTTAAATATTAATTTGCGCGCCACTGTTCTCAAAGGCCGCTCGAATTATTTATGCCCGCACCGCTTACAAGCCATGCGCCAGCGCGGACCCGATACAGTTGAAGAAATGCGCGTATTGGCAAAAATCCTGGTATGGCTGTATGAAGGTGGCAGCGGTGACAGAAACCAAATCAATCTCAACGGTCCGGTAGAGCGGGAAATATGGATGCGGCTGTCAGCCGAAAACGAAGGCTGCAAGCAGGAGGTTTGTATCAACAAAATGGGCGGCGTTTGCCCCTTTTATCAATCCCGCCGCGCCGCCGATAGCTCCCACATTCTCATCGTTAATCATGCCTTACTCCTCGCGGATGTAGCCACCGGCAACCGCGTTTTGCCAGATTATGAGTACTTAATCATAGACGAAGGCCACCACCTGGAATCCGCTGTAACCAGTTCCCTCAGCTTTGACGTCAACCAAAGCGATCTTACTCGCATGCTCAAAGAACTCGGTGGAACCAATTCTGGAATTCTGGGCCACATTGAGCGCCTTCTGCTTGGCAAAATCAACCCTTCCGAATCCGCGTCACTCAATCAGGCAGTGATACGTCAAACAGATCTGAATTTCCGTCTGGATCACGATCTAACCAACTTTTTCAAGGTATTGGATCATTTCCTCCTTGAACAGCGTGAAGGCCGTCCTGTGGGCGCCTATGGGCAGCAAGAGCGCATTACCAGCGCTACCCGCACTTTACCTGCCTGGACAGAGGTAGAAATTGCCTGGGATATTGCAGGTGAGACCTTTGAATTGCTGCTCAATCTGCTTACCCAAATCATAAAATCCCTGGGGATGATGTCCGACTCAAACGATGACGATCTTGAAGATAGTCTGAGCAGTCTTTCCAATGTTTTTCGCCGACTATCAGAAACACGCCAGCAAATGGCCTCAATGGTCGCCGACCCAAATTCCGATTCAATCTACTGGGTGGAGATTAAACCCAATCGCAACCAGCTTTCACTGAATGTAGCGCCGTTGCATATTGGACCTTTGATGGAAAAATATCTATGGTTGGAAAAAACCAGCGTCATCGTCACCTCTGCAACCTTAACCGCTAATGGCGAGTTTGACTATCTGCGCAACCGCCTCTTCGCGGTCGACGCCGATGAGCTTTCACTTGGCTCGCCATTTGACTTTGAAACCGCAGCCATGCTTTACATTACAGACGACATACCCGAACCTGCCAACGCCGGGGCTTACCAACGAAGTCTGGATCATGTGATTCGCAATCTGGCAGTGGCAACCAGCGGGCGCATGTTGGTTTTGTTTACCTCATATTCGCAATTGAAAAAGACATCCGCTGCAATTGGTCCCTATTTGGGAGAACATGGCATTCAGGTTTATGAACAAGGCGAAGGTGCTTCTGCCAGCACTTTGTTGGATAACTTTAAAACGTCTGAAAAGGCTGTCTTGTTAGGCACGCGCTCATTTTGGGAAGGAGTTGATATCCCTGGAGACGCTCTTTCCGTGTTGGTTATCACCCGCCTGCCATTCGATGTTCCCTCAGATCCGATTATTGCAGCCCGTTCAGAAACCTTTGAGGACGCGTTCAATGAATATAACTTACCGGAAGCCATCTTACGCTTCCGGCAGGGTTTTGGCCGCCTGATTCGAACCGAATCAGACCGCGGAATCGCGGTTGTATTGGATAAACGCATCCTCACGAAACGCTACGGCAGAATGTTTATTGAATCTTTGCCAGAATGCACTCGCAAGGTCGGAAAAATGAGCGACCTGCCCGCATTGGCACAGCGCTGGCTGAATATCTAATTCTCAGTCTCCTGCGTCTTTCCCAACCAATAATCACTCATACTGGCATCTTCTCGATATTGTAATACTTCGGCATTGTCATCCTCCAGCCACAAAACCGCTGGTCTTGAGGCCATATTGTAATTGGAAGCCATGCTGATCTGATAAGCGCCTGCAACCGGGAGGGCAATCAATTCTCCGCGCTTTACCTCCGGCATCTGGATCGAATGGATAAGGATATCTCCTGACTCGCAAAATTTTCCAACCAGCATACTGTCAAGTTTTTCATCTGGCATTTTCCTCGCCGCGAGATCAGCAGTATAGACGGCAGAATACATTGCCGGACGGGGATTGTCAGCCATGCCGCCGTCCAGAGCAATCACATATTTTCCTTCGCCATTGAACTTGCTGGTGGTTACCTTGTAAAGCGCTACCCCGGCACGCGCGATCAACCATCGCCCTGGCTCAAGGACCAATTCCGGGTACTCCCAATCTCGCTGGCGGCATTCATATGAGAGCGTGTCACTGACAGCCTTGATCCATGTTTCCGCATCATTGTCCGCCTGTTCGCCCACATAACGCACTCCCCAACCCCCGCCAGTGCTGATCTGGCGCGGCTTGAACCCGCATTCCTCAGAAAGCTGGATTAACTTGCGAACCGCTTTTTGGTAAGGTGCGGGATCAAAGATCTGCGATCCCAGGTGAATGTGCAAACCTGTTAAATCCAGCCAGGGATGACGCAAAGCCTTTTTAATCACCAACGCGGCTTGCCCGCCATGAATTGAGACGCCAAATTTGCTGCCTGTTTGGCCTGTCTGCACGTGCGCGTGCGTGTCAACATCCACGCCTGGTGTTATGCGCAGCCAAATCGCTGCTCGCTGGCTCTTCTCTTCTGCCAGGCTGGCCAGGTATTCCATTTCTTCGAGGCTGTCAACAACAATCGCGTCTACTCCCCAATCCAGTGCATACCGTAATTCTTCCTCGGTCTTTCCGTTGCCGTGTAAATGTACGCGCTTGCCGTCAATTCCCGCTTTGCGCGCGATCATCATCTCTCCCAAACTGACCGTATCAATCCCCAAGGGCATTGCCGATAGTTTCTGTGCAAACTTAAGCGACAAGTATGCCTTTGAGGCGTACGCCACAGTGAATTTGCCCGGGTAGCAAAGTTTGCCCAACTCAATCAAACGGGCAGCATGCGCGCGCACTGTAATGCCATCCAATAGATAGAGTGGTGTTTTCCATTGGTCAGCCAGCTGAGTCAGGCTGCACCCGCCCACATTTACTGCCCCGGCTTCATCGCGAGTATAAGTTAACGGAAAAAGACCTGCGTTTTGTTGCATGATTAGCTCATCTCCAAGAATATTTGATTTCATAATTTACCATGAATCAAACAGAATTGCAGGCTTGATTTAATTCAAAACTTTAAAAATTGAAACCGGCCTGCAAATTTCGGCAGGCCGGTCGAGATTCCTCATAAACACTATCTAGAATAAACCGACTACACGACCGGTTTCTTTATCTATGTCAACGTCATAGAAGGCTGGCCGGGTTGGCAGGCCAGGCATGGTGCTCATCGTGCCCAAAATCGGATATATGAAGCCAGCCCCAACGGACGCGCGAACATCCCGAATCGGGATGCGGAACCCGGTTGGCACACCTTTCAAAGAGGGATCATGGCTCAAACTTAAGTGGGTTTTTGCCATGCAGATAGGCAGATTGCCAAACCCAAGGCGGGAATACTCTTCAATTCTCGCTTCCGCCTCCGGCAAATAATCCACACCGTCCGCGCCATACACTTCACGGGCGATTGTCTCAATCTTTTCTTTTAGCGGAGAGTTGACATCATATAAAAACTTGAAATTGGAGGGTTTTTCAGCAGCTTTTACCACTTCCTTGGCCAGGTCAACCGCGCCTTCACCACCCATCTCCCAGTGCCGGCTTACCACTGCCGCTTCAGCTCCACCTTCATCCACAGCCGCTTTCCGTACCAATTCCAGCTCTGCTTCAGTATCGGTGAAGAATTGATTCACCGCTACCACAACCGGAATGCCAAACTTGCGTGCAGTTTTAATGTGATGGAGCAAATTCCCCAAACCTGCGCGAAGCAGATCCAGATTCTCTTCGGTATATTCCCGGTCCAATTGCTTGCCCGCAACCACTGCCGGACCGCCTCCGTGCATTTTCAGCGCGCGTACAGTTGCCACCAACACAACCACATTGGGTACCCGTCCCGAATATCGGCACTTGATATCAAAGAATTTCTCCATGCCCATATCAGCGCCAAAACCAGACTCAGTGACCACGTAATCTGCCAGTTTGAGGCCGATCAGGTCAGCCAGAATGGATGAGTTGCCGTGCGCGATATTTGCAAACGGTCCGGCATGGACAAACACAGGAGTACCTTCCAGAGTTTGCATCAGGGTGGGTTTAATCGCGTCCTTCATCAGCACAGTCATGGCTCCGGCTACACCCAAATCATCCGCGGTAACTGGTTCGCCAGCCCGGCTTACACCAATCACGATCTTGCCAAACCGCTCGCGCATGTCTTGCAGGCTGGTCGTCAGAGCTAAAATGGCCATTACTTCACTGGCAACCGTGATATCAAAACCCGTTTTGCGTGACATTCCTTTTTCTTTAGGGCCGTCACCAATCGTGATGCCACGCAGCATACGGTCGCTGGTGTCAATTCCGCGCCGCCAAGTAATGGTTTCCGGATCAATATCCAACCGTGCGAAGCGGCTGCGCTCTTCGGCGGTCAAAGCCTCAGGGTCATCCTTCTCAATGCCCAGTTTCTTAAGGCGCGGGTACATATTAATTCCAAAGTGGCGTTTGCCATTCTTGTCCTGCGGGCATAAGCGGTCAAATAATGCCTCGTCAGATTGGGTGGCCTCGTGCAGCATACGCACATCAATTGCTGCCGCCAATAAATTATTGGCCGCCGTAATAGCGTGAATATCCCCGGTCAGGTGCAGGTTGAAATCTTCCATCGGAATTACCTGGCTGTAGCCGCCGCCAGCCGCGCCGCCCTTAATTCCAAAAGTTGGTCCCTGGCTTGGCTGCCGAATGCAGGTCAGTACACTTTTGCCCAAATGAGCGCCTAACGCCTGGCTTAAGCCAACGGTAGTGGTGGTTTTTCCTTCTCCTAAAGGAGTGGGCGTGATGGCGGTAACATCAATATACTTGCCATCGGGAACATATTTTAATCGTTCCAACACCTCTAATTTAACTTTGGCTTTGGTCGGTCCGTAGAATTCAATTTCCTCCGGTAATAATCCCAAGGATTCAGCAATTTCGTGAATTGGTTTTATTTCTGAATCCTGAGCAATTTCAATATCGCTCGGTACTGGCTGCACCCGTTTTAATTGGATCGGGTCGGCAACACCTTTCCCAGAAGAGGATTTTCGCGCCATCATATTTTCAAACTCCTTTCAATAAACTGATTGTTATGAAAGATTAGTATTAAGCCTCCAAAACCACTTTTACCCATAAAAAATGAGGCTGTATTTCTACAATATAAGTATATAACAATTTGTCAGGCAATTCACCTATTTTGTTCAAATTTGTCAGACAATTTGACAAACTCATCAACCACACGACCAATCATCCGCTCTTCAAATTGCCTTATTAATTATATATTAACTTTATTGCACATAATGAATTAATTTCAACAGTATTGATTAATTAATTTATCATAATGTAATGGTTTTCGGAAATGGGATTAAACAAAAAACCACCAGCCGAAGCTGGCGATTATTCGTTCTGTGGGGCGGGTGGGGGTCGAACCCACAAGGTGTCACCACCGGTGGATTTTAAGTCCACTGCGTCTGCCGATTCCGCCACCGCCCCTCAACAGACATTAACATTTTATCGCATCTGCGTGATTCGTCAAGGATATTAAGGAATTTTAATCCATTATTTTTCCGCGGATTATCTTTTCCCCCTCATTTCAGAGAAAATTATTTTATATTCTCATAGATGCGCAAGGTTACTTATGATCCGTGCCGTGTTTTCAACCCCCGAAAACCAACTTAATTACATCCAATCACCGGATGAGATTAAAGCCCTTCTGTCTACCACTGAAGGATTCTTTTGGGTTTCTCTGGAATCCACTTCTCCGGCTGAATTTAAATCCATAATGCAAGACATTTTTCAATTCCACCCCCTCACCATTGAAGACTGTCAATCTGTCGGTTACCAGTCACCCAAAGTGGATGATTTTTCCAGTTACCTGTTTATGATCTTTCACGCTTTGGCTACTACCAACCCGGATGGCAGCCTCGAAACTCGTGAATTGGATTGTTTTCTAGGTCCAAATTACCTGGTGACCTCATTCCTTAGTGATGAAATGCCGCCTGTGTCGGCGGTTTGGAATCGGTTAAACCGCGATCATCGTCTGATTCAAAACGGTGTGGATTTTTTATGCCACGCCATTTTGGATCACCTGGTTGACGACTATATGCCGTATCTCGATGTGTTGGATGATGAAATTGATTACCTTGAAGACCAGATTATCGATAATCCACAAAGAGACACATTACAAAGAATTTTGAATCTGAAACACAATATCGTTACCCTGCGTAGAATCCTGAATCCGCAGCGTGAAATACTCAACCGGCTCAGCCGTGACGATATTCAACTGATCAGGAAATCAAACCGAATTTACTTCCGCGATATTTATGACCATATTGTCCGCATTCAGGATTTGAGCGAAAGTATCCGCGATATTGTCTCTGGCGCGCTGGATACTTATCTCTCGGTAACCTCAAACCGTTTAAACGAAGTGATGAAAGCCCTTACCATTGTCTCAACCATTTTCCTTCCTTTATCTTTTGTGGCAGGTGTTTTCGGGATGAACTTCAAATATATGCCTGAACTGGGTTGGACATGGGGTTACCCGATGGTTTGGGTTCTGTTTATCCTAATTTCATTAGGAATGCTGATTTTCTTTAAGCGTCGAGATTGGTTATAACCTACTCATCCTTTTTTAAATTCTCTTGCTGCAGGTCTTGAATTCGCCGGGTTTTCGCGAAGACAAGTTTATACAATACAGCGTACCGCGACCCAAGGTGAACAAGGTTCGAGGATTGTTTGCAAACCATTTTTGCCTGCTGAAGCGACTTGACTAACTCGTCAGGACTGTGAAAAGGCGGTAACACTGTATATGCGGTTCCCACCTCCCCTGGCAAATGGGCGTCAGAACCAGCAAACACGGGTAGATGATTTTGAGCAGCCATCGCCTCCGCGGCATAGTTATCATTTCGCGAAAGACTACGCGCGTTAAACCCTTCGACCGCGTCAACCAACTTCGCGGCATGGGCAAGATCGTCTGGATGCCACCTGCCGCGAAATCGGTCAAGTGGATGTGGCAGCCCGATTACAGACCCCTGAGTGCGCAGCCGCTGAATGACTTCTTGAAAAGGCAGGCCAGCTGGAATCTCTTCCTGCACATAATATGCCAGCAGTTCCGCGCCATTATCCAATTTAATTTCTTCCCCAACAACAAATAAATCCGGCTCCGCTAATCGCGCGGCGATCGCACCGCGGATGGTATTATGATCAGTGACCATAATTTTATCCAACCCCCGCTTTAGGGCTGTACGCACCAGCGCATGAATCCAGTTCAAGCTGTCGCGTGAATAGACAGTGTGGCAGTGAAACTCAACTTTCCAAAGATCATTCATAATTTCCACGCATGGACCTAATTGTTCAAGATGATGAGTATTGCTCAAAGCCGATTATACTTGATACCTGCCCATTCTTTTTCTGGATAAAAACAAGGATTTATCGTTTATAATCAAACAGGCAGGGAAAATACTCCTTTTCAATAAAAAAATAGCTATTTAATCTTACCCGCCCAGACAGATAAAGGCCAAAAACATGTATCTTGAAGAACCATCGTTCTCTGACAAGAGAGTATTAGTCATTGGCGCTTCGACCCTGGATATTGTAGGACGGTTAAGCGTAATGCCCGAAACAGGCACATCCACACCTGCGAAAATTCGCCCAACTTTTGGTGGTGTTGCCCGCAATGTGGCTGAAAACCTTGCCCGATTAGGCCAAAAAGTCAGCCTGATCACCGTAGTGGGTGAAACTAATTTTGGCGATCAACTTCTTCAGGAAACAGCCTCTGCCGGGGTAGACGTCAGCGCTTCCATCCGCACAGAGGAATTTCGCACATCCACTTATTTGGCTGTAGTTACGCCATCTGGTCAGCTTCAATTTGGATTGGACGATATGCGTGCCCTCTCCACCCTTAAGCCAGAGCATATTAAAGAGCGGGCAAATCTCTTTAAAGACGCCAGCATGGTGTTTGTGGATATGAACCTCTCTCCTGCCACCTTGCGCAGCATTTTTAGTCAGGCGCGGATGGCGAAAATTCCAGTTTGCGCGGACGCGACCTCAAAAAAGCTTGCCCCCCGGCTAATTCCATTTCTTTCCAGGTTAAAACTGGTTACTGCCAATTCTGATGAAACCAGTATTTTGTGTGAAGGCAACTGCCAGGTCACCAACCGCCAGACAGCCATCCAGGCCGCCCGGTATCTCATTTCCAAAGGTGTGGAGTATGCCCTTATTCCCATGGCGGAATTTGGAGTTTGCTATGCCGCCTCTGAAATAAGCGGACATATTCCTGCCATCCGCACCTCCATTCTGGACCCAACTGGCGCGGGGGACGCGCTGACAGCCACCCTCATTTTTGCATTAATCAACGAAATTCCCCTGGACGACGCCGTCCAGTTGGGTATTGCGGCCGCTTCACTTACCTTACGCTATCCCGGCGCGGTATTTCCCAAACTCTCACTTGAAAAGCTTTACGACCACCTTCTATTTTAGAATTTTCATTTATGAAAACTAATCATTTCATCTACCATCCAGCCGTAAGCGCCGCCATAAACAGCGGTTTACCGGTTGTGGCTCTTGAAACCGCCGTTCTGACCCACGGCTTGCCCTACCCGGCCAATGTTCAATTGGCAGCTGATATGGAAGAGGTAGTGCAGACGACGGGCGCGTTGCCTGCCACCATTGGATTGTTAAGCGGCGAAGTGCACGTAGGCTTTACCACCACGGAAATCGAGCAATTAGGCGATCCACATATCCCTGCCAGAAAAATCAGCCGCCGGGATTTCGGAATCGCCCAAGCCAAGAAAGAAAACGGCGGAACAACTGTTGCTGGAACTATGGTCGTAGCCCATCAGGCGGGTATCCGGGTTTTTGCCACAGGAGGAATTGGGGGGGGTGCATCGAAATGCTCCCTTTGATGTCTCCGCCGATTTACATGAATTGGCTGTTCGACCCTTGGTGGTGGTATGTGCTGGCGCAAAATCCATTTTAGACTTGCCCGCCACATTGGAGGTTCTTGAAACCCAGGGTGTACCGGTAATTGGCTACCAAACAGATGAGTTCCCTGCCTTTTTCTCCCGCGAAAGCGGTCTGCCCGTTACCGCGCGGGTTGATTCCCCTTCAGAAATCGCGCAAATTGCACATAATCAATGGAATATGGGGTTGGATACGGCTGTTTTGGTGGTGAATGCTCCCCCAGCTGAAAGCGCGTTGCCCGCTTCCCAAGTGGAAGCGATGATTGAATTCGCGGTAGAAGAAGCCCATCAAAAAGGAATTCGCGGTGCCGCAGTCACGCCCTATCTATTACAACGGGTAAACGAACTCTCCAGCGGCGATAGTATGCGAGCCAACCTGGCATTGCTTAAGAATAACGCCCAACTTGCCGCTTTGATTGCCATTGAAATCTCCAGATTTCATCCCGCCAATCGCAGCATTTAGGAAAAATTAGCAAAGAAACAATAAAGGGGCTGTCCTCTACTTTTTGGACAGCCCCTTTTTGCTTTTTCGTATTTTTTTGATTTGCTCTTAATTTTTGGGGCTGTTTCCAAGTTCTTTAGAGACAGCCCCTTTTTGGTTAATTGGGTGGGGTTAATGTAGGCCATTTGGTATCCGTTGGCCTGGGAGTGAGCGTTGGCCGCATGGTTGAGGTTGGCGGCGGGGTTCTCGTCACTGTGGGTGTAAAAGTGCTTGTGCGGGTTGGGGTAATGGTACGGGTTAATGTTGCTGTCGCGCTTGGTCGAGGGGTAGATGTCCGCGTGGGGGGTAATGTATTGGTTGGGGTTCGAGTGGTTGTGGGTGTCATCGTGCTTGTAACAGTGCGCGAAGGTGTGGGAGTGGCGGTCAGCGTGGGGATTTCGCCGGCAACGGTAAACTTCCCAGATGTTTTAAAATCAGTGCCAACAAATATACGCACATCATATTCACCCGGCTGCCAAACCGAAGAACTTGGTGCGCAGTCAGTATACCCGTAACCGCCGGTACTTCCATCCCAGGGTTGTGTTTCATAACAGATCAGGCTTTCATCAGTCATTCTGACCCAAACTGCCGTCCATTGCGCGCCAGCCGCCATCTGATCATAACTGAATGCGCCATACAAAATCGGTAATGGGTTTTCAAATTCACCTGAAGGGTTAACAGGCAAAAAGTTTTCATCCAATTCGGTTGCGATCTGAATTGGGCTGAAAACTGTTTCAGGGAAAGGCGTAACCAGACTGGTAAACTCACCAAGTAATTCAGGCGGGAGTGCGGGAGTATTGGTGAATTCAGGAGTAACCGTGATTGAAGGTGTAATTGTGATCGTTGGTGTTTGGGTAATGGTAGGTGTTAACGTAATGGTCGGTGTTTGCGTTACTGTTGGCGATGGTGGAAAAAAACGATAAGCCACCGGTTCAGCGTATTGATACAGGGCGAAGGAAAGGCCAGCCAGCAAAAAGCCAGTCAAAATTAAACGCCATCCTCGCATCATCAGATCACGTCGTTTTCTAAAAAAGAGAAGCTTTGACCCCTCGCTGATTGTGCGAATACCCAAATAAAGCGCGAGAAATACTCCGCCTATGGCCAGGTAAAATGCGGTTTTAACTCCAGTTTGAATATCCAGATTCATGGTTATCTACATACATAGAGAATGTGTGACACTGTATTATAGCATGTCAAATCCCCTAGATAGCAGTTCTACTGCGATTGTTGAAAAACCTGTTATGATTAATTCTGCCTTGCGTTTTCTTAACAATAAGGCGACCACGTTGCAGATTGGTGCAGAGTTTAGTAAAATCAATTACAGATTTTAGAAAACGGACTTCATGGCACTCACACCAGGAACACTTCTCAACAAGCGGTACCAGATTGAATCCATTCTCGGGCAAGGCGGAATGGGTGCTGTTTATCGCGCTCAGGATATTAACCTGGTGATTTCGGTTGCCGTGAAGGAAAACCTCTTCCTTTCCGATGAGTACGCCCGCCAATTTCAACGTGAAGCCAATATTATGGCTACCTTTCGCCACAACAATTTACCTCGTGTGGTGGATTATTTCACCGTTGAAGGTCAGGGTCAATACCTGATTATGGATTTTATTGAAGGGGAAGATTTGCGCAAGCGCATTGAGCGCCTTGGCACCATTCCCACCAGAGACGTGGTCTTGATTGGCGCTGCCATTTGCGACGCGCTTACCTACCTGCATAATCGTCAACCACCTGTTGTTCACCGCGACATAAAACCTGGCAATATTAAAATCACCCCCGCTGGCGATGCCGTCCTGGTCGATTTTGGCCTGGCCAAAATAATGGAAGGCAATCAAAATACCACCACTGGCGCGCGCGCCATGACCCCCGGCTATTCGCCGCCTGAACAGTACGGTACAGCCAGAACGGATGTGCGTTCAGATATCTATTCGCTGGGGGCCACACTCTATGCCGCGCTGACCGGCATAATCCCCGAAGACAGCCTGGCGCGGGCGACCGGTAAAGCAGACCTAACTCCCTTACGCGAATTAGATCCCAAAATCAGCCGCTATCTGGCAGAAACCATTGAAAAATCTTTGGAAGTTGAGCCGGATGATCGCTTTCAAAGTGCGGCAGAAATGAAAGAAAAGCTGCTGCGAGAAATTGAAAATCTGTCTGACCTTTCCCGGCCGCATTATGTGGTTGCGCCTCCACCAGACGCTCTATTAGTAGAAGATGGAAGTTCATCTTCATCAAAACGAAAAAACGGACCCAAGCCTGTTTCTGCCAGCCAGAAAATTCGCTCCGCGCGAAAACGTCAGGCCAGAAAAAAAGCCATTGTCCCATTAACCCTTTTGCTGATATTGGTTGGGATCATCGCTGGGGCTCTCCTGCGCCCAGATTGGACCGATGCGGTCATGGCCAGCGTATTTGTATCCCCCACAGCCATTCAAGCCGAGACAGCA
>Ga0351930_1099_pt1 | contig 15837 bp, 13 predicted proteins | sample BONcelT113001E10_FD_205823 | JGI IMG/M metagenome (GOLD analysis project Ga0351930, IMG submission 205823) | Enriched cells from coal bed in the Powder River Basin, Montana, United States - BONCAT cells T11 rep2 HSBNCT.T11.300.1.E10 ...
GATATTATTGAGCAATCTATACAAAAGCCTTCTAATTGGAAAAAGCAGTATACTCAAAATCAACGCGGATGCTAGCATCATTGTCGGTAGAAGTGCTATAAACATTGATATTTGTAGCCATAAAATAAGGTAAGCCATTATTCCAAAAATTACAAGCAGAAGCATGGCACTTACAAGCGGAAACTGCCTAAAAAATGGGATAACAATTGGCAACAAGTACATGGGAAATGCCGCCAAGACAATAATTGCACAAAGAATGAAACCGATTGCTATGCCGTAAAGTAGCCCGCTTATCAGCACACTAATACGCAACAATATGCTATCTATGCTGATCATTTCCCTAAGAAATAATCGTGCCGTTGCAGTACATGCTACGAATGTCAAAATTGTAGTAGCTGACAAAATAACGAGAAAGGTAATGGATAAGAGAAGATATTGCTTGGGGCCGGCCATAGCTTTCAAGCTGTCTACTATGGCCAAAGCCTGTTTTCCGTATAGATCCGCTTGGGGGTTATCCTTTCCCATTTGTTCCTGGATCGTGGCTTCCATCTTCGGGACAAATGTTTCAAATTGAAATTCATACGATTCCCAGGGTGTAGTGCTAAACCCCATGAATTTCCCAGTCATAATCCAGGCTTCAGCAAACAGGATTATAAGTAGCAACAAACCAATCATGCCAGTTCTGAAAAAAGCCCTTCGGGAGAATGACCTGCCTCCCAATATAAATGTAAAGAGAATATCAAGTAATTGTAAGGGGATTTGCGTGAAGATCCTAAACCCGGAGCTATCCAATTTAAACCATAAAGCCTTTATCTGACTAACAGCACGGCGCTTCTCCTCCTCATTTGTCCATTCATGAAGTAGCTTAAAGAAAGCTGCTAGTGCAACGGCGAGAAGCCCAAGGATAGTTAGTATTGCTTTCAGCATTCTTTACTCCGAGCAGAAGTTGTTGGTCCTCCTACTACTTGTGCCGGGGATAGGGCGCAGTAAGGTGCGAATAACGGCTATCTAAAATGAAGATAACATTCAATGAGCGGTCCATGGCAAGTTGATCCTACATCCTTTCCATGCTTAATGCAATAAATGAGTATATTCTTGCCACTGCACGTAATAAGCTTGGAAGGTGGCCGCCCCTTTAAGGTCCCGGAGGAATCAACACAGCTTGCCAAAACCAGCAGCAGATAAAGAAGTAGTTTCCCTCCACACACGAGAAGGACTCTTACATTTTTATCAACACCCGCTTGGCGGTAAATTTTCAATTCCGACAAAGTAGAAAATAGATGAAACTGGAGCACGCAACCCTCGCTTATCTCGATTACCACAAAATGAATTCCGGGAAAAAATACAATCGAGTGGTATAGTGCCACTCTTTCAAAATTACTCGGTCATCTCGGGAACTCTCGCGAGCTGGATGGAATCAGTTCAGAGGAGATTCTGTCATTCCTGAACAAAATAACCAAAGGAGGAAAACAGCAAACCATGCACGGCCGTTACTGTCACCTGAAAGCGTTCTTCAATTTCATCAGGAGCAACTTCGAGTCAAGCCTGCAAAACCCCTGTGATACGCCGATGCTCAGGAAACTGTACCGGCCGGGAAAGCCGAACCACTGGAGCATCGTGGAAAAGGAGACCGTTGACGAGATCATATTCAGGACGACAAAGCCGCGAAACCGCTTATTTTGGAACTCATGGCCAGAGGAGGTATGCGAGTGGGAGAAGTCATGAAGATCACGCCTGCAAATGTAATCAATCAGAAGCTGATTCTGCGGGCACCAAAAAGCGGGAATGAGGCTGAAGTGGTGTTCATCCCGAAAAGAATTGCCGACAGGCTCTACAAACACATCCAGGAGAAAGGTATCAAGTCCGGCAATAGTATATTTCCGATCACTTATGCTGCGGCCAGACTGGTCGTCAAAAAAGAAGGCAAGTTGGTCGGCATCGAGCTAAGGTCGCATGATCTCAGAAGACATTCGGCAACGTATGCCTCAAGGTCCGGCGTTTCGATTGAGATCGTGAGCAAAGTAATCCTCCGGCACGCCAATCTTTCCACCACCCAGCGTTACCTCGGAAAAATCAGCGACACAGAGGCGACCCGTTTGATTGAGAACCTGTACGGTTAGCTACATTACAAAGGCGGGGAAAACGATCCCCGCCTCTCGTTGCTGCGTGCTCAATCTAAGATCCGGGAATGGCAACCTTTTCGATGCCTCGATTCTCAAGTCGGAGGAGAGATTTCTAAACTTCTGTTTGGAATGTCCTTATTACCATTGCAACCAAGACAGAGCTGCGAGGGGCGGTGCGACGTCAGTGTTGCAGATAAAGTTCTTGACCAAATGTTTACGCAATGCTATTGCTCTTATAACTTATAACTCGATTTTTGCGCAATAAGCATTTTGGGTTAGCCATTTCTTACGCCCGATTCACGGAGAAAAAGGGAGAAGTAACCGTTCAGCCCCCCCAACCTCACCGTGATTTTTTGCGTGCGTTCATCTCCGCGTTAGGGTATGTACGGACGCATGGAAACAATCCTTGTTTACCGTGGGCGTCCGATCACCAAGGATGACGTCGATTTCATCCGGAATCTCATCGAGAGCAATCCGGACGATCACCGGACGGCCTTGTCCCGCAAAATCTGCCGGACCTGGAACTGGACGCAACCCAACGGGCACCCCAAAGACATGGTTTGTCGCGGACTTCTTTTGCGCCTTGAAGCCCAAGACTATATCAAGCTGCCATCGAAGCGTTGCGCCGCGGGCGGTCGCCATTTTGTAGCTCCTCAGCCCGTAACGGTCGATCAAAGTCCGATCTCCGGCGACATCTCCTCACTTGGTCCGATCACGATTCATCAGGTACGACGCACTCCTTTTGAGAGGCTTCATGACGGATTGCTCGCACAGTTCCATTATCTTGGTTATGCAAGGCCCGTTGGAGAACATCTCAAATACCTGGCGTTCGCCCGCGGAAGGCCGATTGCCTGCCTTACCTGGTCTTCCGCCCCGTGGCATATCGGGTGCCGGGATCGATATATCGGGTGGGACGGACCAAGTCGGCGCAGGCATATTCATCTTGTCGCCTACAACACCAGGTTTCTCGTCCTTCCCTGGGTAAAAACCCATTGTCTCGCCTCTCATCTGCTCTCAAGGACCGCCCGCACACTCAGTCAGGATTGGCAAAACGTCTATGCCCACCCGATCTACTGGCTCGAGACTTTTGTCGACACGGACCTTTTCCGGGGAACCTGCTACATGGCCGCCAACTGGCTCTATCTCGGAAAAACCACCGGTCGGGGCAAGGACGATCTGACCCACAGGCCCACCCGATCCATTAAAGCCGTCTGGGGCTATCCCTTGCGCCGCGACTTTAGAGAGAGGCTCCGGGATGGATAGGAGCCAAGCCGAGGCGTTATACGATTCCGGAAAGGAACCCACAGTAGCGAAGCTCCTTGAGCTTTACGAAGAAAACCGGGTGCTCAAAGCTGAACCTGGATCCGTTCGCCTCAATTCCACCAATTCGTCAAAGCCTCCTTCGTCCGACGGTCCCGAGGTCAAGAAAAAGAAGCATTGTCCTACCGGCCTCAAACAAGGCGCGCAACCCGGCCATAAGGGCGTGTCCAAGCAACTCCTTCCCGTGGAGCAGATGGATCATGTGCGTGATTTTTATCCCTCACGGTGCGAGAAGTGCTCTCTTCCCCTGGATCCCAACATAAACCGTGAGACATCCGAGCCCTTTCGTCATCAGGTATTCGATATTCCGGAAAAAATCGAGCCGGTCAAAACCGAATGCCGCTCCCATGAACTTGAGTGTACCTGTGGGCACAGAACCCGCGCGCCTCTACCCCAATACGTGGCGCAGAGCAACTTCGGCCCGAGGACCCACGCGCTCATAAGCTATCTCACTTCCTGTCATTTCGGCACCCGGCGTGGCGTATGCCAAATCCTGAGCACAGTATTTGGCATCGACATCTCACTGGGAGCCTTATGTAAAGCGCTCGACCGCGTAAGCGACGCGCTCGAAAAACCTGCCGAAAAGATCCGAGAAGCCCTTGTCCAGGACAACAACCTCAATATCGACGAAACGGGCTGGAAATCCCGGGGTGAGCGCAGAACCCTCTGGATCTTCGTAGCCCCTCTTCTTGTTTATTTCCATATCGCTACCAGTCGCGGCGCGGCCGTCCTTACCTCGGTGCTCGGTCAAGTCTTCCAGCGCATCATAACGAGCGATGACGCCTCTGCATACAGCGCCTATCACAAAGGCATCAGGCAGCTTTGCTGGGCGCACCTCATAAGAAAGTTCCTGGCCCTCCAGGAAGTGCGCGGCAGCCCCGATGCATCCGCCTTCGCCAAACTCATGCTCGATGAAATTGACAACCTCTTCACTTGCTGGTACGCCTTTGTGGACGGTCACCTGTCTCGCGTTGAGCTTCGGAACACGACCGCCCTCATCCGGGGACGCATGAAACGTTGGTGCCGGCACTATAAGTCCAGCCAGGATGAAGCGGTCTGCACCCGAGCCACCAAAACGCTCAAGAATTGGCCGCATCTGTTTACTTTCATCTTCCATGAAGGAGTCGAGCCCACCAACAACAGCGCCGAGCGTGCATTGCGCTTTGCGGTGCAGTGGAGGAAGATCTGCTTCGGCAGTCAATCCGAGGCGGGGCTACGCTTCACCGAACGTATTCTAACCGTCACAAGGACCTGCAGGCTCCAGGGAAAGAACCCTTTCCATTACCTCTCTCAGGTAATGGAGGCCACTTCCAAGAACGCTCCGGTTCCCTCACTTGTGTTGTCCTCGTTGAGCCCCCGGTGAACGTTTACAAGGGAGAAGGCCAATGGAAAAACTGAAAGTGCAAGAACAGATTCAGCAGCAAGTCGGCTACCAGTCTGCCCTCAAAATCCCGTATGAACCTCCTACTAAAACACTTATTCCAGTGAAGCCGGACGAGAGAATGATGGGGTGTGGTCATGGTGCTGCTAAGGTGGTCTGTCCGTTTAGCTGCGGGAAGTCATCGTGATACATATGTTATGAAAAATCGCGAAGATTTTGTAATAAGGGATATCGACGGCATCTCCTTACTGATTCCCTTGGGCTCAAGAGTTCCAGCGGTAAGCGGCTTTGTGTTGCTCAATGAGACGGGCCGCTTCGTCTGGGAGCTTATGGCTAAGGGGCAGTGCGAAAACGACATAGCGTTCGGTTTGGCCGAAAACTTCGATGTTTCACTTGTTCGCGCTCGGGAAGATGTCAAAGCATTCATGGGTGAGTTCATGAGCTCAGGAGCTGCCAGACCAGAGCCTGAGAATAATCGCAACTTCGACTCATTTGCCAGTGAACTACACCAGCGAGCGTCTCTGTGCCGCCGGCCTATCAATGGGACTTTTGAACTGACCAACCGCTGTAATCTGGCCTGCCGAATGTGCTTTGTCCGACATCCGGCCTGTAATGAGAGCCAGCGGGCACAGGAACTGCCAGCATCAGCATGGGTTACTCTGGCGCATGAGGCCGTGGATAACGGCATGGTCTTTTTGCTCCTCACTGGTGGTGAAATTTTTCTGCGGCCCGACTTTTTCGAGATTTATGAACCATTAACCCGCTTGGGACTTATTATTTCCCTCTATACCAATGGAACACTCATCACCAGCGATATCGCCAATCGTTTGGCCGCAGCCCCACCACACAGCACTGAAATAACACTGTACGGAGCCACTTCCGCGACTTATGAGCTAATTACTGGAGTCTCTGGTAGTTATTCTCGCTGCTGCGCAGGAATTGAGGAACTCCTGTCCCACAGGGTACCCATTGGTATCAAGACAACCATCACAAGGCAGAATGTTCACGAATTAGAAGCAATACGGCAGATGGCGCGCAATTGGGGTGTGCCTTTCGAGGCTGGTTGGCTTCTCTCCAAACGGCGCGACGGTACATCTTCCGACGTGGAAAACTGCCGAATCTCTGCGGTTGAGTGTGCCACTTTGGAAGCGAGTGGCCGCGCATCAGTAGTCCAGATGCAAGAATCTGTCTTGCGCGAACCACTCGGAAGTAAGTATGGGAATTTTTACTGTCTTGCTGGCAAAGCAGCTTTCGTCATCACGCCCACAGGAGACATGAATGCGTGCATGGACTTGGCTTTGCCCTCTGTGCGGCCTCTCGAAACCAGCTTTGATACTTCGTGGGAGCAGTTGCAGCATTTTGTTGATTCCGCCCCGCCAACCTCGCAGGTCTGTCTTAGTTGCAATGCTCGTGACCATTGTCCTCGTTGCCCAGCATGGTCATGGTTGGAGACATCCACACTGACTGAGCCAGTGTCATACCTGTGCGACCTTGCCAACGCTCGGAAGGAATATTCCAGGAAACGCCTTTAAATAGGACTGCGATCAGTCTGTTCAAATTGGACCGAAAGCCCGACGAAATGTCTTTGCTCTGGAGATCCCAAAATGGATTTGCTGGTTGAAATTGCACTTGGATTAATGGACTCATTTTTGGCTTATCTATCAACAAAGAACCCTGATCCTTATTTAAATATCCCTCATGGAACCTGAGTTCTGTAGTGTAAAATCACTCTCCCTAATGTTCCCACCATCGAGGGTCCCTTAGCCTGATGAATGTGCTTTACCAACGACCATCTGTAGTTCATCTATCTTGCCCTATGTTGCGAGTGGCCCTAACACGCTGAAAAGATTCGGATATTCGGCACGAACTTGAATAAATCAAAATAAACTGACACATCGGTTACTTACGATTTATTCACGAATGGCTAGCAAAAACACGCAACATAATCTGATCGCTTGGACGCAGCTCTTCTTTTCCGATTGGCGAAAATCCTGGCCCTGGGTGGTACAGGATCGGCTGCTCGCCCGATATGGAATTATAAGAATTACAAGGAGTTGAAGAAAAGACCATCACAATGAGGTTGTCGTAAGTACATAGAAGAAGAACAAAATTCACCACCCGCAACATAAACGAACACGCAACTTGCCAAAGGAAGAACTTGCGGCCTGTCTCCATTCGAGAACGAATGATCTGAACGTGGTGAGTTTTTGAGAGATCGCAATTTCAAGCGGCATGAGAGCTGCGCTGATTTTCCAGCAATGAATCCCCGGTCTGGGGGATACTATATGGTGGTGAATTCGCCATTATTTTTGAATGGCGCCTTGCGCTTGCATCGTAAACTAAAGGCGCTATACCGCGTGTCCCCGGATGACAAATGCCGTTTTGGCGGGCATTAGCGGATGACATATTGCGTCATACGGTACTCAGGCATTGCGGACGATCTTACCGGTTTCACTTCTCCGCGTCCTGCTGGGCTTTACATTGCCTCTTGATAATTTCAGCCAGGCCACGAAGGGCCTCATTAACAGAGTCGTGGTCGGGAAAATATTCAGCCACATCGGGCTCAATGACTACAACGTTCGTACCCTCCTCATATCGCTTTGCGTACTTGCCTCTCACCCCGTCTCTAAAATCGTATTCCTCCAGCATGTCAGGGTCATTTTTCATTTTCTTCATGTCTGAGGCTCTCCTTATTCGTAGCCACTCTGGCACTGATAATACGGATTCGATCCGCTCTTTCCGTGTGAACAACAACGAGCAGACGACCTTTATGGGATTGGCCAATCAGGATAAGGCGTTCCTCGTCATCGGAGTGCAGGGGGTCGCCTATGGTCCTCGATAATGGATCGCGAAAGGCGGTACTTGCCTCATCGAATGAAACACCATGCCTTTTAACATTCAGTCGCGCCTTCTCGGGGTCCCATTCAAACAATAGTCCCATAGAACGTCACTTTCTCCCCTGGCCGCCAATGCACATGTTTGTCGCAATCCCATATTACACCATCATTATCATGATACTCGACATCAATACGAAATCATAGACTTTGGTTAAGACCGGAAACTCTCTGAAGCTTGCCCCTGTACGTGGCGAATTGTTGAAAATGCCGACCGGCTCCGGCTCTTCGGAAGTCCACACAGCTTTGCCAACTTGTTGATTCCACAGATAATTAATATATGGAGTGGACGTGCAGACGAATGCAGCGCTACATCTTCCCGCTGATGATAGATCTGGTTGCGATGTGTGGTCCGGCGCGGACCATTGTTGGCATTCAAGTTTATTCTCGGCCAGGGGCACGCCTGAAAGACTTCTCTGTAATCAACCGCTTGTCTTCATACGGTACCTGGCATGGCCTGATGTTGGAATCAAGCACGCTCGCGGTTAAGCCGCGGGAATTCTCGGTACACTGGTGAAAACCTTACTTTCGCGCTGGATCTTTAGAAACCAAGGTCAGCCGGGCAAAAGTTTTGAACCTCTATTGGAAGCAAATTCTTCCTGGCATCTCGCTTCACAGATGAAACTGAACGACATGATCGAGGAGCGGAAGTTTTCTCAGGCGGAAATCCTCGCTAAAGAGCATGCCGGAATCGCGCTGAATCTCCACAAGCCCCAGAAAGCCGCCAAACCTGTCAAGGCAGCGCGATGAATAGCAACCGCGCAGGACTTGTTCCGGCGAGAAGTAGTCTCCGACCGGTGAAATCTCATGCAGCACCGTCGGGAAGGCGCGCGGAAACCAGTCCTCCGGTAGATAGCATTTCCCGCCGCGCCATGCTTTTTTTCGGCCGGTACGATGAGGGAGATTATACCCCATGGACTTATGGCGCCTATTACCATTATCATGGCGGACTATAATCTCCGGCAACGGCGGAATCATTAACGAGGAAACTTCCTAATGAAAAATGAGCAGGTTGCAACCAACATATTGATAATCGGCGCTGGCCCCATAGGCATCGAGGTCGCATCGGGATTTAAGTATGCTGGAGCCGAATACATCCAGATTGAAGCCGGCGCGTTGGCCCAGACTATATACAACTGGCCCGGAAGAGCACGGTTTTTCAGCGCCCCCGAGCGAGTCGCCGTGGCAGGAATCCCCCTTCAGACCCCTCACCAGGAGATGATCCCCAGGGAAGACTACCTTGCATATCTCAGAGGCGTTGTAGAAGTTCGGGGACTTACCGTATCGACTTATGAAAAGGCGGTATCCATCGAAAGAGTCGACTTATCCACGCGTGGCTTTCGTGTCACTACGGAGAGGTTACTGGGCGGAAGGGAAATCTTCTGCTCTCGCATCGTCTTTGCTACCGGAGATATGAGCTTTCGAAACAGGCTTAACATACCAGGGGAAGACACCGTGTACCAGAACCTGGGTATCAATATGGTTCGTCACACCCTGGAGGACCCTCATCTTTACTTCGGCAGAAAAGTTCTCGTTGTGGGCGGTAGAAACAGCGCGCTGGAAGCAGCTCTGCGGTGTTTTCGAAGCGGAGCCGGGGTTTCCTTGAGCTACAGGAAAGAGGCGCTTGAAAAGGAGCACACCAATTCACGGCTTCACCTGGAGCTGTCAATCCTCATCTCAAAGGGATACATCAATTTCTATCCACGGACCGTTCCCGCGGAGTTTCGCGCAGGCGTCGCGGTTTTGAAAATGAGCAACGAGGGCAGTGAAGAAAATGGCAGCCTTAACGAGATTGAAACGGACTTTGTGATTGTCGCTACCGGGTTTCATGCGGATCTTGGCCTTTTGGAGCAGGCCGGTGTCGCCTTCATAGGCGATGAACGCATTCCTTGCTACAACCCCGAGACCATGGAAACGAATGTGCCGGGAATCTTTCTTGCCGGTACCGTGATAAGCGGGGGGAAACAAAGTTACAAGGATTTCATCGACACAAGCCACGGACACACCCTAAGAATCATCAAACAAATTACGGGAGTTGAAAATGTGCCTGTGGGAACAGTCGAATCCCGACGATATCCCTTCTCGCGTGCGGATATTGAATCAACACCTCTCCAAAACGACTAGCTCGGCCGTGTAACATACCGCGGGGCATGATGGAGTTGATGTCGTCAACTTAAAAGCAGAGAAAGGCTTCAGGGCCGGTTCAGAGCAAGATCCCGGCTCATCACCGCGGCCGGTTTGCTATTTGCCTTTCTCGATCATGGCTTCCAATGACCTGATTGCATTCTTTTCTTTAAAGGTTTCGGTCAGAAGTCTCCCCATTTCTTCACTCGCAGCCCGAGGGTCGCTGATCCACTTATCGACCGCGACCTTTCCAAGCACCAGGCCGAGGTAATCCATGCCCTTTGCAGTGCCGCCAGTTGAGTGGATTCTTTTGATAAGGTACTTTTGTACTGCAAGGTACCGTTTTAAATTCCGCCGAAGGGCGATCTCGCTCCTTATCCATTCATCATCAAGAGGATGCGCCGCTCTTTCCTCCAACACCTCTTTTAACGACTGCCGGATCCGGAGTTCGATTTCTACTAACAGCCCGTCAAATACCTGAAGCTCCCGCGACACTTCTTCCAATAGCTGCAGAACCTTGTAAGGGCGCCAATAAACTACGTTATCCAAACCTTCAGGCCTGTCCATTCACAACTCCATCATAAGGGCGGCCCGTCACCAGCCCGGTTGCGGTGTCTACACACATCTTTTTAGCTTAAAAGTAAGTACCTGTTTTACAGACTGTCTTGTCGAGGATTAACCCAATTAATCCTCCCTCAGCTCCAGCCGGGAGAGGGGCCCCCTCCCTCCCGGCATTCTTTTATTACCAGGGCAGAATAATGCGCGCGCGGCGTGGCGCGGGCCCACAACCATTGAGTCCCTCAAACCACGGGATCTGTTTGCGTTAGTGGCGCCGGGCGGTTGGGTTCCGGATAAGTTGCGTCGGTCCTCTGCTGTAATTTTCTGGCAAGCACCTGCTTTACAGACCTTGACCTCCCACAACCCGTCGTCGAACTCGGTGCACGTGAAAACGCCTAATTCCTGTCCTGGCAGGGATTTAAGGATCGCCGAGAGTGGTTTGCCGTTCGATGGCGGTAGCTCGCCTGCCCATGCTATCGATACTGTGGCAAGGAACAAACCGAACCATCGACCGCCCTATGCCCAGATCAAAGCCTCATCCCGAAAAAGAAAACAGTCACTTAGTTTCCCGCTTATGCCGAACTAAATTAAGGCAGACTTTTTGAAGACGCCGTGTTTGGGCATCTTCCGGTCTACTCCCGGAGGAAAGCTCATCGATGTGAATCCGGCTTATACCAGGATGTTTGGCTTTGACTCCCCAGAGGAAGCGAAAAGCCAAGTAAACGATGGGGCTGTTGCCCTGCTGATTCATGCCAAGCCATGGGCTTGAAGGGCAAGGATCGGACAAGTCCGAACAGCAAGGAATTATCCTTCAAAATAAGGCAAAAGGATCTCATGAGAAAGTTCTGTGTTACGCTTACCATCCTCATCGCGCTCGCCGCCTGGGCCACTCCGAAGGCGGAGGGCAGCATGTCCCGGGGGATCTATGTAAACGGCAAGGTCCACTTCATGGGCTTCGGAACCGCTAAAAACAACAAAAACCAGATCTACCACAAGGAAGCGGCGGTTAACGAAACAACCTGGGTATGGCCGGTACCCTCGGACAATGATACGACGAATACGCAGTGGATGACTTTTGGAGTCTGCAACCCTGCCGCGCTGAGCGACAGCAGCATGAACGCGGCCGTTTTCAACAACAAGATCTTTTTCACCTTCACCGCCAACCCTGGGTGCGGGTCCAGTGGGAGCCGTCTTTACCTCGTCGCGTACGACCTCACACCGGGAGTCAGCCCTTCCCCCTGGGTCATGCTTACTGAAGCAAACGGAACTCAGCAGGCGCAGCCGTACAAGGACCTGGGGGCAGTGCATCATACCAATACAAACAATAACAAAAGCCCCGACAAGGCCAGCGCTGCAATAGTGGTCTTCAACAACCTGCTCTATGTCTTTTCCGACAGCGGGACCTACACCAGCGGCGATGGCATCGGCTGGACTTCCTACTCGATGCTCCCGAACAACGATTTTAACGCGGAACCGCTGGACGCCATCACCTATTACCCCCCCGATGCCGATCCAAGGATAATGATCATCTACGGGTCGTACAGTAAAGGATCGGTAGCCTATAATGCAATCTGGGGCGCGAACTGGAACGGCAAGTTTGGGAGCGCCATGGATTTCAGGTCCGAGAAGCTCAGTCTGGCAGGAAGCAAGCATGTATATGGCTCCGGAGGCCTGTTCGCCGGGACAGCCACGGGCGCCGGCTTCACATCCGGCGACAGGACCTCGGCTCTCCAGCTTTTCCTCAAGGCGAGCGACTCAAGCGGATTGGGTACCATCAAGCGCCTCGAATACAGCTACAGCGCGACCGGTGGGGCTTGGAAGACCGATGCGCAAATGTTCGCTCCCGCAAACGGTTATGCGTACATAAGCACTTTCCCCTGGTACACCACCGAGTGCAACGCTAACAACAACATTCAGAGGCAGAATCTGGTGGTCAACTACTTCGATGCCGGCGGGTATGGCGCCCCCGTCAATCCCCGGGGGTTTGCGCTTACCTCCGACGCCATGGTCCCCCAAAACAGCGACATCCCCATCAATTGCGGCAGTTCGGGAGGGACCGGCACCAATACGGGAACCGGTACTCCGGATGAGATGGCAATGCTCCGAAAGTACTGGACGCTGGTCGGCGTGGTCATAGGCAGCCCTCCCTTCCAACTCAACGGTGCCGACTCCTTTTATATCGAGAAGCTCTCCAATGTCACTTACGGCCAGAGCGGTTCCTCCGAGGTGTCCAACAGCGAGGCCAGAGAGAACTCGGTCATCCTTTCCGCCGGTTTGACGGTCCAGGCAGGGATCGAGCATGTCATCGGAGTGACTGACAAGGTGGACTTTGGATTTAAGCACGCGTGGGAGAGCGAGCACGAGACGTCCACTACCTCCACCACCTCCTACAACTTTCGACTCGGCACCGAATATGCCGACCCCGACGCTCCTGAAAATCTCGGCAAGTCCGGCTGGGGCATCTTTAATGTACCGACTATCGTAGTGCAGAATTTCGCGCTCTATGCCTACGACTACGACACGGCTGCCAATACGGGGACATTCCTCAACCAGAACGTCCACACTACGCAGGTGAAACCAGACGGACTGTCTGTCTCCCCGGAGGCCTTCGATCTGGAAAACCCGGGCGGCGGGGACGGGCTTATGAGCGGGATCGGCCCGTTCAAGAGGTCGACGGACCTCGCCGGATGGACCCAGGGATGGGAATCCAACAAAAAGGACTCCTTCACCACCCATTACAAAACCTTGCTGGGAGACGGCACTAAAGGCGAGCCCAGGCTCAACACAATCAGATTCGTGAACGACGCCGGCGGGATTGTCTCATATTCCGATGAGATAAAGACTGTAACGACCACCGGACGGACAACGGATGTGGACCTCTCGAATGAAACGGATATCGATGTCGGCACGGAGCTGAACGGGTTCAAGGCTGACCTCGTGGCCGGTTACGATGGACACTTTTCGAATTCGGTGTCGAACACGACCACTCTGGGGACCGAAGTCGAGGCGGAGTTGGGAATGCACTCCTGCGGCGATGCGGACTGCATCACTTCCATGACGATTCAGCCATTCTTGCTCCAGGCCACGGACGCCAACGCCCCATGGGTTCCTTCCGGCTATAATGCGCAACTACCTTGGGCCATGCACTGGCAGGTAACCAAATACACCACGGTCGACGGCGGCCGATCCGCCATCAGTCCCCCGGCGGACCAGGGATCGGGTACGGTAAAAGGAGGCCACGGGTTGGCCGCGAAAGCCTCCGAAGTTGGATCCGGGACCGTGGACACAGGAAGCAACTACTCCCTCAAGGGCGGTAAAATGGCATGGCGCAAGGCTAATGGTTTGCTGAGACCCATCCCCATGAAAGCCCGCGAATTCATCCCCGCGCTGGGGGTCTCCGTCGAGTTGAACGGTTACACATGGTCGTCGTCACAGGCTGATGGCGGTTGGGCGCGCCAGGGCCCTGTCTGGATATTCCAAACCACGGATTCCGCGAGCAGGGACGTCGTAGTCCTGAGGCTCGATTTCAGTACTCAGACCTGGGATTTCGATCTCTCCAAGGCGGATCTTTCCCCGTTCCTGAAGCCATCGGAGGGGCGAATTCATCTGAAGCTGAGCGTGAACGGCAAGTACAAGTTCTATTCCGACTGTGAACACGAAGTAAAAATCCAATGGGATCACAATTTCCCCACGACGGAATCCGGTGGGTTGCAGTTGAGTCGCTACAGGGGCTCGTTTGACCCGTCCACTGGTATTGGCTTCGCGGTTTTGAAAGGGGCTCTCCCCAACGGCCTGACACACTTCGGCGACATTTCATTCTCGGTGAATGGCCGCAAAATCAATGTGCCGCTAATACCGCACAAAAAATACGCAACGGCCCTTGCCGGCGGGAGTGAATTGGTCAGCATAAATGAGAACGGTCTTTCGTATCATTTGGATTTCGGCAAGAAGATTTGGAAAGTCCGCCTCACCGGGACGGACTACCATCCGCGCTTCGCACCGCGGGGGAATTCGACGACGATACAGGTGAAGGTGGGCGGCGAGCTCTGGTACTCGGGAAAGCACGCGGTCCAATACTACACATCAGTACTCAACTATACCGGCAACTAACAGTGGAGTAAGCGTTTTTCAATCATGCAGGGTGGGCACGGCTTCATTGTGCCTACCCTGACAACCGGCTTGGAATTTCCGGTTACCCCTCGCCCCGGATGGCTATTTCCCGGCGGGAGGGCTAAATAGCCTCCTCTCCAACAGAGCACAACTCTACCCCGCCGCTGTGCGTAACAAATCGTTGAAATAGCCGCAAAGGGGTTTCGCGGGGATCATGTCGAAATTTTCCAAAGCGACGGGAATAAAAGGAAGACCAAGGAGTCTTGCCGCCGCGATGGTTGCGACTCCCACATCCGCCTCCCTGGACAGGATGGAGAGACCCACTTCGAAGTGGGTGTAAACCTCCAACTCATACCCCTCGATGCCGGATGGGGGAATCTCCAGTCGTTTGAGATGATGATCCAGTAGTATCCGGGTACCGGACCCTTCCGGTCGATTCACGAGCCTGACGCCCTCCTTTCCCGGGTCATCGAATCCCTTTATCCCGAAAGGATTGCCGGGAGCCATGACAAGGCCGAGTTCCCTGTGGAAGAGGTTGACGACCACGGCCTTGACATCCGGCAGATAGGCCGGAAGGAAGGGGATATTGTATTGGCCGCTCTCGGGGTCCAGAAGATGGGACCATGCAATATCGGTGTAGCCGCTGTTGAGGGCCTTGAGTCCCTCGGTGCTTCCCGTGTTGGCCGACAGCATGAGGAATTCCGGAAAGTCCTTTTTCATATAAGTCTGGAGCATATCGAGGATCGGGTCATTGCTGCCGCATGCCGGCAGCGCCCCGTGGACGGACCGGCTTTTCCCGCAAGCTTCTTCGATTCTCGGGGAAGGCGATGGGTTCGCTTCGCTCCACCCATCGTGCTACGAGCATCATGTCCCATATGCCGTCATCGGCGCAAAGACCGTTCCCTGCCGGGCGGTCCCGCGATGCGGGGATGTTGCGCATAACGCAGAGGACACGCTACGTTTGTGTTGCATGCAACGTTCTTAACCCTGCCCGCCATAGACCAGGGCAATTGAAAAAGACTTCATCATGCCTACTCACCCAGCAGTTCACCGACCGAATTGAGACTCTCGACGTGGTCGCAGACGGTTTTAAAAACCACTGTGATAGGAATGCCGAGCAGCAGCCCCCAAACACCCCAGATCCAGTTCCAAAAGAGCAGGCTGATAAATACGGCCCCGGTATTCATGCGCGCCGTTCGACTTGTGACCCAGGGAATGAGAAGCATTCCAACCAAACCGGCAATCACCGTGGAAATAGCCGCAATGAGTAAGGCCATCTCGAAGGTTTCGAACTGGAGAAAAGCGGGAAACTAAGTGACTGTTTTCT
>Ga0351930_1090_pt2 | contig 15629 bp, 21 predicted proteins | sample BONcelT113001E10_FD_205823 | JGI IMG/M metagenome (GOLD analysis project Ga0351930, IMG submission 205823) | Enriched cells from coal bed in the Powder River Basin, Montana, United States - BONCAT cells T11 rep2 HSBNCT.T11.300.1.E10 ...
CATGATGCGGCCGATGTCCTCGGCCTGGGCACCCTGGGCGCCCAGGCCGAGGACATCGGCCGCATCATGACCGTCATCACCGACATCGCCGACCAGACCAACCTGCTGGCGCTCAACGCCGCCATCGAGGCCGCGCGCGCGGGCGACGCCGGACGCGGCTTCGCCGTGGTGGCCGACGAGGTGCGCAAACTGGCCGAGAAGACCATGACCGCCACCAAGGAGGTGGGCGACGCCATCGGCGCCATCCAGCAGGGCACCCGGGCCAACGTGGAGGGCGTGGACAAGTCCGTGATGCTCATCACCGAGGCCACCACCCTGGCCGACGAGTCGGGGCAGGCCTTGAAGGAGATCGTAAACCTGGTGGACGCGGCCTCGGACCAGGTGCGCTCCATCGCCACCGCAAGCGAGGAGCAGTCCGCCGCCAGCGAGGAGATCAGCCACTCCATCGAGCAGGTGAGCTCCATCGCCAACGAGACCTCCCAGGCCATGAACGAGGCGGCCAAAGCCGTTGACGAGCTGGCGCGCCAGGCCCAGATGCTGAACACGCTCATCCACCAGCTGCGCGACGAGGCCGGACAGCACGGCTAGACGCGCACACCAGCCAGCCTAGACGGGCGGCTCTCCCTCACCGAGGGGGGCCGCCTTTTTCATGCCCTGCCCGCCCCTTGAGCTTCGCGGCGCAATGACATAGAAATGCAGCAACAAGCACCGCCATTGCCCACGGAGACCCGCCACCCATGAAAGACATCGCCAAATTCCTTTCCGGCTTCAAAATCTTCCAGCGCACCTATTTCTGCGGCGACAACGAGCTGTTCAACGACCTGAACCGGGCGCAGACCCCCAAGGTGCTGGTCATCGCCTGCTCCGACTCCCGCGTGGACCCGGCGCTTCTCACCGGCTGCGAGCCGGGCGACATGTTCGTGGTGCGCAACGTGGCCAACCTGGTGCCGCCCTACGAGGACGCGCCCGGCCGCCACGGCGTCAGCGCGGCCCTGGAGTATGCGGTGAAGATGCTGGAGGTGGAGCACGTCATCGTGCTGGGGCATTCGTGCTGCGGGGGCATCCACGCCCTCATGTCGCCCACGCGCGACGCCCTGGGCGAGTTCATCGCGCCCTGGGTCAAGATAGCCGAGGCCGCCCTGGCCGAGGTGGAGACCCAGCTTGCGGGCAAGGACGAGGCCGTGCGCCAGCGCGCCTGCGAGCAGGCGTCCGTGCTGGTGTCCCTCGAAAACCTGCTGACCTTCCCCTGGCTGTGGGAGCGGGTGATGCAGGAGCGCGTGTATCTGCACGGCTGGTATTTCGACATGCAGAAGGGCGAGCTCTTGAGCTACCTGCCCGAGACCGGCAGCTTCGAGCCGCTGGTGGCGCGCTGCGTCACCCCGCCCAAGTAGGCGCCCGCTGCCCCGCGCCGCCCAAGTAGACGCCCAAAAAATGCGGGGCCGCGAGCGTTTCCGCCCCGGCCCCGCCCCTGGAAACACGATTGCCTAGGCTTTTGCCAAACGCTGCAAGGCCAGGAACAGGGCCTGGGTGCCCTGGCGGCCCTGGCCCGCCTTCGCGGCCTCGACGTACAGGCTGTTCACAAGCGTAAGTCCCGGCAGTTCAAGGCCCATGCGCCGGGATTCCTCCAGGGCGATGCCCATATCCTTCACAAAATGGTCGATCATGAAGCCGGGCGCGAAATCGCCCTTGAGGATGCGCGGGGCCAGGTTCTCCAGGCTCCAGCAGCCCGCCGCGCCCTTGGAGATGGCCGCGAGCATGGCCTGCGGGTCCAGCCCGGCGCGGGTGGCGTAGAGCAGGCTCTCGCACACGCCGATCATGCTCCCGGCGATGACGATCTGGTTGCACATCTTGGTGTGCTGGCCGCAGCCCGCCGCGCCCTGGTGCAGAATGATGCGGCCCAGGCGCTCGAAGAGCGGCAGAACCGCCTGGAACACGTCCGCCTCGCCGCCCACCATGATGGACAGGGCGGCGTTTTTCGCGCCCACGTCGCCGCCGGAGACCGGGGCGTCCAGGGCGCGCGCGCCAAGCTTGCGCGCGGCTGCGTCAATCTCCACGGCCAGGCTGGGGCTGGTGGTGGTCATGTCCACGGCGATCCTGCCCGGGGCCAGCCCCGCCAGCACGCCGTCGGGCTCGAAATACACGCGGCGCACGTCTTCCGGGTAGCCCACGATGGTGAACACCACATCCGACGCCTCGGCCACGGCGCGCGGGCTGTCGGCCCAGGCCGCGCCCTGGTCCAGCAGGGCTTGCGCCTTGGCGCGCGTGCGGTTGAAGACCGTTGCCGGGTGCCCTGCGGCCATGAGGTGTCCGCACATGGACACACCCATGACGCCGGTGCCGATCCAGCCGATGCGGGTGCCTTTGGTGATGCTGGGCAGTGCTGTCATGTCATCGCTCCTTGTTTGTGCCATGGGCCTTGGCCCGGTCCGTGCGATGAATGGTAGCCGGGCAGGCGCGGAAGGGCAAGGCTTCGGCGCGTGGTTCAGCCAGCGGCGACGTCTTGTCAACGCTCCCCGCTTGGGGGTATGCATCAAGGTACACTTTTCCTTCAGCGTTTTTCGGCGCCTCCAGCTTTTTCGGCACCTCCCGCGCAGACATGCTCACAGCCCGGCCGGCAACGCAGGCTTTGGCCAGGGCACAGGAGAGAGACATGATCAGCACCACATTGTTTCCCGGACGCTACGTGCAGGGCGCGGGCGCCCTGGCCCGCCTGGGCAAGGAGCTGGCCCGCCTGGGCAAGCGGCATTTCTTGATCTGCTCCCCCAGCCCCCTGGAGCGCCTGCTCCCGCCGCTCTTGCCAGAGTTGAAGCAGGCCGGGGCCGTGCAGGTGGAGCGCTTTGGCCGGGAGTGCACGGATGCGGAGATCGAGCGCCTGCTCGAAGCGGCCAAGGCCTTCGGCGCGCAGGCCATCTGCGCCCTGGGCGGGGGCAAGACCCTGGACGCGGCCAAGGCCGTGGCCTCCCGGGCCGGGCTGCCCGTGGCGGTCGTGCCCACCATCGCCTCCACCGATGCGCCGTGCAGCTCGGTCTGCGTCATCTACACCGAGGACGGCGTGTTTGAGCGCGTGGACCTGCTGCCGCGCAACCCGGATCTGGTGCTGGTGGACACGGCCGTCATGGCCCAGGCCCCGGCCCGGTTCCTGGCCTCCGGCATGGGCGACGCCCTGGCCACCTGGTTCGAGGCCGAGTCCTGCCGGGTGAGCCGGGGGCAGAATATCGCCGGGGACGTCGGCTCCATGACCGCCCACGCCCTGGCCCGCCTGTGCTACGAAACCATCCGCGACTGGGGTCTGGCCGCGCTCACGGCCTGCGAGGCCCGCGTGGTCACCCCGGCGCTGGAGCGCGTGGTGGAGGCCAACACGCTGTTGAGCGGCCTGGGCTTCGAGAGCGGCGGCCTGGGCGCGGCGCACTCCATCCACAACGGCCTCACCGCCCTGCCCGCGACCCACAGCCAGTACCACGGCGAAAAGGTGGCCTTCGGCGTGCTGGCCTCGCTCTTCCTCACGGACAAGCCCCTGGCGCTCATGGACGAGGTCTACGGCCTGTGCGAGACCCTGGGCCTGCCCAGCACCCTTGCCGACCTGGGCCTTGCCGAGGTGACGGACGCGGAACTCCTGCTGGTGGGTGAAAAGTCCTGCGCCCAGGGCGAAAGCATCCACAACGAGCCCGTGGACATCTCCCCGGCCCTGGTCGTGTCCGCGCTCAAGGCCGCCGACGCCGAGGGGCGCAGGCGCAAGCAGGCCTGGAGCCCGGCGTAGGCGGCGGGAGAGGCCCGGAAAACTTGACGCCGCAATGGGCAGTGCGTAAAAACGCTCCCGTTCAATCCTGTTTCGCAGAGAGGTTTTTTTGACCACCAGAACAATGGATATTGCTGCACCGGTTGCTGGCGAGAGCCGCGGCCGGTAAGCACTCCCAAGGCCTGAGCCTCCTCTCCTAGAGGAGGCCTTCCGCTGCGGAGCGATCTGTTCCGTCCGTCCCGATCCTGCCCGGCCTGCCCGGGCCGGTCTCTCTTATTTTTCGTCCAGCAGCCACTCCCTTGGCGTTTTCATGGCGACTACTGGCCTCTCATGCGTCGCATGGGGGCGGGCCGTGCGCCCGTCTGGTCCCGCGACCATGCCCCCCTCGCCCGCAAGGCCTTTGCCGTAGTGCGTCGCGTCCGCTGGTGCCAACTCTTGCCAGCAGCGGAGGCGCACGCGGCGGTACTGCATCAAGACACAAGGGCTCCTGCACCAGCAGGGCGCCCTCACGAGAACGACAATGAAACGACAAGAGTTCGGTTTCGACCAATGGTTTGAGGAGCAGGCATCAAAACTCAACATGGATGGCTGCGGCATTGCCCGCGTGACCGCAGTGGATCGCGGCTCCTGCCTCATTGCCGACGGCGTGCGGGAAGTCCCGGCGGAGCTGTCCGGGAAACTCTCCTTCCAGCTGGACAGCCCCGCTGACCTGCCCTGCGTGGGGGATTGGGTGACGGCGCGCCATTACAACGACGACACTACGGCGATCATCCACCGTGTGCTGCCGCGCAGGACGTTCCTGCGACGCAAGACCCCTGGCGCAACCATCGATTCCCAGATGATCGCCGCCAACATCGACACCGCATTCCTGGTCCAGTCCTGCCACTTCGACTTCAACCCGAGCCGCCTGGAGCGGTACCTGGTCATGGCGCTGGACGGCCACGTGGACCCGCTGGTGCTCCTCACCAAGACGGACCTGGTCAGCCCGGAGGACCTGGAAGAAAAGCGCGCGGCCATCAGCGCAATCACCCAGGCCAGGGTTATCGCGCTCAGCACTGTGACGGGAGGCGGGATTGAGGAACTGCAACAGACGCTCGCTCCGGGGAGGACGTATTGCCTGCTCGGCTCGTCCGGCGTGGGCAAGACAACGCTCCTCAACCGCCTGCTGGGCCAGCGCGCCTTTGAGACGCGGGCCGTGAGCGGCACCGGAGAAGGCACGCACACCACCACGCGCCGACAGCTCGTCCGCCTTGAGCTGGGCGCAATGCTGGTGGACACGCCCGGAATGCGGGAGCTCGGCATGGCTGGCGCGGGTGTCGGTGTGGAGGCGGGGTTTGCGGACGTCGCCGCGTTGGCCGCGCTGTGCCGCTATGCGGATTGCAGCCACCAGCGCGAGCCCGGCTGCGCCGTCAGGGCCGCCATCGAGCAGGGCGAATTGCCTGGAGAGCGGTATGCCAGCTACCTCAAACTCAAGAAGGAGGCGGAGTTCCACGGGCTGTCCCAGCTGGACAGACGGAGGAAGGACAAGGCCTTCGGACGCCACATTAAGGCGCTGAAAAAACACATGGAAAACTAGAAGTCGCGTCAGGCGCCGCCGGATGGTGAAAGCCGCCGGTGGCGCTTGGCGCCTGGCCTAGGTGAAGCGGAAAACGATTCCGGCGGCAGACGTTGCCTGCAGGGCGGGGAGCATAATTGTCATATGCGGGCAAAGAGTATTCGCACGCGCAAGTCAGTGCCGAATCGCGCGCGGGTTTACTCTGAAGTGATTTCACGCCCCTAGTGGGAATGATGGTGGGAATGATTTTGCCCATAGAAAAAGGGCTTACGATTTTCACCGTAAGCCCTTGATCTTTTTGGTAGCGGGGGCAGGATTTGAACCTACGACCTTCGGGTTATGAGCCCCAAAACATTGTTTACCACTACTTTCTCCTTGGTACAACAAACTTACTCTGGCACTAACATTCCCGGCTATCAGCTTTTGCTTGACGTACTCCCTGTTTCTATGATTTTGGTTGGGAAAGGTTGGGAAGGCGGTTGGGAAGAGTTTCCCAGGATGCCCCCAGGGGAGGCACAATGGCTGCTAGGCAAAAGACGGGACATATCGGCGTATATTGGTATGAGCAACCCCGCATCGGCGGCCCAGGGGTCGAGAAGGTTTTTTATGCCGTATTCAAACTGAACGGCAAAGTTTTCGAGGAGCCGGTAGGCCGCCAGTATCGTGACGGCATGACCGCCGCTAAAGCTGCCCGCGTCCGTGCTTCGCTGATTGAAGGTCGGCGCGAAATTGCCAAAGATCGCCGCGAGCGTGAGAAGGCCGAAAAGGACGCTGAGAGCAACCGTCCCACGATCTCCCGCCTCTGGGCGCTCTACAAAGAAGCCCGACCCAGCATCAAGGGCATCGTCACTGACGAAAACCGCTTCAAGCTCCATATCGGCCCCACTTTTGCCGACAAGACCCCGCTGGAAATCGACCCTCTGAGCATCGACCGCTTTCGCGTGAAGTTGGGCAAGCAACTGACCCCGAAGACCACGGCAAACGTACTGGAACTTCTACGGCGCATCATCAACTTTGGTGTCAACCGTGGGCTTTGCGAATCAAAGATTAAGGTTCGGCTCCCAAAGGTGAACAACTTGCAAACCGAGGACTTGAGCCCCGACCAACTTACGCGGCTTTTAGGGGTATTGGATGCCGCCGAAAATCAGCCCGTGGCTCGCATTATGCGAATGGCGCTCTTTACTGGCATGAGGCGAGGCGAAATCCTCAAGCTCCGTTGGGAAGACCTGGACTTCGAGCGTGGATTCATCGGCATACGAGAGCCCAAGGGTGGGCAGTCTGCAAAGATTCCCATGAGCCCCCAGGCGAAAGACATGCTGCTATCACTACCACGAGAAAGCAACTTTGTATTTCCAGGCCGCGACGGCAAACAGCGGGTGGAGGTGCGCCGAGCCGCCAGAAAGCTATGCGAGACTGCCGGGCTATCTAACGATTTCCGACCTATGCACGGGCTACGCCATGCCTACGCCTCTATGCTGGCTAGCTCCGGACAAGTTGACCTCTACACTCTGCAACGGCTCCTGACGCATAAGAGTGCTGGCATGACGGCGCGCTACGCTCATTTGCGAGACGAAGTTTTGCAACGCGGGGCAAATGTGGCCGGGCAAATCATGGAGGATGCCCAGACCGTGCAAGGTCAAAAAGTAGTCAACATGGAGGACTTCCGCAAAGATTAAGACCACACCATAGCCGAGATTAGCCTATCAGTATGCTCTCCTCTTGCCCTGCCCATGAGATTGCTGATAGCGGGTAGCAAAAGTGAGGAAGCGCTATGGGTACATTCCTCTTCCTTCTCGCAATTCTCGTAGTTCTATTCATATGGAAAAAGCTGAAACCACCAACAGGCACTTGGCTTCCAAAATCGCCTGCCATTAGGTATGCTGCCTCCTCTGCTGAGCCTGAGGCCGAAGAGTGCAAGCCGATCAATAAATGGCGTTTCTTGCCGCACTTGTCTCCAGAGACGCCCCTTCTTGCACTCCTTAACTATGGGAAAATGACTTCAGACATCGAGGGAGCGAAGAAGCATCCTCTTAGCTCATATGGTGAATGGTGGCCTGTGTATGCTTCGTATCGAGAGTTAGGTCTTGATGTGGATGAAATGCCCGATCCCTTCGCAGAGAAGGCAAAGGCGCTTTTACCTGCCCTTGCCGAGTTTCGGAAGTATGTTGAAGCGGGGGGATGCTTTGAATCAAGGGTTTCGCTTGCGGAGGCGTTTTGTGCCTCTGAAGACGGAAAGCGGCTAGTAGAAGAGTTTGGGATGCGGTACAAGCCATTTCCAAGAGCATTCTTCTATGGGCCAGTGCAGAATGTCCCCGGAATTGGTGAGAAAACATATCAGGCGCTTTCTTCGTTCGGCATAAAGACACAATTTGACCTAGCAAACGCTAGTGATGGTGATCTGGCAAAAGTGCCTGGGGTTGGTGCAAAGTCAATCCAAGGGATGAGAGCATACCTCCGCGCAAACAGATGGAGCGTCCCCGGTACAGGCGAAGTCCCTGAATAGCCAACGAATCTAATACACTGAGGCCCGTTTCTGGAAAGAGGCGGGCTTTTTCGTGCCCTGGGAACCGTTGCGGCACAGCTCTTCCCGCTGAGAGTTATTCCTATTCCTTGCTCCCCGGCGTCTGGCTGGTTTTGGGTTTTGTGCTATGGTGCATCCACTGTCGCATTCCTGGTGGTTTTCTTCATGCAGCGTCAACAATTATGACAACAAAATTTAAGCTGTTTGCTTGGCATCGAAAGTGAGCTGGAGTATCGTGGGCGCGAAAGTGCTAAATATGGCACTGCGAATCGGCAAAAGTCGGGGTATAATGGATAAACAGAGAGGGTACCCTCTCCCTGGGCAGTTGTAAGCATGACTTTTGATGATATAATATTGCCATGGAGTAAAAAACTTCTGTCTAAAGATTGCCATAGAAACGCAGCATATAATATAGTGCGCATTACACGGGCAAGAGCCGTGGCAATGGTAGTAAGAAATATCGCTAGGGGACAAATAAACCGCGTCTATAAGTGGACATAGAAAACTATCAATAGTAATCTGCGCATTACACGGCCATGAACCGAGCTGCTACTATGGCGGCAAGAAAACAAAGGGGAAGAGATGGGTTTGCTGAATGAGCGGGAGACCGCCGAACTGCTGGGGATGTCCGTCAAGAGCCTGCAAAAGTGGCGCTGGATGGGAATTGGTTTGCGCTACGTCAAATTTAACAAGGCCGTCCGTTATGACGAAGGCGACATCCGCGCCTTCATCGAATCACACAGTGTAACGCCGCACGGCGAGGCTGCATGAACGGCGAAGGGCCCCAGCACGCTCAATGCTAGAGCCGCTCTTGTCGGAAAATTGGGCAAATCTTCCTACATATTTAGCCTAATCCTGGTGCGCCTGCAATGTCAAGACAATTGACGCGCCGGGCTGAGGGAAACTTCATAACCGCCCTAAGCAACTGTTCCTGCTGTAGAAACTGGCACTGTGTCGGACTCCGTGAAATCGCAGCTTCAGGCCTTTGTCGGGTAGAGCCTGGGGCCAGGTGCAGTCGGCGTTTCGTCTGCGCGAACTTCTCGCCATTGCGTGAACAGCACCTCCATGCCCCCCTGGAGATCAGCGGCACTGCCTGCGCGCGGGGTTAGAGCGCATGGGTGCCTTCTTCCTTGTGCCGATCAAGGGAACCATCCTGCGTGGTGACTTTGAAGAACAATGGCCTGACATTGAACTCGCCGTGCTCCTGGTTCTTCTCGCCCATGAAAACCGAGAATCACGCATCGCAAGTCCGAGCCTTGGGCGCATTGCCGCGTTAGCTGGCATCTCGAAAACAAGTGCATACGATGCAGTACATGCCCTTGAAGGTCGGTTCTTCAGTATCCAAGCCCTTCCCGCCCTTGGTGGTGCTGCCCGACGCTTTGAGTACCGGATGCACTATGCCCCCTATCAGAAGGGGAGCGACAAACGGAAATGGCTACACCTTCCGGCAAGCTTGGTTCACCGGGGAATATTGGCTGAAATGGCCCCTGCCGTCCGCAGACTGTACTTGACCCTTCACGCAATAAGCTGGCCTGGACAACTTGCTGGCGACCCCAACTGTCAACGCTGGGATGTCACTGAAAGCGAATGTGACTACCGCTTCATAGATGAAGACTACACTGCTCCCGCTCGTCTGCGAGCACTGTCTGGAGTTGGCGAGCGTTCATTCAGCCGTGCATGGAATTGGTTATGCGACAACCGTATATTGCTCCCCAACGATGAAGGCGTGCTTTTGCCGAATGGTACGTTTCACACCGTTGAGGACGGTACCTACGCTGAAGGATTCATTATGCCTAATATAGACTCACTGCGTTCTGAACGCATCCTAGAGCGGGTAGCCAAGGTCAAGGCCGAATCGTCCAAGGTCAAGGCCGAAGGAAAGCGACTGAAAACGCGCACTTCTCGAAGGATCGGACAGCGTAACACTGTCGAACAGACATCAAGCCCATTTCGTTGGACACCTAGTGCAGCTTCACCCGCCATTTCTGTACCGTATTCTTGTATTTAACAAGTTTCTGAACCTCCATTCTAAACAAGTATATAACATAGAGTCACCTTCGGCGACTCACGTATTTTTTAGATTGTGAGGGGGAATGCCGTTGAAAATCGTGATTGATAGCCGAGAGCAGAAACCGCTGGACTTCACCCGTTGGCCGGATGTCATCGTCGAAACAGGCACATTGCAGTCGGGAGACTACAGCATTCATGGGCTAGAAGATCGGTTCGCCATTGAGCGCAAGAGCATTCCCGACCTCGTGGCAAGTCTCACTAGTGGACGGGACCGCTTCACCCGCGAGCTGGAGCGCCTACGGGCCTATGAGTTCCGGTGCATCATTGTTGAAGGCACCTTGGAACAGATTGCCCGCCACGAGTACCGAAGCCAAACGAACCCGGAGAGCATCCTTCAGACCTTGGCGGCGTGGCACATTCGATACGGCGTCCCGACACTGTGGTGTGGCTCTCCTGCTGGTGCTGCTTATCAGGTCCGCGCACTTGCCCGCTGGTACGTCGAGGACGCGCAGAAACGGCTTGAGAGCATCGTCAAGGCCGCTGGCGAAGGACAAGCCGCATAGACAATCAAACGCGCTCCTAGGCCATCCTGGGGGGCATAATTATGAGGGCAAAATGACGAGAGAAACAAAGGCGGGCCGGGCGGATAAGGCACCGACCCCCCTACCGGGCAAGCGACGGCTGAAAACCGCGCAAGACCTTCGGCAATTCCTGGCGGACGTGCTGAACCGGCTGAACCGTTCCGAGCTGGACCCCATGAATGCCAAGGCAATGGCCTACATCGGCCAAGTTTTAGGTGGACTGATCGAAAAATCTGACCTCGAAACCAGACTAGCGGCGCTAGAAGCCGCACAGGAGAACGGCAATGCGTCCAAACGTAAATGGTAACTTAGAGCTGGTCCGCGAAGGCCAGCCGAATATGCCCGTCACTGTCTGCATCATCCAGGCCCACGAAATCATCAAAACGCTGGACGGTCGGCACACGTTCACCAGCATGGCGCAGGTACGCCGCAAGATCGAGGGAGAGGTGCTATTTTTACATGAGGTGGTGGAGCATGGATAGCAATCGTATCCGAATTATTCTTCACCTCTCCACAACTAAAGAGTTTAGCCATGACCACGCTTAACGAGTTCAGCGATAAGCCGTGGAATCTTAGGGGCAAAACCGCTCAGGAACCGCTGACATGGCTTACAGAACACGACCCCTTGAGCGATGGACATAGCCTTCCTACAGGTGGGACAGTAAGGGACATTCTGATAAGCATCAACTGTCCCGCCCTCAATCCGTTTGAAAAGCACTCCCTCGCATTCGACAAACTGCTCCGCAATCGCATGGGCTTCTATCTGTTGTCGAAACTGCTCAAGTTGTGCTTTGCAGTTGGCGTTTTCTGCCTCCAACTCATTGATGCGCTCTTGGGCCGTATTAAGCTTCGTGAGGATGATCTCCCGGTGCTCACGCAAAGCGGCGTTTGTCGGGAGTCCTATGATAAAGTCGTATAATCCTTTTAGCATATTGGCCCTCCAGTCTGTGAACCCCATTGATGATTATGCACTTGTAACAGATGAATGGTCGATATTGGAAGTTCTAGCCTCCTCGCAAGTAAAAACAATTGGGAGAAATCGCAAATGACACTGCGTAGCCGCCTGAACCGCCTGGAGCGCCTGAAGGCTGATGAGGACGTGCCGGAAGCCTACGGCGTTATCCATCTTCATATGAACGGAGGCGCACGGTTTAATGACCAGGAATATCCCGACCTGGGCGCTGCCCGCGCTGCTGCTGCCCGGCCATGCGTGGTGATTGAGTGCTGCGACATGAGCCGCCCGCGCCCTGGCGAGGTGACAGCATGAGCGGCCTGGCAAAGCGCGTGGCGAAATTGGAGCGCCCGCACCGACCCCGGCAAGGTGCTGTGCTGTTTCTGGGCCGCTCGGACATAGAGGCGCAGGCATGGCGAGCTGGTGACGGGCGGACCTGGCACCGACTGCCCGGCGAAACTGAGGAGCTTTTCCAGGCCAGAGTTTCGGCTGAGGCGCTGGCCTCCGGTGAAATCTTGCTGGTGCAGTCCGACGCCATGAACCTTTATACCTCCGGCGAATGCCCGGAGTAGGAGAAACACAATGGATATTAAGCCCCTGCGCGAGAGCGTTTTTGCTGCGAACCGTGCCCTTGATAACTTTGACACGCGTGTTGCCAGCCTGAATCCCTCGCACCTGAAGCCTGAAGTTTATCGGACGCTCAAAGCCGAGCTAATGGCGGACTGCCTGGACACGCAAAAGCTGACTGAGCAGAGGCGCACCATTGCCGCCGGGGTTGGCCCGGTCCAGGCCGCCCGCCAGGCGCTTCAGAATCCAAACCACGCGCTTGTGGTGGCCGCGTGGAAGTGGTCCGAGAAGGTGACGCCGGGACACATGGCCTTCCTTGACGGATTGCGCCATGCAGACCCCGAACTACTCGCCGCCGCAATCGACACGGCAAACGGCAATCCCGCAGTCTTGCACGGCCTTTCTGGCATTGTCGAATCCCGGCAGGGAGAGCTGGACCCCGTTGTCCGTGAACAGCTCAGAGGCCAGGTGAAGCAGACCGCGAGCCGTTTTGTGGACCGGGCCGCTGTTTGTGAACTCGCAAAGGCTGAGCTTGACGCGCACAAGGCAATTGCACGCATCGACGCTATTTCCGCTGGGCCGCTTCCCCCTGAGGACAAGTTGACCCAGGCCCGGCAGTGGGCTGAGCTGGAGGCGCTTGTCGATGCCAAGTAACCCCGTGGCCCCATTCTGCGCACCGGGGCAGTTGCCCCCTACGGTCGAGGCGCTGGAGGCGGTCGAGGCGTCCGAGAAATCCCGGCAGGAAGCCCATGCCCGCGAGGTGGAGCGGGTGCAGGCCGCGCATTTTAAGGCCCGTGGCGACCAATGGAAAGCGTGGCGACGGATTAAGTAAACCGCCGCACGAAACCCGCGCAATCATGGGGCTGGTCCGCGAGGACTGGCCCCTTTTTTGTGTTGCCTAACACCGTGGGTAAACGAGCTAATCTTCAAGAACCTTATAGCTAAGGTTCTCCTCATTGGCCTTGATAATCTGCATTTTAAGCTTTTTGAAGCGAACGACCTTTGATGAGGTTGGGTATGTGAGATTCTGATAGAATGCTGGCCGCGCCAAGTTGTCAGGCGAAAACTCACGGTAAAGGAAATTCACAGCGTCCTTAGTTAACCCAGTGTATATTATCTCATAGTTCGTGAAACCAGCTGTGGCATCAATTTCTTCAATTTGCCCCAAAATGAATTTTGTACCTTGTGGCTCAATGGCTATGTTCCCGCTTCCCTTTCCCATTACCTCGTTACCAGAATGAAAACCGCCGATCACCCTTGCGACATGCCCGCCACTATAGTTTCCATCTAGAGAGATCGGGAACAGTAGAATGGGCTCTTTTGCCTGAATTAAGTAGTACTCCACATCACTTAACGTAACCTTACCGACAAGAGGAATCAACTCGCCTTTTTTGCCTGATAAATAGTTTTTCCCGATCATAAAATCACTTGAAGGCGAAAGCTTGTTCGACGTCTTCTTTATTACAATGTAATCTTTAACTTTGATCATCGGCTCACCAACAGCAATTTGCTGAACGGCATTGATGCTATAGTTCTTCTCCAGCACTTTTTCCGGTGCTGCCTCTTGCGATAGAATCGGCATAATTGGAGTGGCGCAACCGGACAAGCCAAGCGCCACGAACAACAACACGGCGAACGATATAACCTTGCTCAACATGACTCACCTGGTTTGTTAGAAGTGCCAAGCTGATTCAACCGTCCTTATTGGCAGATTCAACGGCTTATGTCTACGTGTCTCCCGATGGTGAGGAGTTGGGGGCCAATCGTTATGCATGGGCGGGCGAACATCACTTGCACACGCATATTGACGCCAAAGGTTGGGAAGAGGGTTGGGATAGGATTTTGAACGCAAAGGAAAAGGGACCTAGAGTTACCTCTAAGTCCCTGTTTTCTTTTTGGTAGCGGGGGCAGGATTTGAACCTACGACCTTCGGGTTATGAGCCCGACGAGCTACCGTACTGCTCCACCCCGCGACACGTCGATGCGGCGTTCCCCGCGTCGAGAAGGGGTATGTAGTCCCCAGCCCCTCCCCTGTCAACGCTTATTTACACCGCCCCGGAAATTTCCTATACCCCGGCCATGCCAAACACCCAGAGCGTCTCCATCGTTATTCCCGTGTTCAACGAGGCGGAAAACCTGCCCCTGCTCTTCGATGAAATCGCCCACGCCATGCGCCCGATTGGGCGTCAGTGGGAGGTTCTGTTTGTGGATGACGGCAGCACCGACGCAAGCCTGGCCGTGCTGAAGGCTCTGGCCGAAGCCAACGCCGAGGTGCGCTACCTCGCTTTCACCCGCAACAGGGGCCAGTCCGCCGCCTTTTGCGCCGGGTTCGATGAGGCCAGCCACCCCATCGTAGTCACCCTCGACGCCGACCTGCAGAACGACCCCGGCGACATCCCGGCCATGCTGGCCCTGTTCGACCAGGGCTACGGCATGACCATCGGCTGGCGCAAGAAGCGCCAGGACAGCTTCAGCAAGCGCTACGCCTCAAAGATCGCCAACGCCATCCGCAACAAGATCACCCGCGAGAGCGTGCGCGACACCGGCTGCTCGCTCAAGGTCATGCGCCGCGACCTGCTCGTGCGCATTCCGCGCTTCAAGGGCATGCACCGCTACCTGCCCACCCTGATGAAGCTGCAAGGCGCCAGCGTGGCCGAGATGCCCGTGAACCACCGCGAGCGCCACATGGGCGTGAGCAAATACGGCAACTGGGAGCGCGCCGTGGCGGGCGTGCGCGACCTGCTCGGCGTGCGCTGGCTGCAGGACCGCCACTTCGGCTACGAGATCCGCGAAAAGAACCGCTAGGACTTCTTGGCCGCCTTCAAGGCCAGGCGCACCTTGGACTTCAGTTCGGAAAGATCAACGGACTTGACCACATAGTAATCCGCCGCGATGCTCTTGAGGTCGTGCTGGAAGGTGTCGTAGGCCGTGGACAGAATCACCGGCACATGCGCGCCCTGGTTGCGGATGAGCTGGAGCAGGTCCAGGCCGCAACGGTCCGGCCCCAGGCGGATGTCCAAAATGATCACCTGCGGCTTCTCGCGCTTCAAAAGCTCCAGAATGGGCTCCTCGCCGTCGGACGTGGCCACGGCATAGCCGTCATCCTCCAGCTCCTCCTTGTACAGCAAGCGGATGTGCTTTTCATCGTCGATGACAAGAATCTTCGGCCTGTCCATAATGTCGCTCCTCTGGGGGGAAGGGCTTCTCTTACTTTGAACTGTATATCCCGTTTTTTTGCGCGGTCAACAGAATTGTGGGAATTGTACGCACTGGCAACCACAACGTTGCCGCGCCTTGACAACCCGCCCAGGCTCCAGGCACCACAAGCGCACCAACGCCACAAGGAGACTGCCCATGATCACCGTTCACGTGGAGCCGGACAACGAGACCCTGACCTTCGAGCGCCACAATACCGTGCTCATGCTGCAAAAGCGCCTGGGCCTGCGCGTCAACGACGCCCTCATCATCCGGGGAGCAACGCTCCTTACCCCGGACAGCCGCCTCGAAGACGGCGACGAGATCCGCGTCCGCAAAGTCATCAGCCGAGGATAGGAGCCTGCCATGAAATGCCGCAAGTGCAAGGCCCCGGCAGAGATTCCGCTGCCGAGCCACAACACCGCCTTTTGCCGCGACTGCTTCGCCGCCTACTTCACCGGCCAGGTGGACAAGGCCATCCGCCGTCACGGGCTCATCAACCCCGGCGAGCG
>Ga0351930_1102_pt1 | contig 15333 bp, 15 predicted proteins | sample BONcelT113001E10_FD_205823 | JGI IMG/M metagenome (GOLD analysis project Ga0351930, IMG submission 205823) | Enriched cells from coal bed in the Powder River Basin, Montana, United States - BONCAT cells T11 rep2 HSBNCT.T11.300.1.E10 ...
TGTTAAGATGGGCGCCAAGATTCCCCGGGGGGTGTTGCTGTTTGGTGCGCCCGGTACAGGTAAAACCTTAATGGCCAAAGCAGTAGCAGGTGAGGCTAAAGTGCCATTCTTTTCCATCAGCGGATCTGACTTTGTAGAAATGTTTGTAGGAGTTGGGGCAGCCCGAGTTAGAGATCTCTTTGAAAATGCTAAGAAAAGTGCTCCTTGCATAGTGTTTATTGATGAAATAGATGCTGTAGGCCGTCATCGCGGGGCAGGTTTAGGGGGTGGCCACGATGAAAGGGAGCAAACCTTGAATCAGCTGCTGGTGGAGATGGATGGATTTAGTGCCAATGAAGGAATTATTGTAATGGCCTCCACTAATCGGCCTGATATATTAGATCCGGCACTTCTAAGACCGGGACGTTTCGATCGTCATATTCTGATCGATCGTCCGGATGTAAAGGGCCGGGAAGCGATACTGAAAGTGCATATCAAGGACAAACCCATGGGTGACGATGTAAACCTGGAGATCCTTGCTAAACGTACTCCGGGCTTTACGGGTGCAGATCTGGCCAATATGGTCAATGAAGCCGCACTCTTATCCGCTCGAAGGGACAAAAAAACGGTGGGGATGGGAGAAATGGAAGAATCTATAGAACGAGTAATTGCTGGACCCGAGAAAAAAAGCCGGGTAATATCTGATAAGGAAAAGCGCTTGGTGGCTTACCACGAGGCAGGTCATGCTATAGTCGCTTATAACCTTCCTTATACCGATAAACTGCATAAAATATCGATTATACCTCGAGGTAGAGCCGGAGGATACACCCTGCTCCTACCTGAAGAGGATCGCAATTATATAACCCGTTCCTATATGTTGGACGAAGTAACTACCTTACTAGGTGGTCGAGTTGCCGAAGCTATGGTCCTAAAGGATATAAGCACCGGAGCCCAGAACGATCTGGAAAGAGCTAGCAGCATCCTCAGGAAGATGATAACCGAGTATGGAATGAGTGATGAATTGGGACCACTTACCTACGGCCACAAAAGCGAAGAAGTATTCCTGGGTAGGGACATTAACCGTGACCCTAATTATTCCGATGCCATTGCTTACGCCATTGATAAGGAAGCCAGCCAGAAAATGGAGGACAGTTATAAGAAAGCTGAAGCAATTTTGGAGAAACACATGGATTACTTGCATCTGGTGGCTGAAAAGCTAATGGAGCAGGAAACCATAGCGGCAGATGAATTTGAAATTATTATGACCAGCAAGATTGGCGAAGAAAATCAGGAAGAAAAGGTGAATATTGATAAAAAAACGCCGATAGAATTTTAAGGGGAAATGAGTGTCACTACTTATGAATACTAAAGATTCTATTAGTTATGTACATGAAGAGCTAGTTGCATACATGCAGCTAGCTCATGGGCGCAGTTTAGAAATAGGGAAAAAAACCTTAATCATGGGAATACTAAACGTCACTCCTGACTCGTTTTCGGATGGAGGGCGTTTTTTTAACCCTAAATATGCGGTAGAACATGCCTTGCAGATGGTGGAGGATGGTGCGGATATAATCGATGTGGGAGGTGCATCATCTCGACCAAATTCTATTATGGTCGACGAAAATGAGGAACTACGACGAATATTGCCGGTAGTCAAGAAGCTAGCGGAAAAAGACGTACTGATTTCGGTTGATACTTTTCGCGCTAGGGTAGCGGAAGAGGCATTAGCCCAGGGGGCTCATTTAATCAATGACATAGGTAGCTTTGAAATGGATCCGGAACTTTTGAAGGTTCTTTGCAGGTGGCAGGTTCCGGTGGTTTTAATGCATAACCGTATGCAAGTAAAACCGGGTGAAGCATATGACGATCTGATAGCGGACATTATGATGGACTTGGAGCAGTCCATAGCCAAGGCTGTTGCGGCAGGGCTTAAAGAAGAATTTATTATTATTGATCCGGGCTTAGGTTTCGGCAAGAACCCGGGAGAAAACAGATTGTTGCTCAAGCGATTACGGGATTTCAGGAAGATGGGACGGCCCATTTTAATAGGTGCGTCCCGAAAAAACTTTATTGGTAAAACTCTGAACCTGGAAATAGATGAACGATTGGAAGGTAGTCTGGCTACAGTAGCCATTGCTATCATGAACGGTGCCGACATTGTCCGGGTACACGATGTGAAGGAGAGTGCCAGGGTGGCTCGAATGACTGATGCAGTGAGGTTAGAAAATGGATAGTATCATCGCCCGAGGTATGACTTTTCAGGCTTGTCATGGGGTAATGGAGCAGGAAAAAACCAACCCCCAGATTTTTCGGGTGGATCTGGAAATGTTTTTGGATTTACAGACTGCCGGGAAGAGTGATCACCTGCAAAATACGATTAATTATGACCAGGTATTTCATTTGGTCAAGAAAATTGTAATTGAGGAAAGTTTTGATCTGATAGAAGCCCTGGCAGAGGAAATTGCTCAGGCTTTGTTATTAGCTTTTCCGCTAATTGATAATCTGGAAGTGACGATTTACAAACCAGAAGCTCCCGTTCAAGGTAATTTTGAATATTTTGCCGTAAAAATTAAGCGTTTCCAGAAATAAATGCTTGCTCTTAAAAAGGCTTTATGCTAGTTTAGAGGGTGATAACAGTTTGGATAAAAAAGTATACATTGGTTTAGGCTCTAACATGGGAAATAAATCTGAAAATATTGCAAAAGCAATTGATTTTGTAGCCTGTATTGAAGGCGTAAATATTAAGAAAGTATCATCCCTGTATTTGACTGCTCCTTGGGGCAGAACGGACCAGGACGATTTTATAAATCAAGTCATTGAAATAGAGACAGACTTATCAGCTTTAAATTTACTGTATTGCTTACAAGATATTGAAATTAAATTGGGACGTCATAGAGACGGAAAATGGGGTCCCCGGATAATAGATCTGGATATTCTCATTTACGGAGAGGAGACAAGTCTCCTGGAGGAACTACAGGTTCCCCACCCTTACTTGTTAGAGCGGTTGTTTGTACTGATTCCGTTGGCGGAAATTAACTCGGAAATGGAGTTGCCCGACGGGTCAAAAATCAGGGAGGTGTTGAGTAGAGAAAGAGCCCTCACAGAGGGTAATGACATAATTAAATTATGATGTAAAGAGTCCTCCCACCGGTATTCCTGAGGAAAGAACCCGCTTGTATCTCTTGGAGAACAAGACGGTAGTTTGTAGACAGGGTCTAGGTCGTTTTTTTGACTCGTTTTTTAAGGAGGTTTATTGTGAGCAAGAAGATGGGTATTATCGGGGCGGGAGTAGTAGGAACGGCAATTGGGGTAGTTCTAAATGCTAAAGGCTATGAGATTACGGGTGTGTATGATATTAAATCCGAATCTACACGGCAGCTGGTAGAAATGGTTGGATGTACAGCTTATTTAGACCCCGAGAACGTTGCTCGCTCAGCCGATATATTGTTTATTACTCCTAGTGACACCGCCATTCAAGGGGTTGTGGATTCACTAGCGGATTCGCATGCCTTTCATAAGGGACAGGTTGTGGTTCATATGAGCGGTGCTCAGTCATCGGAGATATTAGATAGAGCCAAGGAATTTGGAGCACATGTTTTGTCAGTTCATCCTTTGCAGTCGTTTGCCAACCTGGAAGGAGCTATTGATAACCTTCCTGGGTCCATATTCAGCATTGAAGGGGATAAGGTGGCATACAATGTTGCAGTTTGTATTGTAGAATCCCTGGGAGGGGAATATTTTTTCATTGATAGGAAGGCCAAACCACTTTATCATGCAGGAGCCTGTGTGGTTTCCAATTACCTGGTTACCGTGCTGGATTTAGGCATGAAATTACTGCAATCGACTGGTATACCTGCCAGCATGGCTACCCGGGCTTTGTTGCCATTGATTCGGGGAACGATAAATAATGTTGAAAATATAGGCATACCTCATGCTCTTACCGGTCCAATAGCCCGCGGGGATGTGTCTACCGTAGTAAATCATTTGAGCTGTATGGAAGAGATGGCCCCCGAATTGGTTAAGCTCTATACTTTGCTGGGCTATCATACTGCTCCGATCGCTCATGAAAAAGGAACGATTGATCAGCCAGCCATGGAAGAATTTCAACAAGTTTTCAGTCGGGAACTAGCCTTTATAACTTCGACTAGACAGGGAGGGGGTTAAGTAATGGCCAGAATTTCTACTGCTAGCCTGAAAGAGAAGAGGCTGAAAAATGAAAAAATAAGTATGTTAACTGCTTATGACTACTCTACGGCCACCTTGGTAGACGCAGCTGGAATCGATATGATTCTGGTGGGTGATTCACTGGGTATGGTTTTTCTAGGTTATGAGAATACACTGTCAGTGACCATGGAAGATATGATTCATCATACCAAAGCCGTAGTTCGAGGAGCCAAGAATGCAATGATCGTCGGAGATATGCCCTTTATGTCCTACCATGTATCGATCGAAGAGGCGGTTAGAAACGCCGGCCGATTTATTCAGGAAGGTGGTGCCCAGTCAGTAAAGCTGGAAGGCGGACAGGAAAGAATTGCTACCGTTAAGGCTATACTGGACGCTCAAATACCAGTTATGGGGCACATTGGTCTAACCCCTCAGTCGGTTAATCAACTTGGAGGCTTCAAGGTTCAGGGTAAGGATTTGGAAACAGCTAATAAACTTATTCGAGATGCGAAGGCACTGGATGAAGCAGGAGTTTTTGCTATAGTGTTGGAGTGTGTACCTACCCAGCTGGCGAAAAGGATTACCGAGGAAGTGTCCGTTCCGACCATTGGCATTGGAGCAGGTCAGTATTGCGACGGACAGGTACTGGTAATCAATGATATGCTGGGGATGTTCAAAGGTCATATTCCTAAATTTGTAAAAAAATTCGCTAATCTAGAACCTGTTATTATCGCTGCTCTACAGACCTATAAAAAAGAAGTAGAAGCAGGCACATTCCCCAGCGAAGAGCATGGCTTTACCATTAAGGATGATGTTCTGGAAAAATTATATTAATTATTGGAAGAGGATAAGAGATGCAAACATTTACAAGTATAAATAAAATGCAAGAGTGGTGTAAAGAACAGAAACGCTTGGGCAAGACCATAGGGCTGGTGCCCACAATGGGATACCTGCACCAGGGCCATATGGCCCTGGTCAGTGAAGCACGCCAATCGTGTGATATAGTCGTGGTATCGATATTTGTAAATCCCATTCAGTTTGGCGTGGGAGAAGACTTTGAAGATTATCCGCGAGATCTGGCCAAGGATAGCCTCTTGTTAGAGCAGGGGCAGGTCGATGCAGTATTTGCACCAACTATTAAGGAAATGTATCCCCGCGGGTACAATAGCTTTGTGGAAGTTCTGGGAGAAATAAGCCAGAAACTCTGCGCTCAGGCGCGCCCCATACACTTTAGAGGAGTTACCACGGTGGTCAGCAAGCTTTTTCATATCTGCTTACCAGATCAGGCTTTTTTTGGCCAGAAAGATGCTCAGCAGGTAATGATTATTGAGAAAATGGTGCGAGAACTAAATTTCCCCCTAAGCATAGTAAGAGTGCCCATTGTCAGAGAGGAAGACGGGCTAGCCCTCAGTTCCCGCAATGTTTATTTGGATGAGGAACAAAGAAAGCAAGCCCTGGTGTTGAGCCGGTCGTTGCAGGCAGCCCAAGAACTTATCCAATCTGGTGAGAGAAATGTGGCTAAAGTAAAAAGCCTGCTGGAGCAAACGATTAAAACCAGCCCTGGAGCTAACATTGGCTATGCGGAAGTATTTGATGCCAGTGACCTGTCCGAGATAGAAGAGATAGAGGGACAAGTCTTAATAGCCCTGGCCGTTAAGTTCGGGACGACCAGATTACTTGATAACCTATTAGTGGAGGTGTAAACTAGTGATTCGTTATATGTTGAAATCCAAAATTCATCGGGCAGTGGTTACGGAGGCTGATCTAAACTATGTTGGCAGTATTACCATTGATAAAAATATCATGGATGCCGCCGACATTATTGAGAACGAAAAGGTAACCATCGTTAATAATAATAATGGAGCACGCTTCGAGACTTATGTAATAGAGGGTGAAAGAGGCTCAGGGATCATCTGTTTGAACGGGGCCGCTGCACGACTGGCAATGCGGGGAGATATTGTTATAATCCTGACCTATACCATGTTAAGCGATGAGGAGTGTCAGACCCATAAGCCCAAGTTGGTTTTTGTTGACGAAAAAAATGAGATAAAGAAAGCCTGTGTGGGTAAGTACGAATAGAAAAGTGGGCTCTAACCGGAATAATAAAGTGATAACTTTAGAATAAAGGTGAAAAATGATAACGACGAGATACATTGGGGAGTTGGAGAAAAACACTCCCCTATTCTATACGGATTTTCTTATCATTGGCAGTGGCATTGCGGGTCTGTTTACCGCCTTAAAGGCAGCAGATTTCGGCCAGGTCGTGGTATTGACCAAGAAAACTTTGAAAGACTCAACAACCGGGCTAGCCCAGGGAGGGATTGCGGCTGCAGTGCATGAAGAGGATTCTCCTTTCCTGCATCTGGAAGATACCCTGGAAGCGGGAGCTGGGCTTTGTGATATCGAAGCGGTAGATGTTCTGGTACGGGAAGGACCGGCTCGAGTCCGGGAACTAATAGCCGCCGGAGCTTCATTTGACATGAAGGATGGCAGCATATCCTTTACCCGTGAAGGAGCCCATGGTCGCGCCCGTGTACTGCATGCAGCTGATGCTACTGGGGAGGCTATAAGGGTAGCCCTGGTAAAGAGTTGCGAAGAAAAAAACAACATCATAATCAAAGAAAACCAGTTCCTGGTAGACCTGCTGGGTAATGATCAGCGCCGGGAATGCCATGGGGCTCTAGTTTATGACACAATAAGCGGGCAGAACTCGGTCTATATAGCCCGAGCCATCATCGTAGCCACTGGAGGTGCCGGTCAGCTATACCGGAATACCACCAATCCTGATATCGCTACTGCAGATGGCATGGCCGCCTGTTTCAGGATGGGTTGCGAGCTTAGTGACCTTGAATTCATTCAGTTTCACCCCACCGTACTTTTCAGCTACGATACCCAGCGTTCCCTTATTTCTGAGTCAGTACGCGGAGAAGGGGGACTGTTGTACAATACTCGTGGGGAAAGATTTATGCATAAATACCATTCCCAGCAGGAGTTGGCTCCTCGTGATGTAGTATCGCGGGCCATATTAAGCGAAACGACCGCAACCGGCAGTGAGTTTGTTTACCTGGATATGACCAAGATTACAGGGGCCAAAGAGCGTTTCCCGAATATATACCGTACTTGTTTAGAGCATGGTACTGACCTGGAGAAGGATATGGTGCCAGTTTCGCCGGGAGCACATTATACCATGGGAGGTATCAAGACCAATACTCGTGGAGAAACGGGCATTTATGGGTTATATGCCTGCGGAGAAGCTGCCTGTACGGGTGTACATGGGGCGAACCGCCTGGCCAGCAATTCTCTCCTGGAAGGAATCGTGTTTGGCGAGCGAATAGTTGCCAATGCCGAGGAAATCATGTACCGGCGTCAGGTTCGCGAGCAAGAGATATATCAAGATTTTGATAATAACTGGGTACATATTCCGCCTGAACGCGGGATATCCCCCATCGAAGCCAAACAGGAATTGCAGGAAATTATGTGGAAAAATGTAGGTATCATACGGGATCAAACTGGGTTAAAAAAGGCTAACCAGAATATAGAACGCCTTTACACTTTCCTATGCCGGGGAGAAGACCCCTTGGCCTACCTGGAAATGGTCAACATGTTAACAGTCGCACGCATTGTGGTTCAGGCCGCCCTATGGCGCAAAGAGAGCCGAGGAGGGCATTTCCGCTCAGACTATCCCCAGCGCGATGATATAAGATGGATAAAACATATGAGTTTTGTAAATTGCTAAAAACTGTGGGAAGCGCGACACGCGCGACACGGGGACGGTTCTCCTGTCGCACTTTTGAATAGCGCGACAGGAGAACCGTCCCCGTGTCGCACAGTTAAACCCCATTATTTGGAGGAATAATATGAATTATCTCGGCCTTAACGACCTTATAAAAAGAGCCCTCGAGGAAGACGTGGGTTATGGTGATATAACCACCCAGAGTCTGGTCCCGCCCGAGCAAATAGCTCGCGGTATATTCACTGCTAAAAGCCCTGGAATCGTAGCGGGCATAAAGGTTAGTCAAGCGGTATTTGCTTATATGGATCCGGAAGTCGAATTCGATGTGATCAAAGGTGATGGTGATGAAATTCAACCCGGCGATGTAATTGCCATAGTCCGGGGCAAAGCTAGAATCCTACTCACCGGGGAGAGGTTAGCCCTAAACTTTTTACAAAGACTCTCGGGAATAGCCAGCAAAACCCGAAAAATGGTGGATATGATTAAATATAGTAAGGCAGAGCTTTTGGATACGAGAAAGACAACGCCCGGACTCAGGGTCTTGGAAAAATACGCTGTGGGAATAGGTGGAGCTCGCAACCACCGCTTTGGTCTCTCCGATGGAGTAATGATAAAAGACAACCATATCAAAATCGTGGGAAGTATTCAAAAAGCCGTTTCAACGGCCCGGCAAAAAGTGCCACCCACCATTAAAATAGAAGTAGAAGTGGAGACTATGGAACAACTGCAGGAGGCCCTGGAGTCTCATGCTGATATAATAATGCTGGACAATATGAATATTTGCGAGATGATCGAGGCGGTAAATATAGTTGGCGGACGCGCTCTTCTAGAAGCATCCGGCGGCATCAATGAGGCAAACCTGAGCGAGGTAGCAAAAACCGGGGTGGACTACATTTCCATGGGTGCCCTAACCCACGCCGCAAGCAGTCTCGATATCAGTTTCAATATAGTTGAAGCAGATTAAGGTGTGGCAATTGCGAAGCAAGGGGACGGTTCTTTTGCTTCCTTTTCTTTGGGTGCCAGCAAGGAAGCAAAAGAACCGTCCCCTTGCTTCGCTGTTCTGCAGGTAAATAAATGATGTGCTTAGGGGGGAATGAAATGCTACTAGTTTTTGATGTAGGTAATAGCAATATGGTTGTGGGAGTATTTGCCAAAGGTGAGCTATTGACTCATTGGAGAGTAAGAACTGATACTTTGCGCACCTCAGATGAATATGGTATGATGCTTAATTCCCTGTTTCACTATAGCGGTATTTCCATGCAAGAAATCAATGCCGTGGTAATATCCTCGGTGGTGCCTTCCCTAATGATGGAATTGGAATGGATGAGCCAGCGCTATTTTTTCTGCAAGCCGTTGGTAGTTGAACCGGGCATAAAGACCGGGTTAGCCATAAAATACGATAATCCTCGTGAAGTGGGAGCTGACCGAGTGGTTAATGCAGTTGCCGCCTATCAAAAATACGGAGGACCCTTGATCATTGTCGATTTTGGCACCGCCACCACCTTTTGCGTGGTAAATGAAGCCGGAGAGTATCTGGGTGGAGCTATTGCACCGGGAATAAAAATTTCTACCGAAGCACTGGTAAGCAGAGCCTCCAAGTTGCCCAGGGTAGAATTAACCATTCCCAAAAGCTTAATTGGCAAAAATACCGTAATGAGCATGCAGGTAGGAATTATGTATGGATTCATCGGACAAGTAGAAGGAATTATTGAACGCATGAAGAAGGAAATAGAGGGAGTACCTAAGGTGATTGCTACTGGTGGGCTAGGCGCTATTATAGCCCGAGAAACAGCATCCATCGATATTATTGACGAATTCCTCACCCTGGACGGGCTGAGAATGATATATGAAATGAACCGGGGGTAAAAATGTTCTTAATCGGAGATGTAGAGATTGCCAACCAGGTCATAGTAGCCCCCATGGCAGGCGTTACTGATCGGGCTTTTCGCATTATTGCTAAATCTTTTGGTTGTGGACTGGTCTTCACTGAGATGATTAGTGATATGGGGCTGGTATACGGGCAGAGCAGAACGGTGCAGATCGCCAATACAGACGAAGAAAAGAGACCGATTGCCATCCAGATATTTGGTTCTAATCCGGAGACCATGTCTCAAGCAGCAGTAATCCTGGAAGGTCTGGGGGCAGATATTATTGATATTAACATGGGCTGTCCAACTCCCAAGATTGTAAAGAACGGGGAGGGGGCAGCTCTAATGTTGGATATACCCAGGTGCCGGCAAATCATTCGCCAGGTAGTAGAGGCAGTACGAACACCGGTGACTGTAAAAATGAGAAAAGGCTGGGATGAAGAACATATAAACTGCCTGGAACTTGCCGGTATAGCTCAGGAAGAAGGAGCAAAGGCCATTACCCTGCATCCCCGCAGCCGCATGCAGTTTTTTTCTGGTCAGTCCGACTGGGATATGATTCGAGCCGTAAAAGAACTAGTCCGAATTCCAGTCATCGGCAGCGGAGACATATGTAGTGCGGCAGATGCATTGCGCATGATCCAGCAAACCGGTTGTGATGCGGTAATGATTGGCAGGGCCGTCATGGGTAACCCATTTCTGGTGCAGGAGGCGGTAGAATTACTGACCAGCGGGACAATTGTTCCTCCCCCTACCGTTGCACAGCGAATTAAGATAGCCATAGAACACCTGGAACTGTCCATAAGATTAAAAGGGGAGCGGGTAGCAGTGCGCGAAATGCGCAAACACATCTCCTGGTATATAAAAGGAATGCCAGGTGCGGCTAAAGTTAGAATCCTAATAAATCAGGCCGAAACCAGGGCGGAAATGCTCAATATCATGGGACAAATTTGAGCCAGCCAAACCAGCCGGCCAGGGTGTGACAAGGGGACGGGGTTGTTGACAACTTTTCTTGAAAAGTTGTCAACAACCCCGTCCCCTTGTCACACCCTGGCTTCTTTAATGGGAAAAACTAGCATTGTTTATTGGGCAGTGCTATAATTTTATAAATTATGTGTACAAGTTCGTGCTCAAGGAGATGTGTATGGAGTTTATTCGTATCCAGGATAAAATTATCAGCTGGCAGAGAATTGAAAACAAACTGAAGAAGATATTGCAGTTGCGAGCGCGGGGTTTGTCACAGCAAGAAGTTGCCGATCGCTCATCCATTGATCGCACCTTTATTTCTCGTTTGGAGGGTATAGGTGAGCTGCGCAAGGGGCAAACTATAGCCTGTATTGGATTTCCATTAATTAACAAAATAGAAATTCAAGAAATCCTGGAAGAAGAAGGCGTGGATTTCATATTATTAATGACCGAACAGGAAAGACTGGATTTCATAAACCAGTACTCTGGTAAGGAACTGCTCAATGTAATTATGGATTTACTGGCCCGTATACGTAAATACGAGGTTGTTATCTGCCTGGGTTCGGATGAAAGAGTGAAGCTGATTGAGGGCATGCTGGACGCAGAAGTGATCTCTATGGAGATAGGCACCTCGCCTATTATCGAGGATAAATGGGTAGATCCCGAGGAAATCCGCAAAATACTCCGAGCCATTAAATCCGCGCGCTAGGGTGTAGGCAGGAAGCAAAAGAACCGTCTCCATGCTTCCTGATTATCAATAGAGGAGGCTTTGCCTTGAAACGTATAGTAAGCGTCAGTTTAGGTTCTTCCAAAAGGGACCATGCCTTTGAAACGGATTTTATGGGTGAAAGTTTTCGAATTGAGAGAATCGGTACCAACGGAGATTGGGATAAGGCCATACAATTGATTAGAGACTTGGATGGTAAAATAGATGCCTTTGGAATGGGAGGAATTGACCTCTATGTACAGTTAGGTGGGAAGCGTTATGTGATCAAAGATGCTAAGAAACTGATGGTCGAGGCGCGTAAGACGCCTATGGTGGATGGCAGTGGCCTGAAAAACACCCTGGAGCGTAAATGTGTTCTAGATATACAGAAAGATGGCATATATAACCTTAAGGGCAAGAAGGTCCTGATGGTATGCGGTATAGACCGTTTTGGAATGGCCGAGGCCTTTGAGGAAGTGGGAGCCAGCTTGACTGTAGGTGACCTTATTTATACTTTAGGAATACCTATTCCTATGCACTCCCTCAAGACCTTGCGCATAGTGGGCAGTCTGGTTGCTCCCATAGTTGTCAGGTTGCCCTTTGACATGCTTTATCCTACCGGAAAAAAACAAGATGTCATAATTCCAAAACATTCGAAATACTATTATGATGCAGACGTCATAGCCGGAGATTTTTTATATATTCGCCGCTACCTGCCAGAGAGGCTGGATGGCAAGGTAATAGTTACCAATACCACCACCCAAGAAGACCTAATACTGCTCAAGGAGCGGGGCGTAAGCAAAGTTATCACCACTACCCCGGATATGGGTGGACGATCCTTCGGCACCAACGTAATCGAAGCTTTAATGGTCAGTCTGATGGGTAAACCCATGGATCAGATAAGACCGGAGGATTATTACGATATGTTGAAGGAATTAAACATGAAGCCGGGAGTAATAGATTTGGAGAGGTTTAGTGCTTGAATTAGATTTTGCTTTTTTTAACATGCGGGACAGTAACCGTCAGGGGCTAGCTAATAAAAAAACATTTTTGAACAGGCTGGCCCCGGTTCTATTTCCCCCTCGAGTAAAGCAGCTGATTAATTTCGGCAGGCTGGGATTAAAGGGCTGTAATGTTATGCTCCCCATGGGAGAGGGCAACTGGAACGTCCTTAACCCTAATACCCGCGGCCGAATGATCGAAAAAACTGAGGCCATTTTAAGCGATTATGAGCTTCCCCGGATGGGTGTAGATCGGAGGCTGAAAGGCCTGTTTTATACCCAGAATCACAGCCTGCCCCTCGTGTTCGGAGATCATTTTATTAGTGCCCTGGCAGCTATCCTGATAGAAAAGACCATAGCCCTGCAGGATGTCAAGAAACTGATTCTGGTAGGTGATATTACCGACATATGTCCCCTATTGAATAATTTATCCCGCTATCATATTCCAATATCCGTGCAGAATTATCATCCAGTCAGGAATGAAATTATGGTTTATCGCTTATTATATGAAAAGGGATTGGCAGTCAGTAACAGTTATGTAAATCCGCATAATTGGGGTAGAGGGGATTTGATAGTGTCCTTTGAGCCTGGCTCCCGTAGTCTGGCTCTCGCTTCTCCAGAGGTTTTTGGGATTAGGCTCGACGATGACAGCAGCGGGCTGGCACCAGAACTGGAACGAGTACTAGCCGGGGTCGGACTTAATCCGAAAATAAATACCCTGGCTCCAATTTTAGAAACTTGTCTGCTGGCTCAGGCAGGATATTTCAATCCTAATGGAGAAGATATCCATCAATCGTTGATTGAGGCTGGTGATGCCATGGGCTTATGGGAGCCATTTCTTGACAACGGCTTGTGAGGTCTTTATAATTGATTTCATTATGAAAAGCATATTTGCTGACTTTATTGTTGGCATTGTAATATTTTATGCCTGCAGAACACCGGGACGGCCGGGTTTGGCAGGACATTTATGTTAGGAGAGATTTTATGGCGGAGCGTGAAGAAAGAGAGATTATTTTAACCAAAGAGGGCCTGCAAAAGCTGGAAACAGAATTAGAAATTCTAAAATCCTCGCGCCGCGAAGAGGTTGCAGAGCGCATCAAACAGGCCATTGCGTTTGGAGACATTTCCGAAAACTCGGAATATGAAGACGCGAAAAATGAACAGGCCTTTATCGAGGGTAGAATATTTACCCTGGAACAGACCCTCAAGAAAGCGCGTTTGATGGAAGATGCAGAAATCCGTACGGATGTGGTTTCTTTGGGATCCCGGGTAAAATTAAAGGAAATGAAATCAGGACGAGAGGTAAACGTGACTCTGGTATCCTCGGTAGAGTCCAAATTAAAGGATGGTAAGATATCCGACGAATCACCGGTAGGTAAAGCCATAATGGGCAAGACCATTAAAACCGTGGTTTCTGTTGAAGCACCGGCAGGTATTATAAAATATAAGATTATTAAGGTCGAAAAATAGGACCGTAAATTTATACTTTAAGGAAGCGTGAAGATGTCAGAACAAGAATTGAGCATTAATGATTTGAAGCAGGTTCGCCTGGACAAACTGGGGGAACTTCGCGATATGGGCATTGACCCCTTTGGCAGCAGATATGAACGAGATTGTACCGCTCGCAAAATCCATGCTGATTTTGATCAACTGGATGGCCAGACCGTAAAAATCGCTGGGCGCATTATGTCCAAAAGGAGGCATGGCAAGGCCGGCTTTGCAAATTTACAGGATTTATCCGGGGATATACAGCTGTATTTTAAAAAAGATGATGTAGGCGAAGAAAAATATGAGCTCTTTAAGAAGCTGGATATGGGAGATATTCTCGGCATAGAGGGTTTTGTATTCCGCACCCAGAAGGGCGAAATTAGCGTTCATGTTCATGATTTTGTCTATCTTAGCAAATCCCTTAGTCCCCTGCCGGAAAAATGGCACGGGCTGAAGGATGTGGAAATGCGCTACCGCCAGCGGTATGTTGACCTAATCGTGAATCCCGCTGTCAGAGAGGTATTTGTTAAGCGCAGTCTTATCATCAAAGAGATGCGCCAATACCTGGATAATAAAGAATTTCTGGAAGTAGAGACCCCCATGATGCAACCTATAGCGGGAGGAGCAACGGCTCGTCCTTTTATAACCCATCATAATGCCCTGGATATGAGTCTATTTCTGCGTGTAGCCCCGGAATTATATCTAAAGAGGTTGATTGTGGGCGGCATGGAAAAAGTCTATGAGATTAACCGCAGCTTCAGAAACGAAGGGATTTCCACCAAACACAACCCGGAATTCACCATGCTGGAACTCTACCAGGCTTATGCCGACTTCCAGGTAATGATGGAACTTACCGAGGATCTAGTTTCCTCCGTAATGTTAAAAGTAAATGGAACCATGATTGCAGAATTTGAAGGACAGCAGATAGATTTTACCCCTCCCTGGCGACGGGTGACTATGTTGGATATTATTAAGGAGCATACCAGTCTCGACTTCAGTCAGATTAAAGGCGATGGTGAAGCTCAGCAGGCAGCCAGGCAATTGGGCCTGGAAGTTAAACAGACCCAATCCCGGGGTGAAATAATAAATGAAATTTTCGAGGCGTTCGTGGAGGACAAGCTGATTCAACCTACCTTTGTATACGGGCATCCGGTGGAAATATCGCCCCTGGCTAAGCGTAATGCTGATAATCCAGAATATACAGATCGATTTGAAGTTTTTATCATGCAGCGTGAGATTGCCAATGCCTTCTCCGAGCTTAACGACCCCATAGATCAACGGGAGAGGTTCATGAAACAGGTGGAAAAGCGAGCAGGTGGAGATGCTGAGGCACAAATGATGGATGAAGACTACATAAATGCTCTGGAATACGGTATGCCCCCAGCCGGTGGTCTGGGAATAGGAATCGACCGACTGATAATGTTAATG